>MDTD01197064.1_pt1 | contig 33814 bp, 29 predicted proteins | sample 811221 | NCBI WGS metagenome assembly MDTD01 (sample SAMN05326646, study PRJNA326480) | marine metagenome | isolation source: seawater | place: Pacific Ocean: South West | collected 2011
GAGGTAGATAGAGATCTTATTAAGATAGAGAAATGATCAAGAAATGCAATTCCAATTATGGAAAATAAAAAATAATTATTCGCATAAGCATCCAGATGAATAGATTGATTTGCTTCAAATGTCTTTGACAAGAAAAAGAAAGTTATTAATGTCAGGAACATGCCTGCAAATTGACCAAAAAAAGAAATTTTGTAGCTATATTCCCAAAGAAAATCTTTTTTTATTTGCTTGAAAATAAAGTAATCCTTCATGATAATTCAAGCTCAATAAAATTTGATTCAGAAAAGATCTCATCATGAGAACAGAACAATATAAGGTTCTTTTCCATAGCATGCTGATCAAGAAGAAAAGATATTAATTTTGATTTAATGTTTTTATCTAAGAATGAAAACGATTCATCTAATATAATAACTTTACTCTTATTTGCTAGCCCTCTAATTATTGAAATCAATTGCATTTGACCTTGTGAAAGATCAGAAAAAAGAGTTTTTCTAGAATCAAATATTTCAAAAAAATCTAGTAATTCCTTAACAATACTTAATTGATAAGTCGGTTTATTCAAGGATAGAAAATACTCTAAATTATCCAAAACGTTTAGTCGGTGAAAGAAAGATCTTGGATTGTTGTCTATATAAGAAATATTTTCTTTTAATTTAAAATTTGCTTTTATATCTCCTGAATCAGGTAGATATATCCCTTTAATAATTTTAAAAAGCGTAGTTTTTCCAGAACCATTTGGCCCTTTAACCCTATAAATATTATTTAACTCAAAAGTGTAGCTAAAATTAGTTAATACTTGTTTTGTGTTAAAACTTTTATTGATCTCTGATAAGACTATTCTCGATGCCATTTAAATTCTGCAAAAACAATTAATTTATTCCTATATGATAATTCAAAAATACCTTTTAATATCTAATCTATGGATGAGTTCATATTTGATTATCTAAAAGGAAATAAAAAAAATCTTAGCACTCTTGGCGATAAAGCAATAAGCTCTCTTAATTCTTTATCAAAAAAATACCATTTAATTGGTTTTATCGCGTCAATTTATAAATTAGATAAAAAAACTGAATTTCAAGAATTGAATTCAGTCAGGAATACAACCATTGCTAAAAATTTAATGATGATGCACGACCTAAAATCAATATGTTTAGCCTTCAATAAGAAAAAAATTAACTATTGCATCTTGAAAGGAGCTGCTCTTAATATTGCAAATGTTTACAATCCAGCCATTAGATTTTTCAGAGACCTTGATATATTGGTTGCAAAAGAAGAATTAGAGCCTGCGTTTAAAATTTTAAATCATCTTGGATATAAATACAGGAATAAATTTACAAAAAATAGTTGTGAATTTCTAGGCGACCAGCATCACCTGCCGGTAATGTTAAATGAGAATGGCACATTCATAGAATTACATCATAGAGTTACATCCGTAAAACACTTTAAAGAATGTCCAATTTCTAAAAAAATCTTGAAAGAGAAAATTTTTCATAAAAAAATCTTTATACCAAGCCCTGAAGCACTTATAGCTCACGCTATCTATCATGGCTTAGTTCAGCATAGATCATCTATTGGCCCAATAATTCTTTTTGACATAAAAGAAATTATGAAAAAATATAGCTTAAATGAACAAAACAATAATGAATATCTAGCACTGCTAAAACTTGAAGAAGAATTTATCAAGATTAATGAATTTTTGCTAGATATTTTGAATACAGATGAAATTAAAGATTTTAATCAAAGGCTAAATAATATTAGCCAAAATCTTGATCTAGCAGAAACAGAAGGTAAGAAAATTCACATTTTAGATTTTAGAGCGATCCTTAAAATTTTTTTTAATAACTTCTTTTATAAAAAAATTATCTCAACTGAATTAGAATATCAGACTAGCAGGTCAAGTTTAATCTTCCCTCTTTTTTATATAAATGAATTATTAATATCTATGAGGAATATAAGGCTTTTCTAATTTGATATAAAATATAAATATGGCTGAGTGGCAGAGTGGTTATGCAGCGGACTGCAACTCCGTGTACATCGGTTCGATTCCGTTCTCAGCCTCCAACATATGAAAATTTTAGTTACAGGCTCCTCAGGCTTTATAGGATTCCATTTAGTTACAAAATTATTAAGTGCTGGATATAAGGTTGTGGGGATTGATGATAATAATGATTACTATAATCCAAAGTTAAAATTTAAAAGACTTGCTCTTCTGAATTCAAAAAACTTTACTTTTTATGAAAGTGACATAAATAGTATGTCAATTTCTGAGCAAGGTTTTGATTTAGCTATTAATTTAGCTGCTCAGGCTGGTGTGAGAGTGCGAAAAGAAAAAGAATATTTATATGAACATTCAAATATTAAAGGGTTTATGTCTTTTTGTAATCTCTGTAAGAAGAAAAATATTAATAAGATAATATATGCATCAAGTAGTTCAGTATATGCCGACATAAATGATGGTAAATTATGTGAGGCTTCCACTTCTCTCATCCCTAAATCAACATATGGCAAATCAAAACTAAATAATGAAAAGTATGCATCTCAACTTATAAATTTATCTAATTTTTCATTTGTTGGTCTAAGATTTTTTTCTGTTTATGGCCCATATGGAAGGCCTGATATGGCTTATTATGCCTTCACAAAAGCAATAAACGAAAAAGAAATAATCAAACTTAATAATAATGGCAATATGTATAGGGATATGACTTTTATCGATGATATTGTTCAAGGCATTTTTGGAGCAATAGATTATGTCTTTAGCCCAGAAAATGAAAATAAGAATGAAATTTTCAATTTAGGTAATGATGCTCCGATCAAAATAAGTGATATGTTGCAAAATCTTCAACAAATTATTGGTAAAAAAGCATTAATTCAACCTAGCACAACAAATAACGAGGCATTAAAAACACATGCAGATATTACAAAAGCAAAAAGTTTATTAGGATATGATCCTAGAGTTTGTTTTGATGAGGGCATTAATTTTTTTTTAGATTGGTATAAGTATTATGAGAATATATAAAAAACTTAAATTGGGCATAATTGGTCATGGTTTTGTAGGAAAAGCCACAGATTGGGGCTTTAACAAACGAGTAAGCAAGTTTATTGTTGATCCATTGCTCGGCACTAATATTAAAGATCTTAAAGATTTTGGACCAGAGATCATATTCATTTGTGTGCCAACACCAATGAAAAATGATGGTAGTCAAGACTCATCAATTATTGAAAAGGTTCTTGAAGAATTAGTTGTCTATTGTCCAAATGCTATTAAGGTTGTAAAAAGTACTGTATTGCCATCTATATTAGATGAGTTGCAAAAATTTGATTCAAAATTAGTCTATAACCCAGAATTTTTAAGAGAGAAACATGCGAATGTAGATTTTGTGAATACAGATATGATTATCTTAGGGGGAGATAGGAATATTTCAACAAAAGTTTCAAATGCTTACCTGAGACACTCAAGATGTAAAACCAAAGAACATATATTTACTGATCTAAAGACGGCATCATTAATAAAATATTCCATTAATACTTTTTTAGCATCAAAAGTTATTTTTTTTAATGAATTGCATTCTCTTTATGAAAAGCTTGATGTAAAAGATAGCTGGGAATCAATTATAAATATTATTTCTCGGGACCATAGAATTGGAGATAGTCATATGAGTGTGCCAGGTCATGATGGAAGAAAAGGTTTTGGCGGAGCATGTTTTCCAAAAGATAGCTTGGCCTTAATTAAATTTGCTAATAGTTTAAAAATAGATTTAGGCTCATTAATATCTACAGTTAAAATAAATAATAAAATAAGAACAGAATATAAGGAGCTAGAATCAAGAGAATCTGAGCAAAATGTTTCGTTCGATGATAACATTTGACTCACTGCCCAGGTGGTGAAATTGGTAGACACAAGGGACTTAAAATCCCTCGAAGGAAACTTCGTGCCGGTTCAAGTCCGGCCCTGGGCACCATTCAAAAATGAAAAAAATATTGACAGTTTTTGGCACAAGGCCTGAAGCAATTAAAATGGCACCTTTAGTTCGTGCACTTGCAGCTAATACTGACATTAATTCAAAGGTTTGTGTCACTGCTCAGCATCGTGAAATGCTTGATCAGGTTTTAGATTTATTCGAGATAAAACCTGACTTCGATCTTAATATTATGAAAGAAAATCAAACTCTTAATGATATTATAACCGCAAGTATTTCAGGCCTAAGACCAGTTTTAGAAGAATTTAAACCTGACATAGTATTGGTCCATGGAGACACAATAACTACCTTTGCAGCTTCATTAGCTGCCTACTATCAGCAAATAAAAGTTGGGCACATTGAAGCAGGTTTGAGAACAGGAAATATATACTCACCCTGGCCTGAAGAGGCAAATAGAAAGCTCACTAGCGTGATTGCTAACTACCACTTTGCACCTACAAAAGGTGCTAAAGACAATTTACTTAGAGAGGGCATTCCAGAAAATGATATTACTGTAACTGGTAATACGGTGATTGATGCATTGTTTTGGGTAAAGGAGAGGTTAAACAATAAGAAGCAGCTTTTGAATAAATTTTCCTCAATATTTGACTTTCTTGACGAAACTAAAAAATTAATTTTAGTTACAGGCCACAGGCGTGAAAGTTTTGGTGGTGGTTTTGAAAGAATCTGTGGCGCTTTAAGTAGAATTGCACTGAATAATCCTAATGTTCAAATATTATACCCAGTTCACTTAAATCCAAATGTTCAAAAACCTATTTATAGAATGCTGGAGGGCGCAGACAATATCTTTTTAATTGAACCACAAGAGTATCTTCCATTTTGTTATCTCATGAATAGGGCCTCGATCATCTTAACTGACTCTGGCGGCATACAGGAAGAGGCTCCATCATTGGGCAAACCTGTCCTTGTTATGCGTGAGACCACTGAGCGGCCTGAAGCAGTTGAAGCAGGTACAGTTAGACTTGTTGGCACAGATATTGAGCTAATAGTTAGCCAAACTGAACTTCTGTTAACTAACTCTAATGAATATCAACAAATGAGCAAAGCTCATAATCCTTATGGTGATGGTTTAGCATGTGGACGCATCATAGAAATTTTATCTGAAGTAAAATAAGTTATGTCTTTTAAAAAAGTATCAGTAATTGGCCTTGGTTACATTGGTCTACCAACTGCAGCAATGTTTGCTTCGAAGCAGCTGGATGTCATCGGTATTGATGTCAATATTGATATAGTTAATAAAATAAATGCTGGTGAGATTCATATTGTGGAACCCAAGCTTGATGAAATGATAAAAGGAGCTGTAGAAAATGGTTTTTTAAAGGCGAATACTTCACCAAAGCCAGCCGATGCTTTTGTGATTGCTGTTCCAACACCCTTTTTACAAGACAATTCTGATGATGAAATTCCCAAGCCAGATTTAAATTATATTCATTCTGCAGCAAAATCTATTGCTAACGTGTTAAAAAAAGGTGATTTGGTGATTTTAGAATCTACATCTCCAGTAGGAACAACAGAAAAAATGGCTTCATGGATGGAAGAAGTAAGACCAGACCTTTCGTTTCCTCAAACCCATGGCGATGATTCAGACATTAGAATCGCTTATTGTCCAGAGAGAGTTATTCCTGGCAATATTGTCAGCGAGCTTGTAACTAATGATCGCATTATTGGTGGCATGACAAAAGCCTGTTCCAAATTAGCAATAGATTTGTATAAGATTTTTGTTAAGGGAGAGTGTATTCAGACTGATGCAAGGACAGCAGAAATGTCAAAATTAACTGAAAATGCATCTCGGGATGTCAATATTGCATTCGCTAATGAATTATCAATTATTTGTAACAGCATCGATATAGATGTTTGGGAATTAATTGCTTTAGCTAATAGACATCCAAGGGTGAATATTCTTCAGCCTGGACCTGGAGTTGGCGGTCATTGTATAGCTGTGGATCCTTGGTTTATCGTTTCATCAGCACCACAATATGCAAAGCTAATTACAAAAGCTCGTCAAGTGAATGATGAAAAGCCAGGCTGGGTGGTTAATGAAATAAAGCTAGCAATAAATAACATTCTAAAGATGGACCCTAAAAAGTCAGTTAGTGAATTAAAGATTGCATGCTACGGCTTGTCATTCAAACCAAATATAGATGATTTACGAGAAAGCCCTTCACTTTCAATTGTCAATCAGGTGCTTGATATGAATTTAGCTGAGGTTATGCTAGTTGAGCCAAATATTAAGAAGTTACCAGAAAATTATGATGATAGGCTTTTAATTAATTTTGAAACTGCTTCTTCAACCGCAGATATTCATGTTTTATTAGTAGATCATGATGAATTTAAAGGCCTATGTCCTTCTAAAGGTCAAATAATTGATACAAGGGGATGTTGGAGTGATTAGAGATATATCAGATGTCAAAATATGTATTATTGGCTTAGGTTACGTTGGGCTGCCGTTAGCAGTAGAATTTGGTAAAAAATTTCCTACAATTGGCTTCGATATAAGTAAATCTAGAATTGACGATCTAAGTAAAGGAATAGATAAAACAATGGAGATTAATTCTGGAGAACTTGCCCAAAGTTCCAAGCTTAGTTTTTCCTCAGATTCTAATGAACTGCAAGCTGGAAACGTTTATATAGTAACTGTTCCTACGCCAATAGACTCTAATCGCAGACCTGATCTTGGTCCTCTTCTGGCTGCGTCAAGGTTAGTTGGTGAATCAATTTCTTCAGGCAGTGTAGTGATCTTTGAATCCACTGTTTATCCAGGAGCTACGGAAGAAAAATGCGTTCCAATATTGGAGAAAGTTTCTGGACTTAAATACAATGTCGATTTTTTTGTTGGCTATAGTCCAGAGAGAATAAATCCTGGAGATAAAAAGCACGGTCTTGCTTCTATTGTGAAAGTTACTTCAGGCTCAACATTAGAAACTGCTGATTTTGTGGATAAATTGTACCAATCTATTATTACAGCAGGTACATACAAAGCAGAAAGTATAAAAGTTGCAGAGGCTGCAAAAGTAATTGAAAACACCCAACGTGACCTTAATATTGCATTAATAAATGAGTTAGCAATTATTTTTGAAAAACTTGGAATAGATACTGAAGAGGTCTTGCTTGCTGCTGGGACCAAATGGAATTTTCTTCCCTTTAGGCCTGGATTAGTAGGTGGACACTGCATAGGTGTAGATCCATATTATTTAACATCTAAAGCTGAATCTTTAGGTTATGATCCTGAAGTAATTTTGGCAGGCAGAAAAATCAACGATAACATGGCATCATATGTTTCTAGAAAAATGATTGAGAAAATGTCAAAAAAATGTATCAATGTTAAAGGGTCTAAAATATTGGTAATGGGTTTAACTTTTAAAGAAAATTGTCCAGATGTTCGAAATACTAAGGTTGCAGACGTTGTGCATGAGTTAACTAATTATGGTGCTGAGGTCGATATTTATGATCCATGGGTAGATTCAAAACAAGCACTTAAAGAACATAGCATTACTCTAATAAATCAACCAAAAAATAGTGCTTACGATGGTATTTTTCTTGCAGTTGGGCACAATGAATTTCGGTCATTGGGGCCGAAAGGAATAAGAAATTATGGCAAAGATAATCATGTATTTTATGACTTGAAATCTGTCTTCTCTGTTGAGGATTCAGATGCTCGTCTTTAATAGTCAATGTGATGAATTACGCTGAAATAAAAAAAGATCTTAAAACCACTCCTAGAAAGTGGTTAATTACTGGAGTTGCAGGTTTTATCGGGTCAAATCTTTTAGAGGCACTGCTTAAGCTAGATCAGGAGGTGATTGGTTTAGATAACCTTGTTACAGGTCACCAATCTAATCTAGATGAAGTTGAGACGACAGTTACGCCTCAACAATGGTCAAGGTTTACTTTTATTGAAGGTGACATAATTAAATTATCAGACTGCCAGCTAGCAGTAGAAGGTGTAGATTATGTTCTTCATCAAGCTGCTCTTGGCTCTGTTCCTCGTTCGATTGAAGACCCATTGGCAACCAATTCATCCAATATTAATGGGTTCTTAAATATGTTAATAGCTTCAAGAGATGCTCAGGTGAGTAGCTTTACATACGCTGCTAGCAGCTCTACATACGGAGATCATCCTGCTTTGCCGAAAGAAGAAAAGAATATAGGAAATCCGCTTTCTCCATATGCTGTCACAAAACAAGTAAATGAATTATATTCCCATGCTTTTTCTCTAAACTATGGATTTAAAACTATTGGGCTAAGATACTTTAATATTTTTGGTAAGCGTCAAGACCCTAACGGTGCATATGCAGCAGTAATTCCAAAATGGACAGCTGCAATGATTGGTTCAAAAACTGTCTACATAAATGGAGATGGTGAAACTAGCCGCGATTTTTGTTTTATAGAAAATGCAATACAGATGAATATACTGGCAGCTGTTGCACGAGATGAAGCAAAAAACCAAGTTTACAATGTGGCTGTTGGGGATAGAACAAGCTTAAATGATTTATTTGCCATAATTAAAGCAGCTTTAAATGATCAAGGCATTTCCGTAGAGAAAAATCCTGAGTATCGGGATTTTAGGCTTGGGGATGTGAGGCATTCGCAGGCTAGTATTGATAAGGCAATAGCTTTATTAGGATACAAACCAGAATATCGAATAAAACAAGGAATAGCTGAGGCTATGCCTTGGTACATAAAATATACTACTAATAAAAATAATACCAAATGAAGACATTTTAAAATGTTGGGTAATCTTAATTATGAAAAAAAAAATATCTTAGTATAATTGCATGCTTTTAAAGGTTTCTAAACTTTTACTTCTACAGATACCTATAGTCCTTTTGGGATTCTTCTCAACTGCAATAATTTCACAAAATTATGGAGTTTCTGGTTATGGGCAAATAGCATATGTAATAGCAATTTCAACTCTGTTTATATCATTAATAAGGTATGGATTTGACGAAACGCTAATCATATTTCTGAAAAAATCAGATAACCCAAAATTGATATTCATTTCATCGATGATTTTACGCATTTCTTTATACTTGTTATCTATTATCAGCCTTTTTATTTTATATGTTCTTGGTTTATTTGATCTTCTGCAGTTCATCGCAATTATTTCATTCCTTTTGATTTCGTTACAGGCTACTGCTATTTATGATTTTTTAGAGCTACAAGAAAACCATCTTCAAACATTAATTATTAATAAAATTATTTTTTGTTTTTTGATTTTAATTTTGTCTTCAATAAATATTGATGTTTTGGCTGTTTTTATAATTGCTAGCTTTATTTCAAATATTGTATTGTTGGCATTGAATTTAATTTTCTACTTCAATAAAAAGCCATTTAGAGAACATACTTATAATTCTCGGAACAATTTGTTATCGTCATCTCAAACTCTTTTATATAAAAATTTTCCTGTATTGATTGCCTCATTATTAAGCTTAGGATTGTACTCAGTTAACCAAATATTTCTTAAAGAAAGCATAGGTTTTGAATTGCTAGGAGTTTTTGCAATTCAGTTCCAAGTTTTTAATATGCTTGTTGTGATAATGAAACAAATAACTCGAGCATACAAACCTTCTCTAGCTGGATTTAAAAATACCTCGGAAAACAAATTCATAAAAATGTATTCAGCTTATTTTCTGTCTGTGGCTTCTATCCCATTTTTTTGTTCACTTGGAATCTGGTTAGTATATTCTGAATTATTTGGTTTGGTTTTTGGGCCTGAAATGATTGGTTATAGTGAAATCTTTTTAGGTTTATGCTTCTTTTTATTATTAAGAGGTATCCATTTAGCTTTAATACAACTATCTTTTTTTAATAATAAAAATAGTCTTGTACTTATTTCTAACTTCACATCTTTTACGACTATAATTTTTGGTTTTTGGTATCTAGATTTTTATCAATCTTTAGAGCACGTTATTCTACTTATGTGTATTGCAATTTTTGCTTCCATTTTGGTTTTAGCGTTTTCATTTAAATTGCAACAATCAGAAACTTCTACTTAAAATTATGGAAAAATCTGAGTTAAAGCAAAAACTTGAGGATCTAAGAAGGGAACGTAATCGCGGTTCTAAAGAAATTTCACGCAGAAAGAAAAATGGTGAGGATATTGATTCTTTAGTTGCTGATCTAAAAGAAGTAAGGTTAAGAATTAAAGAAATCGAAAATCTAATTTTAGAAAACTCAAACTTAAAAATAGATAAAAAGAATAGCGATCAACCTAACATAAATCATGATTTATATCTTTTAAAAGAGACAGAAGAATTAGTATCAATAGAGGAAATTACTACTTCACATGAAATAGTAAATTTCAGGAAGTTTGAAGACTATAAATCTGATTTCTTAGATCTAGAAACTGAAAATGTAGTACATCCTCAGTTATCATTTTGTTCGATTAATGCGTGGATTTGCACTGAGAAAATAGATGAGATTATTGTTATAAAATCAGTGCATCGTAATAAGTTGGTAGGGCTTGGAATATTTTTTCGTCATTCATTTTTTGGGATAACAGTAGTTGAAAGTGCACCGAAAAATTTTTGTGATTTTTGGGATTTTTTATATAGAAAAAATATTTGTAAAGCTTCAGTTGCGAAGGCAATTCTTAGAGAATTGAATAATGTTGATTGTGATCTCTTTTTGTTGAAACAAGTAAACGAACACTCAGGTATTTATCATGCTGTCAAAGAAATAGATAAATATGAAATAAGTGAATCTCATATTTATACAAAATGGATTAAAGGATTAGGTCCTGAGGAGATTTTAGAGAGTTTGAGCAGTAAATTACGATATTCTATAAATCATGGGCTGAGGAATTTAGTAGGACATTTTGGCAATAAGCCAACAATAGATACTATTTCTACATATGATAAGTATTTAGAATTAGAACCTCTTTTTAGAAGTATTTATAAAAATAGATGGGGATCGGATGTATCTGATATTGTTTATGAACGCAGGCGTAAAATTTTAAAAAAATTTTTACCGCAAGGCACTGCATCTATTTATGTCTTCAAAATTAATAATCAGGTAATAGCTTACAAGATCGGATTTTTTTCTGAGTCAATATTTTTGGAGAATAAATCATGTGTAGATAAAAATTTTAATGATTACTCTATAAATGATATTTTTCTAGTACAGCTGATGTCACATTTAAGTAAAAGTAATATTCATGCCTATAACTTTATGGGCGGGGATTATGAATATAAGAAAAGATGGAGTACTCCACAATTTAAAACTAGGAATTATAGTTTTATTATTCCAGTAAAGTTATTTGGTTATATTTATCTTTCTTTTGCTAAAAATAAATTTTTGCAAAGGCTTTACAAAAACTTAAGGAAAAAAGCTTGAGATTTAATTTAGTTAGAAAATTTTTAGCGTCAGCACAGCAATTTGGATTGTTCAATTCAATTAAAATAGCATTACGATCTCGTTTAAAATTTATAGTGTTTACACAAAAGTTTAATATTTTTTATTTAGCTAAAACTTTGCCTGCCAAAGATGCTAATCAAAGCTTGATAAAATCGATTGAGGTTATAGGTTTTAATGGTGAATCTACCAAAATGGCTATTGGAAGAGAATTAGTACCTAATGAGACTTTATTCTTAAAAAGGCAGGATGGAAAAGTTTTAGGCCACGCTTTAACCCAAGAGGGTGGAAAATATCAATTGAGTTACGCTCTGAATATTAAATTGCCCCAAAATATTATATTGCTCAAAGGGCTTTATGTTAACATTTCAGAACGTGGAAAAGGGTTAGGGTTAGCTTTAAATTATGCTCGTATACTCTACTTCAAAAATAAAAGTAATATTTATACAACAACTATGAGTGAAAATAGTGTAGCTGGCAAAAATCTAGAAAAAGCAGGGTTTGAGTTTTGTGGGCAGTTAGATTATGTGTCTTTTTTTGGCAAGACATTAAGGCTGAAGTTTTTTCCTAACGGAACTGATTCTCAAATACATGCCTGGTGGAATAATTTGAAATGATTATTATTGGCGGAGATGTAAGTCCATCAGGGTTTAGTGAGAGATGTCTTTCTCAAAATCCTGAAATTCTTTTTAAGCCAAGTCTCAAAAAATTTTTAGCTCAAGCTGAGAATGTTGTTATTAATTTAGAAACGGTAATTACCAAATCAAACCAGCCAATTGTAAAGTGTGGTCCTAATTTTAAATGTAAGCCAGATGTTGCAGCTGGATTAAAATCTCTAAACATCTTGAATTGCTCTCTCGCTAATAATCATATTATGGATTATGGTGAGATCGGCTTAAAAGATACTATGGGATGCTTAAATGATGAAGGAATAAACTACTGGGGAGCCGGTCTTTCAATTAACGAGTTGGCCAGTTATTGCATATTTCCCATGTCCGGTAAAAGAGTAGCTATTGTTTCTATTGCTGAGCATGAGTTTTCAATCATATCCAATAATGATGCGGGGGCCTATGGATTAGATATTATCGATAATGGCACTTTAATATCACAATTAGCTCAAGAAAATGATTTTGTGGTTGTTCTCTACCATGGTGGAGTAGAGCACTATCGTCTTCCAACCCCTAAACAACAAAAAATACTTCGATATTTTGTTGATTGTGGAGCTGGGTTGGTTCTCTGTCAGCACTCCCATATTATTGGGGCAACCGAGAAATATAAAAATGGAATTATTTGTTATGGACAGGGAAATTTTATATTTGATAATTCAAAACCAAGAGGCGAGTGGTGGGCAAGAGGCTTACTATTTACATTGGCACTAGAGGGCTCTAAATTTGAAGTCAAAAGCTGTCCTATAATTCAAGATAATAATGGCATAGTTGGCATTCAAGAATTTGACTCTGTTGAAAGAAAATTATTTGAGCAGCTTGATAGTGGCGTCTCTGATATTGATTTTGTACGAACTAATTGGAGCAAATGGGTTGATTCAAAAAAAGTTGACTATTTCAGTAGATTGCTAGGCTGGAGCCGAGTTAAAAGAGTGTTATTCAGATACTTTGATCTCTTAGGTTTTTCAAAATATTCAAATCGACAAGCTATGATTCGTAATGTTGTAGAATGCGAGTCACATAGAGAAGCACTTGAGACATACTGGTCTGATAGAGGCCAGGTATTGCGTAAAAGTAAAAAATTGTGAAACGTTTAAGGCAACTATCCTCAATGATGGCTAACTACATGTTAACACCTAAATTGCCAAGATATATTGTTTTTGAGAGCGATGACTGGGGCTCTATTCGAACAAGCAATAGAACTGCATATGATTTTCTCGTTTCGAATGGTTATTTGATGGATAAATCACAATATTCCTACGATTGTATTGAAACACCAGAAGATTTAAGTCGCTTACAAGATGTATTGACAAACTTTAAGGATAGCACTGGAAATCATCCAGTATTCACTGCAAATTCAGTCATGGCAAATCCAGATTTTCATAAGATCGCAGAAAGTGATTTTCAAGAATATAGTTATACTGCGGTAAAAGACGAGCAGACATTATTCGATGGTAGTACCCTAGTGCGTGCTTGGAAAGAAGCTTCAAAACTAGGTGTTTTTTTCCCACAAATTCATTGTAGAGAGCATATTCAATGGTGGGCATGGTTAGAAGATTTAAGAATGGGTATAAGCGATGCTATTGATACATTTCCTCTAAATATGTGTGGTGTTCCTAAAGTTGTCTCTAAACTGGGTATTAGTTATTTCGATCCAGTATATATACGAGATAGCTATACCGAAGCTAATGAGGATGCAATACCTAATTCTATAAAAGAGGGCTGTGAAATCTTTAAAGATATTTTTGGATATTATTCTAAGACCACAGTAGCGCCGGTTGTATTCTGGAACGAAATTGCAGAACTTGCTTGGCATGAATCTGGCATAGAAGTTATTCAAGGTAGCTGGTTACAAAGCATTAAAACAGATAATAAAATAAGCTTTACTAATAGAAAGCTCGGCGAAAAAAACCTGTTTGGACAACAATATTTAGTAAGAAATTGTAATTTTGAACCTCGTAGGGGCGCAAATGCCGACTCATGTCTCAAAGAGATTGCAAGAGCTTTTCAGTTTAATTGTCCGGCTATCATATGCACTCATAGAGTCAATTATGTTTCAAGCATTGATAAGAAAGGTGCTGATGATTCATTATCTCAGTTGAAAGAATTGCTAGATAAGATCCTTAGAAAGTGGCCTGATGTAAAATTTATAACCAGTCAAACTTTAGGTGAGAACCTAAACAAGAAAATATAAATACATATCTTATTAATTCATTATTCTTTAATTAATTTCTATCTTTTTTATTGAAGTTAAATAAATTAGAACATTGTTACACTTATTTAAACTAAAATATTACAAGTTTATTTAAAACATAATTATGAACGAAGTAACTTTATTAACTGATTATCAAGGAAGGTTTGGATCTAAAGATAATTCTACATACTATCGTGGTGGAATGGATCTAGATATTTTGTCCAGTTTCTTCAAAGAACATGACATTGAAATAACTGTAAAGAACTTTGCAGAGATTGATTTTAGAAAACCCCATCAAAATAAAATATATCTTTATACATCACAAGAAGATGCTGGATATGAGTATAAAAGTTATATAGAAGATGTCATTGATGGTCTTACTGTAGCTGGTGCAATTGTCATTCCAGAGTGGAAATATCTTAGAGCAAATAATAATAAAGTTTTTATGGAGATACTTAGAGATATCGTTAAGTGTGACATTGTAAAAAATATACGTTCATGGAGCTATGGCACGTATGAGGAATTTGAAAAATTACATTACAAGAGGTTTAGTGGAGGTAAAAGTGTTGTTAAGCGAGCCGGAGGATCAGGGAGTACGGGAGTTTTTGGAGCTTCAAGTTTTAAGGAGCTCGATTCTACAATTCGAAAGCATATGCGTTCACGCTACTACGGGTATGAATTATGGGATTTTGGTCGATCCTTGAAGCATAAAGGTTATCGCATGGAGTCAAAGCACAGAACAAAGCACACAGTTCAAAATTTAGTAGAGGGGATGACTAATGATTGGAAGGTGTTAATTTTTGGATCCAGATACTATATTTTCAGCCGTCCAAATAGAAAAAATGATTTTCGTGCCAGCGGCAGCGGCCATGCAAAATATTTATATAATGAAGATTGTCCTATACCTGAAGGAATATTTGATTACGCAGAACAGGTATACCAAACGTTAGATGTTCCTCATTTATCGATCGATATAGGCTTCGATGGAGAAGAATTCTGTATGATTGAATTTCAAGCTATTTATTTTGGTTCTGTAGGACATGCTGAAGCAAATTTTTATCATACTCGTGAAGGAAATGAATGGAAAAAAGTTAATGAGTCTTTAGCCTTAGAACAGGTGTATGCTGAAGCAGCAGTAGAGTATATAAATAAAAAGAACCTCCTGATGACCAAATCATAAAAAATGAACCTATACCTGCGTTTAGTTTTTAAATTATTTTTGTCTTTAGTTTTTGTAACAGAAGCCGCCTTATTTCTAGAGCCTTCACTAAGCGGTATAACTCTTCTAATAAAAGTTCCTCTCATCTTAATTATGGCATTTATTACCATCCGTCTTATGACATTAAGATATTTTTATGAAAATAAACATTTATTATTTTTATTAGGTATTTTCACTTATAGCCTAATACTTGTGCCGTTTAGTAAATTCCCATCTATTGCATTTACAGCCTCTTTAAAACTAGGTTATTTTTTCTTAATGATTACCAGTTTTATCTATTTAATACAGCAGAATATTATTAGATTTAACGACTTGAGGTTCTTAGTGATTTTAGCCTTTATTATTTTTATACCAGTTGGCATCTATATGACATTATTTCCTGCCGTTGAACATTTGGCACAAGTTGGCCCATCTTATACTCTTTTATGGATAGTTATTATGGCCGTATTTCTACTTAATAAAAACGATTATTTGATGAGAATTCTAATTGTTTTAGCAATACTTACTATACTCATAAGTTTTAAAAGAGGCGCTGTAGTTTGTCTTATTTTGAGCTTTTTAGTCTATGGTTTTTTGCTGTTATATAAACAACTTACAATGAGAAGATTAACCTATTTTTTTATTGTTCCATTTCTTATTTTGGCTCTTGGTCTTTCTGCATTAAACATAAATGGTGACTTTATAATTGATAGGCTGTTAGACGCAGATGGAAGTGGTAGAGAAATGATATATTTATTGATATTTAATGCCTTAGGTGATGCAAGTATATTCCAATTGTTCTTTGGTCATGGCTTTTTAGAAGCTCAAATACATATTGGAGAAGCTCTTGGAATTAGAACTGGTGCACAACTTGGTCTTCAGGCCCACAGTGATTGGTTAACGCTATTATTCGAACAAGGCTTTATAGGGTTTATTTTATTTGTAGGGTTCCATTCAGCTTTTTTTTGGGATATCAGAAGTGCTCGCGACAGTAGAGTTTTATATAGAAAATCCCTAGCTTTTTATGCATCTCTTTTTATTATAAGTTTTTTTTCAGAAATTTTGTTTACAGCGCAATATGCTTTTCTGGCAATTATAATTGCAACAGTAACGAGCTTCACAATTAATTTCAAGAGGGCCAAGTATCAGCAATAATAGACTACTTTTTCTTGATGGGTTTAGAGCTATATCAGTTATTTTGGTAGTTCTTTTTCATTACACGTATAACTATGCGATGAAATATGGTGATGCTGAGAAAGCTATTGATCTTTTTGAGGGTGGTGGTGTTGGTGTTTCATTATTCTTTATTATAAGTGGCTATGTGATCTTGATGAGCTTAGAGAAAAAAAATCTTATCGAATTTATAATTTCAAGAATATCCAGACTTTATCCAGCTTATGTATTTGGGGTTTTGACAACATCTATTGCAATATTATTTTTTGGTAGTTGGTATGCGCAAGTGGATTTTATTAATTTCTTAAAAAATTTGACAATGTTTCAATATTATCTTGGTGGTTCAAATATCGATGGAGTATATTGGTCTCTGCGCGTAGAAGTGGCATTTTATATAGGTATTGCTTGCCTTTTCTTTGCAATACCTAGAAGATATTTCTGGTTGGTTGTAGCCTCAATTACTTTTTTAGCTTGTCTAGTAAATGGTCTTGTAAACATTATAGAGATTCCCTTATTTTTTGATGTGATAAGAAAGATTGCCATTCTAGAATTTATCCCTTTTTTTTCTTTGGGAATGTTAATTTATTACAAAAGTGATAGAAGTGATTTTAATTATGGAGAGAAAGGTTTTAGTTTTTTGGTGTTTGTTATACTTGCCGCAGTTTGTTTTGATTTGTTATGTAATAAAGATACTGGTAAAGGAATTTTTCTTATTTTAATGTCAGGAATTATGTTCATTTTTTCAAATCAAAAGCTTGCAGGACTCATGAAAGTTTTTGAGTTGAACTTTCTTGTGTATATCGGACGAATAAGCTATTCAATATATCTATTGCACCAAGTCATAGGATATCTGCTTATTCATTTTTTCATAAGCTTAGGAATAGATTTATATATCTCTATAGTTGTGGCATTTGCAGTAATATTGCTATTGTCTCATTTCTCTTACATTCTAATTGAAAGCAATCTTTCAGCTCGTTTTCATAAAAAGTTGTTATTTTATGCTGGGCGATAAAAAAGTTTTGATAGTTGGTCCACCATTAGATGGACCAGGTGGAGTTTCGGGGTACTATAGATCAATCTTACCGTTTTTAACGGAAAAGTCTGCTTCTAACTATTCATTCGAATACCTTAGAGTAGGTGAGCGGTCTGGTTTGGTTGGGAGAATCAAGCCGGTAAGTCTTTTTGTTGATATTTGCAATTTCTTTTTAGCATGCTTGAAATTTAGACCAAGCTTGGTGCATGTCAACCCTAGCTTGTCTAATAAGAGTCTTATTCGAGATGCGATTTTAACTTTGATAGCAAAGTCGATTTTTAATGCTAAAATACTGGTTTACTTTAGGGGATGGGATAAACATAACGAAAATTATGTTCACAGCAGACTTTGGTTTTTTAAAATGACATTGCTTCAAGCAGATCAATATCTGACACTTTCTGAACACTCTAAAGCCAAATTAATTGATTGGGGTGTTAATAAAGATCAAATAACTATTTCCTTCACGGTCATAAACCCCAGCCTTGAAAAGTTTCTACGTGATGAATCGAACTCTACTATTTTTGGTTCTCGCACTATCAATCAAAAGATAAGAGTCCTATTTCTCGGTAGATTGATTAAAGCCAAAGGCTTATATGAATTATTGGATGGTTTTGAGCAAGCACATAAAATTAACGATAAGTTAGAGTTAATTATTGCTGGAGATGGTCCAGAGCTTGACAGTCTCATATCATTAGTCAACGAAAAGAGAATAAGAGGATCTGTTAAATTTTTGGGTTATGTTAAAGATAAGGAAAAGTTTGAAATTTTGGCTTCTAGCCACGTTTTTATGCTTCCATCTTATACTGAAGGAATGCCAAACTCTGTATTAGAAGCAATGGCAGCTGGTTGCCTGGTTTATACCACTTCTGTGGGCAGTCTAACTGAATTTATTAGAAAGGGTTGGGTGCGGCCAATAGAAGTGGCTGATTCTGGCTCAATCTTTGCTGCTCTAACTGACTCTCAATTAGCAAGAGATTATTTAGCCATGAGAATAAATACTTCTGAAATTGCACTTGCAAATTTTAATCACAGGGCTGTTTGTGGTGGCTTACTTGCGTCATATGATAATGTTTTCAATAGAGCGCATACAACGGGGAAAACTAGTTGACGAATTATACTTTGTGGTTTTACCGACTGGCTTACTGGTTAAATTCGAAAGGGTTTTCCACTTTAGGAAAACTAGTTAATCTGATATTTGTACGGATTATTTCCGGTTGCCAGATTGGTCTAGGAGTTAAGCTTCCGAGAAGCGTTAAGTTAGGTTATGGTGGATTAGGCGTAATTATTCATCCTAAAGCGATCATTGGAGAAGATGTTATTATTGATGCTAAAGTAACCATTGGGGGCACTACTAAAAAAGGTGGAGTACCAGTTATTGGAGACGGCTGCTTGATAACCACAGGCTCAGTAATTCTGGGTCCTGTGACTTTGGGCTCTAACTGTGTCGTGGGAGCCAATTCGGTAGTCACAAAAAGTTTTCCAGAGAACTGTGTCGTTGCAGGTGCTCCAGCTAAAGTAATTAAAAACAATATAGATATAAAATCCTATCGGGACTTTGATTTTTAAATAGAGATATGGCCAAAAAAAAATACTTAATCCTAATTGAAGATGACTGCGAGGTTAAAGGAAATGGTTTAGGCAATGTAATGGAACACCAATTTATTCCATCTTTAATGATGATGGAATTAGCTCAAAAATATAATGTAAAAATGACATTTATGGTTGATGTTGCTCACCAACTCGAGTTTAGAAAGCATTTAGACAAAAGTAACATACGCATACAAAGTGATATATGGAACGAAATGATTTTGCTCATGAAGGAAATGGGTTTTGATGTTCAGCTACACCTGCACCCGCAATGGTTGGGAGCTAAATATCAAGATGGTAACTTTCTTTTAAGCTCAAATTGGAATATTGGCCAGTATAATCATGAAGTTCAACGAGAGCTAATTACCAATGCAGTGTCATACCTTAATGATCTTATTAAGCCGAAATATCCAGAATATTCGGTTCATTCCTACAAAGCAGGCTCTTGGGGCATGCAACCATCTAAAAATTTATTAGAGATATTCAATGAAATAGGGATAAAGATTTTAATGGGCCCGAGAGATGGGATGGTATTGCCACATTGGGGTGTAAATTATGCAGCACTTGAAGAAAAGAATCTACCATATCACCCTGATTGCGAAGATATTACAAAGATATCAAAAATAAAAAATTCTTTTTGTGTTCTCCCTTTGCAAGTTTATGAGCCTGATCTCCTAACTCTTAGTAAACTTGTCTATTCAATGATTTCAAATAAGATATTTAATGCTGATGAGCTATCTTATTTGCATAAAAACCCCATTCATGAAGATATTTTGAATCTAGGAAAAGGCTCTATTCGCAACTTAATCAAGCTAAGCATTAAGCCTTACAGAACGCATTTAAAAATTGGCTCACAACCCTTTTCATTTATGAAGGCCTCTTTTGACTCTGTCATAAAAAGATTAAATACCTATGAAGCAAGCCGTATTCCTTTGGTAATCGAGAGCCACACCAAACAATATCGCAATAACTTAGCAGAGATAGAAAAGTTCTTATATTATATTAACGATCAATATTCAGATTTGGTTGAATTTGGGGACATGACAATGTTAATGGATGAAATCTCTAAAAATGAGATCCGTATTGCTGGAGAATCTAAGTAAACTAGAATACTTTTTTAAAATGCCAAACCTTATTAAAAGTCCTACAATTCTTTCGGACTTTTTTAATCAGGAAAATATATCTTGGAAATCTATTAAACATAAAATTTATAGTGATAATTCATGGAGAGAGAAAATTCTATGGGAATTACATTTTGAACGGTCTAATAAGATTGAAACCAAAATTAAAAGACGAATAGTTAGACTTCTTTTTTTAGCTTATCGATCAACCTCAGACATCCGTTTCTTTAATGAATATTTATTCTTCTCAGACTCAGCAAGCACAAGACGTAGAAATAATTCTGCTATGTTTAAGTTGTTTAAGAATAATCTAAAAGAAGATGGTACCCACATATGGCCTAAAAAAAGTGAGCTTGCAGCCTTAAAATTTCTTGATTCTAAAGATAAGGAATTTTTGGAGGTTCCTAAATCTAAAAATATAAAAGTAGGGCTTTTGGGTAGCCCGCATTTTTTTAATAATCTTAAACACAAGCTAGAAAAGTTTGGCCTTAAAAGTATAATTTTATTTATTCCACATCACTCAAATCGCTTAGTCAGATTTCTATACAAAAATAAATTTCTATTTAGATTTTTTCTTTATTTAAAAAATATCAAAACTCCTTATGTTAATGTTTCGTCTGATTATAGAAGCAATGAGATAAGTGCTGTGATCCATGAAAAATCCTTAGATATTGCTTTTCATAAGCTTGGCTTCATTATTAAAAGGAATATTATTGATTCTTTTCCACTTGGGGTCATCAATGATCATTGGGGCCCTCTTCCTGAAGTCAGAGGAAGGTCTTCACTAGAATACACTCTGTTATTTGGCTTTCCAATTATTGTCACAACACACCTAATAACAGAAAAAGTTGATGACGGGGAAATTATATCTTATTTCAATTATGAATATATGAAAAAGGGATTATGCTCAGTAAAAGATTTAAAGAAAAAAATTAGAAAAACCAGTGATGAAAGAGCTATTAGATCAATAATTATGGCGATATCTAATGAGTATAGAGGAATAAATAATGATTCAAAAGATGGTTTCATGTTCTATGCTATGCACCCATGGTTAGTGAAATATGTCGATAATGTGATTTTGAAAAAAACCGACATGCAGACGAATTATAAGAATTTTCACTATAATAAGAAATCAGAATCCTAAAAATGAATATTTGGATTGATCTCACTAATTCACCTCATGTAACATTTTTTAAACCCTTTATAGCTTTATGGAAAAAATCAGATATAGATATAACTATTACACTTCGTGATTTATCAAATACTGAGGAGTTGGCTAATCAAGAGGGGTGGAAGTACCAAAAGATTAGCGGACATGGCGGTAAAAATAGACTTTCAAAGCTCTTTGCTTTTATCAAACGTACATTTGCTTTAAAAAAAACTTTATCTAATAAAACTCCAGACATCGGAGTGTCACATAGTGGTTTTTGTGTCCCATTGGTTGGAAAGTTATTAGGCTTTCCAACTATTTATATAAATGATAATGAATGGGCGCTTGCGAACTTTATTGCAGCGCCTTTTGCAACAGTCACTTATTTCCCAAAACTATTGGATAAAAGCAAAATTATTAAATGGTTAAAAATATTCGGGGCAAATATTAAATTTTACGATGGTTTAAAGGAAGCTATTTACTTATCTCAATCACTTCAATTTAGAATGAATAATTATAAATCTTCTCGAAGAGATAAAGTCTATTTCCGTCCGGAACCTCACATGGCAGATTACTATTCCGGCTTTGAGAGAGATTCATTATATAATCTTATTGAAGATTTATCTTCCAAATTTAAAGTCATAATCTTACCGAGAGATAAATTTCAAACAAAATTTTATTCTTCACTTGAATCTGATACATGCATAGTAGCAAGAAAACCATTAGATTTAACAAAGATTGCTTCTGATGCAAAATTCTTTATAGGTTCTGGTGGCACAATGTCTAGAGAGCTTGCAATACTAGGTATTCCAACTATTTCAACATACACTGGCAATTTATTAGCCGTTGATAAGTATCTTATTGAGCATGGTTTTCTTTGCCACATGGTCAACTATGATTTAAATATGATAAAAAAATTCTTGAAGACTTTTAAATTTAAGAAATCAGATTTAATGGATATTGGATCAAAGTCATTCAAAAATATAGAGAGAGAAATTGCTCAAATAGGATGCATCAAGAATTAAAAATTAGGTCATGTAGAATAGTAAAATTATGGACTTTTTTTGGTTATTAAAGCGACTTTCAGTAATGAGTCCTAGAGAGATATTTTTTAGATGTGGTGAGATTTTTACTCTTCTGTTAATGAGATTAAAGTATTTGGTAAAAAATCGAACAGTTGAAAATCCTCTCAAATATAATTTTTTAAAAAATTCTCAAGAACAATTTCCTGCATTCAAATGGAAAAAACCAAACTTAGACTTTGAATCAAATATTCTTAAAGGTATTTTAGTTCTATTCCATCGAGGAAAGAAGTGGAAAATCCCTGATGGAAAAAAACGTTGGTTAACTGCGCCGGATACCTCAAAAATATGGGACGAAAAATTCTTCGGAGATATAAAATTTCGGCAGGGTAGCTCAGTAGGTGATATACGTGTTCTTTGGGAGCCTGCAAGACTACAACATTTGATCGCTATTTCAATTTCGCTAAGAAACACTCAAAATGAGCTAAACAAACAAGAGCTTGTTAAGAATTATATTGATCATATTCTAAGCTTTGATAAATTAAATAGACAATTTAAGGGCCCTCATTATGTATCTTCTATGGAGTGCTCGCTTCGTATCATATCTATACTAATATCATATGATCTTGGAAGAGATTTTATTATCAAGACAAATAAAAACCCTAATCATATTTTAGAAAAAGCTGTAGCAAATATAGTCATTGGACATGCTAATTTTGTATACCACAGGCTGAGTCTCCATTCATCTGCTGGAAATCATATTTTAGCTGAGGCGACAGGACTTTTTCTTGCAGGATATTTTTTCTCAGAGCATAAGATGGCAAAAAAATGGAGCAGTGTGGGATTGGACTTATTTACCAAACATATTGATAGGCAAATAGATGAATCTGGATGGGGAAATGAGGGATCTACATGGTATTTGCAGCAAATATTAGACTATGCCCATATTATAATCATGTGCTTAGAATATCGAGAGCAAAATGTTCCTAAATCTTTGCTGAATGCATATAAAAGAGGAGCAATTTGCCATGAGTTACTAAAAAAACGAATTGGTAGTTATCCGATAATAGGTGATAGTGATAGTGGTTGGGCAGTATCCGAATTATTTTTAAGAGATAGTGAAAAGAAAATTTCAATTGATGATAGTTATTGTTCTAATTTTACAAGAGCAACAGTTGCCGGAAATGGAACTGGTTTGTCAGCTCTAATAAATTATGGGGATCTTGGGATGGGTCCAACTTTTGGACATGGTCATGCACATGCATTGGCTGTTGCTATGTACTCTGATGGTACGCCAGTATTAACAGATCCAGGCACTTACAGCTACACTGGCCACCCTGAAATGCGTAGGTATTTTAGATCAACTTCTGCTCATAATACTGTATCTGTAAACAGGAAAGATCAAGCGAAACAAGAATTATTATTTATGTGGTCAAAACCATATGAGTGTAAACCCTTACTAGCAGAACAGATTGGAAGTATTGTAGCAGTGTTTGCAAATCATAATGGTTATGAAGATGATGGAGTCAGGCATCATCGTTTATTTTTATTTGATCCAAAGTTTGGACTATTTGTAGAAGACTGGTTAAGAAGTAAAAAATCTTTTTCATATGATCTTGCTTGGAATGTAAATGGAAAAATCAAAGATGATGAAATTTTGATTGCTAAATCTGTGCTTGACTACAAGATTGTAACTTCTAATGAGTCTAGGTTATCTATAACAGAGTCACCTATATCGGATTCATACCATCAGTCAAAAATGCACCCAAGGATAGAGGTTTCATCTTCAAATATTCTAGAAACAAACATACAATCACATTTTTCGGTAAAATCTATAGACAAAAGTTGGTATAAGAATGCAAGAAAGCAGGCGTTGAAGAAATTTTCGGAAATAATTAATTAAAAATGTTTAAATATGAAAAATAAATCTATCACAATATTATCTCAAGCAAATAATTTTCTTATTACAGAGTACCTAGAAAAATTAGCTTCTAGACTTGCCTGTCTAGGATTGGACATTCATATTATTCTTGCAGACCCAACTCCAGCTGGGAAGCCTATTTCAAAAATAGCGGTTTTAAGAGATATGATAAATTTATTAGGATTAAAATTTGGTTTAATTGCCATAGCTAATTATTCTAAAAATGTATTTTTGAGGACAACTGCTAAGCTTTCTTCGAAGTATAGAGTTCACACTCTAAAATCTTCTGACAATCTAGATGTTGATTTCTTACATAGAGCAAAAGCACCTTCCTCAGCACTTTTAGTTCTATCAGGAACAAGAATTATCAAAAAAGCTGTATTGGATTACTTTGATGGTGATGTAATTAATGTACACAGCAGCATTTTGCCTTACTCTAGAGGAGTAATGCCTGCATATTGGACTTTAAAAGAAAAAAAAGGAATGGGAGTTAGTTTATTTAGACTAGATGAAGGAATTGACACAGGAGAGTTACTTAGGCAAGTATCTATAAGTGAATATTCTGGATCATATTATAGATATTTAAAACTAACAAAATCTATTGGAGTTGATTTATTAATTTTTTGGGTAATTGATAATATCTTGCCCAAATCCAGCCATCTTAAAATAAAGTCTACTTACAACAGCTACCCTGCTACTAGAAATATATTAAAAAAATCATGATTTGGCCCAAAGGGAAAAAATGTGCTTTAGCTTTTATAGATGATACTGATGATGCAGTTTATCCAGATATTGAATCTATTTATAAAATTTTAATATCAAATGGTATACGAACTACAAAAACCATATGGGTATATCCTGTTCGCGACGTTGGCGTTTCTTATGGCGATGATATATCAACTAATGAAAATTATTACAATTTTATTAAATATCTACAAAGTGAGGGTTGCGAAATTGCATTACATAATGTTGGATCAGGTTCATATTTACGTGAGGAAATTATTTCTGGCTTAGATCTATACAAAAGTAAAATAGGATCCTACCCTCGTATACATGTTAATCATAGCTATAATCCTGACAATATTTATTGTGGAGAAAAAAGATATAGTGAACCATTTTCCTCTTTGTTAAAAATAATGTTTAAAGAATATACGGGTTTTAGTGGGGATGAAGCAGGCTCACCTCATTTTTGGGGTGATTTGCATAAAAAACATATAAAGTACTCTCGATCGTTTGAGACTGATGTTTTTAATTTATTAAATGTTGTTGATTTTCCCTTTATTGATGACCAATTCTCAGAATTTTGTAACTATTTCTATCCTTCGGTATTTTGTTCAAATCAAGACTTATTCGCAAAACAAATATCAGAAAGGAACCTTGATAATTTAATAAAGGAAAGAGGATGCTCTATTATATATACTCATTTTGGCTATTTTTCTCAGCGGGGAAATATTGAAGATAAGGTACTAAACTCCATAAGATACATTTCAGAGAGGTCATCAGATATTTGGGTAGCCCCAGTTGGCGATGTTCTTGACTATATGATGAGCCAAAAAAGTCCTGGGAAAATTTCAATGTTAAGTCGGTGGAAGCTTGAGGCCTTAAACATTATTTCACGTGTCTCTAATAGATATATATATAAATTGGATGATTCTCACTACAAGAAAAAAATTAATAGAGCTAAATAAAAAATCTCAAAGATCATTTATAATCACTGATTTGAAATATGAATCTGAAATATAATAAAGGCTATCGGTATTATTTATGAATAAATTACCGAATAAATGTCTTGTAGTTGGAGGAGGTAGAATTTCTCTTTCTCATGTCCCGCATTTAATAGATAATCCACTTTCAGATGTCATAGGTATTATAGAACCAAACTGGATGTTACGGTTTGCTTTGAAAAGGTTACTTGGCTTGAAGGTATTCCGTTCTCTAGATTCATTAGACTTTCATGAATTTGATTGCGCCTTTATTCTTACTCCACCAAGCTCTCACTTTAGTATTGCAAAAAAACTCTTAAATCATCAAAAACATGTATTTCTAGAAAAGCCAATGACATTAGATCCAGAAGATAGTTCTACTCTTGTATCTCTTGCAAAGGCTAATAACGTTCATTTGTCATGTGGATATGTTTACCGTCATCATCCGGTTTTTAAGGAAATTAAAAGATTGGTAAAGGATGGCGTATATGGATTGCCAAAATCATGTCAGATATCTATGCGTGGGAATGTTGTTTCCTCAGATAGTAAGATCACATGGCGAAATTTAGGCAAAGGTTCAGGCTGTCTTTATGACTATGGATGTCACGTAATTGATTTAAGTATTTTTCTTTTTGGTAAGCCAAATTTTGTCAAATGTCTCTCAAAGGAAGAACTATATCAACCAGGAGTAGTAGATAGATTTTCAGCCAATATAGATCATGCTGATTTTTTTAATATTACCTCTCGCATTACATGTAATTGGGCTGATGCAACTATAAGGAAAGCTGGTTTGGTATTAGAAATTGAGACTCAAAACCATAGTATTTATACTGATGGGCAAACTATTAAGATATCTGGTGAAACGACCAAATCATATTCCATTAAAGATCTTGATACTAATGTAAATTTTTATTTGAGAGGTGAAGAGTTTCAAAATCAAATAGAAACTTTTTTTAGTTCAATTACAAATGAAAAGCTATCTTATGAGGAGATTGAAGATGCCGTTATGGCTGATGAAGTTCTTTTACAAATATATGAGCAAGAACCATGAAGATTTTTTTTGGAGATAATCAGTTCTTAGGTGTAAATCATTCTTCAGGAAAAGGTGGTAAATATCTAGAGAAGTATGAGACTGCAGAATCAATCGCAAATACATTAAGGGATGCTTGGGAGGCTGGTATAAGAGATTTTTCTTTTACAGTTAATAAAAAAACTATTAATGCTATTAATTTAGTTAAGAGAGATTGTCCCTTTAATTTGCATCCATGTTTACCCTATGCTCATGGTGTAAACGAACTAATTTTAGAAAAAGGTCTTGCTGGCGCTGTTCTATTTAAAGTAAGGCAATTCGGTTTTTTAAATCTTGCTATTGCTGCTATGGAAGCATTGTTTTATAGAAATAGAAAATTATTAAAATTATTAGTGCGCTCAGAGTTAGAAGGTGTTCCTATGGAGAATGTTCGTTCTATTGGTCTTCTGAATGTAGCAACAGATTTTATTTTGGGAAGCAAGAGATTTAATTTACTACAAGATTTTTATTTTGTTATTGCAAATGAATTTAATTGTAAGCCCACGTTTTACACAATGAATTTTAAAAAATTGGCTGATAGCACATGGGGTAGAGGTCTTAACGATTGCGCCATTGTTTTTAATTTTAATAAGAATTCTTTTAGAACAAACCCTTCATTGGAAGATGTAAAAGATACTATTGATCAATATAATGATAAAGAAACCATAGCAATGTCACTATTTAGTGGTAGCGGGCCTAGTGAAGTTTCTGCCTTGCTCAACGAGAATACTTCTTTATCTGGTGTGCTCTTTGGGAGCTCTAAAAAAGAAAATATAGTTAGTAATTATGCTCTGTTTAGCAGGGCAAAAAAATGATGAAACAAACTCATATTTGATCTAAATCAATATTTTCAGCAACATATTTAATGTCTTTCATTGTTAATAAATATTCAGTAGTTTCAAAGCTGTATGGATCTATGATATTTATATCAGAAAATTGTGAAGTTAAAGATAAAAATTTATGCTTATATTTTGGGTAAGTTATATTTAATTTATTTAAAACAAAGAAATCTACCGCCAAAAAATTATCAAAATAATCCAACATTTTTTGACTAATATTTTTTGGAGTATGAAGATTCCAATTTATATTATTTTCATCCAAAAATTTTATTGATCTTGGGTCCATGCTTGGCTTTGATATAGCCGCAATACCAGCAGAAAAAAATTCATATCTGGGACCAAATCTTTTTTTGAGTAAATTTTCTGCTACTGGGCTTCTACAATAATTCGCTATACAGACAATGCAAAATGATTTTTTATTTTTTTTCACAATTTCTTTAATCAGATGTCAGATTATCTATGCTATTGAGAAAAGATGAGAAAGGAAAAAACTGAGAAATAACTTTATTCCATCGTGTTGTTCCGCTGGCATTAACATAAACTATGTCATTATTGGTGAGGTAAAAATTACCTGCTTCAATGAAACCAGATGGATTTTTCAAGTCAGCATGAAAAATTAATGGATCTTCTCCGGCCTTATTTTGCCTTATTATAAAGACCTCCGAAGCCGAAGCAGTATTAGTATTCAATCCAAAGGATTCTGCTATAGCCTTTGATAAGCTAATTGGGTTATCAGTAATATTAATTTTTCTAGGTTTTGTTACTTCACCCAAAACGTACACTTGTTGAGAATTAAATCTTGCTATTGTTACGTCTACCTGTGGATCGGTAAAATAATCTGATAAACGACTAGTTACATTATTTCTTAATTCATCTTGAGATCTCCCTTTAGCCTTGATTAATCCGATATAAGGAAAAAATATATTACCGTTTGCATCAACTCTTCTTAGATTTTGATCAGGGCTAATATTAGTAACAGGAAATATATCTGGAAGACCCCAAACAGTTACGGCAATCTGATCCCCTACACCTATTTTATATAAGTAATCCTTCTCGTAAGATAGATCTTGTATTTCCGATATATTAATTAACTTTACAGTTTTTTCGATTGAGTCTACAAAAACATATTTAGATTCATCAAGCCAAGGAGACCTAGTATCCATATGCATTCCGGGAGAAAGACTACACCCATTAATAAATATTAAAATAATAATTAAGCTAAGACTCTTTTTCATATTCATAAGTATCATCTAGGTATTTGTCTGCATAGTATTGATAAGAGTAGTTACCATAAATGCCATAATAACCGTAATAACCTTGAGGTTTAGCGTAAGCATTATATATTATGCCATCAATTCCTTTGTTGATTTGTTTGAAATTATCTATAGATTGTCTTATTTCATTCATTCTATTCTTTGCATGTCTCACAACCAGAAAGTTGAAGTCGCTTTGTTCAACTAATATTGAGGAATCTGCAACAGATAATATAGGGCCAGTATCAAAAATAATATAGTCAAAGTTATCTTTAAAAAATTTAATTTTTTCCTTGTATTCATAACTATACAAGAATTGGAATGTGTTATTCAGACCTTTTACTCTTGGAATAAGATAAAAATTTTCATGCAACAAATAATTATTTATTGTTGATTCATCAATCGCATCAAATTTTTGTCTAGAGATACTTTTGATATTGTAGTTTTTAGCTATCTGCCCTCTTTTTAAGTCATTATCAACAAGCAAAACTTTTTTTCCTATTTTTGCAAAAGTTTCTGCAAGTTTCATGGAAATGGTTGATTTTCCATTTTCAGGTGAAGGACTGGTGATTGTTATGATTTTCTTATCAAGTTGATTGTTCCTTAGAGAATTTATGTTGACAATAAGAGATTCAAGTGACGTATTAAGTTTAATTTCATTTGAATTAAGATCAAAGTTATCTATATAAGGGATCACGCCTGCAATCGGTAAATGAATATCGTTATCAAAGATTTCGGCTGGATTTGATATTGGTAAGAAATAAAAACCTCTATAAATTGCAAAAATACAAGATATTATCAAAGCAGACAAAGTAGCAAGTACAACGGAAAGCAACTTAGGGCTGACTTGTGAGTCTACATAGGCCTCATCAATGACTCTCACATCTCCAATTGTGCTTGCCTCAAGTATAGAAAAGCCCAATCTTCTTGATTCGAGTTCTTCAAACAAAGCTTGAGATACCTCTAATTCATTGTACAGGTCAATATATTCTTGCTGTTCTTTTGGCATCATTTCTATTTCAGATAAAACTGATTTTTTCTGCATCTCAAGTAACGATTTTTTGCTTAAAAGGTTTACATATGCAGGATTATTTGATGTATATATTTCTTCAGCTTTAGCAATTTCAATATCGATAGCGCTAAGAGATGCGTCCAATGATTGTATTTTTTCGATAATAGCTGCAGTTTCTAAACCGACATCAATTGATTTATTTTCTTCACGGAATTTTTTTAATTTTATTTTATTTGTTTCAACAGATTTTTCGATAGATATTATGCTCTCGTCAATAAAATTTATTGCTTTTCTTGATTTTTGGCTTTCATCATAAATTCTTTGATTAAGAAAAATATTGTTCGCATAGTTTATAATCTCTTTTCCTTTTTCAGCATTGTCAGTTACGTAAGAGACAGTAATTAAGCCTTCATTCCTAAAGAAATATGAATTTCTTGTTGTAGCAGAAGAATTAATATTCATCTTTGATTTAAATGAATTAAACATACCTTCGGGGTTTCTAAAATGAATAACTATCGGCCTATACTCTGTTAAGTTTATTGAATCTATAGATATTTTTAAGCCATTAAAAATAATTTGTTCCCCATATTCAGACGTTTCCATCTCAGCACCGTTCTCACCTAACAAACTATATCTGTTGTCGGAAAAAGAAAAGGTAAGCTTTTGGCTTACAGGAAGATAATTTTTTTCTGAAGTTATATTAAAATCTATGTTCTCATTTTCGCTAAGACCATCAATCTTAATGTTAAGTTTTAGGTCTTTTATTACTTTCAGGTAATTAGTACGAGACTCGTATAGTTCAATCATATTGGAAATATCTGATGAAGATCCAGATGACATCTGAAGAGCCTTAGATGGATCGAAAATATTTTGATCAAATGCTTCGTATTGAACCAGGCTTTTTACTAAATATTGCTTGGTTGCGAAATTGTATAAAGCAAATGAAATAATAAACGTTAAAACTGTTATTGAAATAATAAGTTTTGATTGCATCAGCAAGAATCTAAAAATCTTACCAAGATCTATTTCATCATTAGAGCTGCTTGATGATAAGAAATTTTCTGCCGTTGTTTTTTCCACCATTTATTTTTATATATTTACATTATCTTAGTAGGACCATTATAGATGTTGTTTAAATTTTAGAAAGACTAAAAACATTTGAATGTCATTAATTTTTTTTATTCATTATTTTAAAATTAGGTATTTTATTAATCTTTTGTAGAATGAGTAATGTATCACTTCATGAAATTTTATTTAATTGTTCTGATATATTTAAATGATTTACAATATTCTATCTTTAATAAAATTTGTTGCCTTAAAAGATGTATTTAAATCCCAAAAAGAAGCATTTATAAATGACAAAATATAACTCAGAAGAAATAAATGATTGGATTGATGCGCTTGAAAATTTAGTACTATTCAATGGGAAAAAGGATGCTTCAGAAATAATACAGAGTTTTGTAAAACACGCAGAAAATAAAGGGCTTCTAGATTCTATTAGTGCAAATCTACCTTATGAAAATTCTATCTCGCATTTTGAAGAGACTGATTATCCCGGTGATTGGGGTCTTGAAGAAAAAATCAGACATTTTATTAGATGGAATGCATTAGTTACAGTTCTGAGAGCTAATAAAGATCTTGATCTAGGTGGCCATATATCTACTTATTCATCTGCAGCAACTTTATATGAAGTCGGCTTTAATCACTTTTTTAGAGGTGGAAATTTATCAGATCTGATCTATTTTCAGGGCCATTCTTCACCAGGAATTTATGCAAGATCTTTCCTAGAGGGCTCAATATCAGAACAACAGTTAAATAACTTTAGGCAAGAAATAGATGGCAACGGTTTGTCATCTTATCCTCATCCATGGTTAATGCCGAATTATTGGCAATTCCCCACTGTATCAATGGGCTTAGGGCCAATAATGGCAATTTATCAGGCTCATGTAATGAAATACCTTGAACAAAGAGAATTGTTAAAAAATGAACCTAGCAGAAAAATATGGGTGTTTTGTGGAGATGGAGAAATGGATGAACCAGAATCACTAGGTGCAATTTCTTTAGCTGCTAGAGAAAAGCTAGATAATCTCATTTTTGTAATCAATTGCAATCTGCAAAGGTTAGATGGGCCTGTAAGGGGTAACTCGAGAATCATAACTGAGTTAGGTGCAATTTTTAAAGCTGCTGGGTGGAATGTAGTGAATACTATTTGGGGAAGAAAATGGGATGAACTCTTAGCAAAAGACTCAACTGGCGCTCTGAAATGGGTAATGAATAATACTGTCGATGGTGAATATCAGAATTACAAGGCTAAAGGCGGAGCATATACTAGAAAAAATTTTTTTGGCAAGCACCCTGAAGCTTTAAAACTTGTTGAAGACATGACAGATGACGAAATAGAAAACTTAAATAGAGGTGGCCATGACCCGTTAAAGGTTTTTAATGCATATAAATCAGCTTATGAATGTAATGATAAACCTACTGTAATACTTGCATTCACAGTTAAAGGTTATGGTATTGGTTCAAGGCAAGCGGATAATACTACACATCAAGTAAAAAAACTCACTGAAGAAAATCTTAATGACTTTATTAAAAACTTTAATTTGCCTATTGATTCAAAAAAGTTAAAAAATTTAGAGTATCTCAAATTCAGCAAGAGCAGTAGTGAATATAAATATTTAGTAAATCAAAGAGAAAAACTAGGAGGCTTCTTGCCAAGAAGGGAGGCAATAAAAGCTAATTTAAAGGTAAGAGACAACTCTCATTTTGATGAATTCAAAAATCAATCTAAAAGAGAGATGTCAACTACAATGGTTTTTGTAAGGCTTATCACTTCATTATTAAGAGATAAAAAAATTGGAAAAAATATAGTTCCCATTGTGCCGGATGAAGCAAGGACTTTCGGAATGGATGGTCTTTTTAGACAATTTGGAATTTATAGCAGAGAAGGGCAAAAATACCAGCCAGAAGATGTTGATAAAGTGATGTGGTATAGAGAGTCAAAAGATGGGGTGATGCTAGAAGAAGGCATAAATGAAGCTGGTGCTTTTTCTGCATGGATTGCATTAGCAACATCTTACGCCAATAATTCTCTTCCTATGATTCCATTTTATATTTACTATTCAATGTTTGGTTTTCAAAGAATACATGACTTAGCTTGGGCTGCCGGCGATGCAAGAGCTAGAGGTTTTTTGCTTGGAGCAACATCAGGTAGAACTACGTTAAATGGCGAAGGTCTGCAGCACCAAGATGGTCACAGTCATCTTTTAGCTCAAACAATCCCCAACTGCAAGTCTTATGACCCCTGTTTTGATTATGAGTTAGCTACAATTATTAAGAATGGTATTGACGATATGTACGTGAAGAATAATGACAATTATTATTATTTAACACTAATGAATGAAAATTATTTGCATCCCGAAAGACCAAAAAATTTGAAGGATTCTGAAATAATGCAAGGAGCATACCTTTTCAAAAAAGAAATTAAGTCAGATGTTCGCATTTTAGCATCTGGCCTAACATTACGCTTTGCTTTAGAGGCATC
>MDTD01038858.1_pt1 | contig 33792 bp, 30 predicted proteins | sample 811221 | NCBI WGS metagenome assembly MDTD01 (sample SAMN05326646, study PRJNA326480) | marine metagenome | isolation source: seawater | place: Pacific Ocean: South West | collected 2011
TGAACAGTTTTCTGAAAGCTATTCAAAATAGGATTTAAACTAATCTTATCTTTAATCGACTTTATTGTCTGTGATTTAAAATCATAAAACAATTCTTGCTTATTATAATCATGAAAAGAATCTACAATCTCATCTGCAAGTCTAACAAATCCATATATATTATATATTGGTTCATGTATTTCTTTATCTAATGCTTTAATACCAAAAGAAAAACTTGTACTATACAGGTTGGTAGTATATTGACTACATTTATTTGACAATTTATCAAAAAGTAATTTCATAAAATACCTAACTTTTTAAAATATAATCTGCAACAACCTGTCCTGAAATTATCGCAGGAGGCACTCCTGGGCCTGGAACAGTTAATTGGCCTGTATAAAATAAATTATTAATTTTCTTATTTATAATTTTAGGTTTTAAATTAGCTGTTTGCGACAATGTGTTTGCAAGTCCATATGCATTCCCCTTATAAGCATTATAATCATTTTTAAAATCATTTACACAATAGCTCCTTTTATATTCAATATGTTGAATAATCTCTTCCTGACAATATCTTTCTAATCTATACATCATAATATTGAAATATTTTTCTCTTAACTCTAAGTTATCTTGAATACCCGCTGCAATTGGCATCAATAAAAAAAGGTTTTCTTTATCACTTGGCGCAACAGATTTATCAGTTTTAGAAGGGCAGCAAGCATAAAACAATGGATTACTTGGCCATTCAGGGTCTTTATAAATTTCATCAATATGCTTATCAATATCTTCATCAAAAAACAAATTATGATGTTGCAATTTGTTAAGTTTTTTATTTACACCTAAATAAAATAATAATGCTGAAGGGGAAAATGTTCTTTTCTGCCAATAATTATTTGAATAATTACTATATTTATTTGGCAAGAGTTTTCCATCAACATGACTATAGTCTGCAGAAGCAATAATTTTATCAAATCGGAAAATCCCTCTAGAAGTGTCTATTGACTTTGCAATATTACCTTCTATATTTATCTTATTCACATTAACATTAGACTCAAAATTTACTGACAACTCCTTGCAAAGTTTAACAAAACCATCTATAACCTTTCCAAATCCTCCTTCAGGGTAAAAAGTTCCATTCTTAATGCCTGAATATGCCATTAAGCTATAAAGAGCAGGAGTGTCTGAGGGAGCGGTGCCTAAGAAAAGTACAGGAAATTCCATCAAAGCTTTAATTTTTTGATGTTTAAAATAGCTAGCAACATGCTTTCTATATGACGTGAACATTTGTAATTTAAAAATGTTCGTTATTATATCTTTCTTAAATAATTCTTTTAATGACAAACCTGGTTCATATACCAATTTAGTAACTCCAAAATCATATCTAAATTTAGCTTCACTCATGAATTTTTCTAGTTTTCTGGCACTCCCCTTCTCTATTTTTTCAAACATTTCTAATATAGACTCCCATTTTTCAGGCACAATCATTTCATCATCTTGGCTAAATATAATTTGAAAACCTGGATCTAATTTCTGAAGTTTAAAATAATCTTCTACCCTCCTGTCAAAGCGGTTAAAAAAGCGCTCAAAAACATCAGGCATCCAATACCAGCTTGGCCCCATGTCAAAGGTAAAGCCTGACTCTTGAAACTGCCTAGCTCGGCCTCCTAATACTTTATTTTTTTCGTAAATAGTGACTTCATGACCATCTTTTGCTAAAATAGCAGCACAACTAAGGCCAGAAAATCCACTTCCAATAATAGCAATCTTACTCATCTTTACTTTTTAACAATTTTACCAGTCTATTTCTATAATTTAAAAGTCATATATTTAAGAAATCACTCATTAAGTAGTTCAAACAAATCATCTAAATTAGGTGAAATAATCATTTCTATTCTTCTATTTGCATCTCTACCTGAAGATGTTTTATTAGAAGCAATTGGCATAAATTCTGCGCGGCCTGCAGCTGTCAATTGTAATGGTTCTAATTTTGGATTTTTAAGTAAGACTTTTACAACGCTAGTAGCTCGCATTACACTTAAATCCCAATTATCTTTAATAATTCCTTTTCCACTGAATGGTATACTGTCTGTATGCCCTTCTACTAAAATCTGTAAAGAATTCTGAGTAGATAAAGCAACAGCTAATTTATTCAATGCTATAATGCCCCTGCTATTAACCTCATACTTTCCTGATGCAAAAAGCAAATCTTCTTCTAATGAAATATATACTTTTCCATTTCTTTGAATAATAGTAAGCCCCTGGCCATCTAATCCTGTTAATGCTTTAGAAATACTTTGTTTTAAATTAGTAACTATAGAATCTTTCCTGTTAATTATCAACTCTAATTCTGAAACTCTAACAGCCCTTAATTCTAAATCATTTTTAGTTTTTTGTAATTCATTTTGCTTTAAAAGCAAAGAATTAGAAAGCTCATTTAATTCATCTTCCTTCTTAAATAATTCAGCCTGAGCCTCTTCTAATTGCTCTAATAATCTTTTAGTTTCTTTAGCTTTCTCAGAAATATAACGGCTATTCTTAGAGGCTAACAAGTCATAAGTATCACTAAGCTCATCATATTTTGACTGTAATAACATAAGTGACTTCCCATTTTGAATAGAATCATTTTTTAATTCATCTATCTTTTTCTTAATATTAATTAGTTCTGATGATTTTTTCTCAAAATCTGCATTTAAAGCAAGTAATTCTTTTTCTTTCTGCTGTAATTTTTTCTTAGTTTCCTCTGAATCACTAATTAATTTATTATGTACTTTCGGAGTAATACATGAATTTAAGAATAGACAAATTAAAAATAAATAGAAAATTATTCTTTTCATATCTTTTATATATTTAAATATGTCAAAACTACAAAGTAACTAGATTAATTATGTTGTACACAATAATACTTTTCAACACAAAATTAATGAAAAGGTAAAGAAATAATTAAATCTTATTTCGGTCTATAAAAATCTATTGTAAAACCCAACATCCTTCGACCCAAAAAAATCCATGAGGAGTCTGCTCCCAATATCCTGGATTCCAATAGTGCCCTCTTTTTATCTTCTTCCATCTTGCTCGCTGCCAGACATATCTTCCAAAATAAGAATTCCATTTCCAGTAACCGTGAACCCAAATATATCCAGGACGAACTCTATTTGGTTTTTTTACAATAACCTTTGGCCTATTAGGCTTTGTAACAACAATGCGATTTCTATTCTTCTTAATAACACGATTTTTAGAGGTGTTATTCTTTATATATACTTTATTTGTCTTCTTTTTATTAGTTTTTATAGTAACCTGAGCATCTAAACTAGAAGCACTGAAAAGAAAAGCTCCAAAAACAAATAAACTAAAAATTGATTTTTTCATGTCTTAATACATTTAAGATTATTATTTTTATAAACGCAAATTAAAAGAAAAAAGTATGAAAAAAATCATAAATTATTTTTTGCAAGGATTACTATATATAGTCCCAATCTATGTCACGTTTTATGTGATGTTCTGGACATTTAAAAAGATAGATGGTTTATTACCTTTCAAATTTCCAGGTTTAGGAGTAATTGTCATTATTGCCCTAGTTACATTCATTGGCTTTATAGGAACATCTATTATTGCCACGCCTATTAATGCTTTTTTTTCAAAAATGCTGAATAAGGCTCCACTGTTAAAAACAATTTATTCTTCTGTAAAAGATCTAATGAGTACTTTTGTTGGAAATAAAAAAGGATTTAAACAAGCAGTATTTGTAAGGTTGTTTGATAATTCAACAATAGAACGAATTGGCTTTATTACAAATGAAGACTTATCATCCTTAAATATTAATAAAGGAAGAGTATTAGTATATATACCTCATTCTTATAATTTCTCCGGAAATTTATTTGCAGTTGAACGAAAATACATCACTCCTATAAATGCCCCTTCTAGTGAAGTAATGAAATTAATTGTTTCAGGAGGAGTCTCCGATTTTAATAAAGTAAATTAATGTAAGGAAAAACAAACTATTTATGAAAAAAATATTCTTAATCTTAATCTCACTTAGCTTCTTTAATAATCTGGCAAAAGCTGGAGATACAACTATTGTAAGAATTCATGATCATACCGATATGACATGGTACGGAAATTATGATGAATGGGGTGTTTTGCCAGACTCAACAAAACAATATAGAAAAGTTTATATGCATTATACTATGGGGTGCCCTAGTTCTGGTTGTGCCCCATATGATTACACAACAAAAATAGAAGTACGACATAGAACAGGTAAATTAGATTCTACATTAGAAAATAGCCCAACATTTACCATAAATGGAAATATTATAGATTCCATTTATTTTTCATATAGTCCAATATATATATATAGCTGGGACAGTATTAACAATTCTTTAGATTCTACTGCTTCTCAAAACTTAACCATATTACTATTTAATGACTCTACTAGTCCCCTTGTCGCAACTGACACTTTAAATGTTTTTCTATCTAATATTAACACTTTTAATTTTGACTCTCTTGGAAATATTATAGATTCTACATTTATATATGCAGATACATCTATGATTCTAGAATACTATAATTGGTATAGTTACTATGAAGTGATTGAAAATTATGAGCTTGCAAGGGTAATTACTCCTTATGGAGGTAATATACCAAGCTCATATTCTTTTACCCAAACATTTGATATTACAGATTTTATTCAAATTTTAAGAGATTCTGTAGAAATTAGATGTCACTATAGTGGATGGGGCAATGGATGGAGTGCGACGCTTGATTTTGAATTTATAGAAGGGACTCCTCCTAGAAATATAGTTTCACTTAAAAATATTTATTCAGGAAATTATAATTATGTAAATTCTGCAGATTTTGAAAGCAATAAGCTAATTCCTAAGAATTTTCTCATTAACTCTACCTCTGACCAAGCAATGATTAAAATGACTACTACTGGGCATGGCTTTGATAATAATATCTATGCTGCAGAATTTAAACCTATTGATTATTATGTATATATTGATGGTGTACTCAGAGATTCTGAATATAATTGGAATCCTGACTGTGGAGAAAACCCTATATATCCTTACTACGAAACATCTACCAGTTATATTCATACGTGGATTCTTGATAGAGCAAATTGGTGTCCAGGGTTAAAAGCTAAATCATTTGACCATGAAATCACTCCTTATATTACTCCAGGTGATTCTATAGAGATAGATGTAAACTTCCAGCCATATTCTTGGAGCGGAGTGCAAACTCCTAGCTATATAATTGACTGCCAACTATTTCAATATAACAATACTAATTTTAATAACTCTGTAGAAATACTAGATATTATAAAGCCTTCTTTAAAAGATGAGTGGAGCAGAAAAAACCCTATTTGTGGAAAACCTTTAATTAAAATAAGAAATTATGGGAACAATCCGCTTACTTCTTTAGAAATAGATTATAAAGTGACTGGAGGAAATCTTCATACTTATAATTGGTCAGGAAATTTATCTTTCTTAGAAACTGAGGAAATTGAACTGCCGAACTTATCAAATTGGGCTGGATCTAAAAATACATTTGAAGTTACTCTTAGAAATCCTAATGGACAACCTGACGATTATAACGAAAATAATAGCATGCTTTCTGAGTTTGAAATTGTTCCAGAATATCCAGAAACATTCGCGCTATGGATAGGAACAAATAATGGCGTAGTTAATTCTCAAACTCAACAATCTGAAACTAGTTGGAATATTTATGACAAAGATGGAAATACCGTGTATACTAGCGGGCCATTATATGCAAATACGCAGTATAGAGACACATTAACTCTTGAGTCAGGCTGTTATACATTAATAGTTGAAGACACAGACGAAGATGGATTAGATTATGGTTATAATTCAGATGGGACTGGAATAATTCGATTCAGAGAAATAGGAGGTGGTTGGTTAAAAGTATTTAATCCTAAATTTGGGACAAACATTATACATCAATTCACAGTTGGGGGATCACAAAATCAGGAAAATATACTTAATCATAATTGGGAAATATTTCCCAACCCAACAAAAGAGCATATTACTATTACAGGCTTTACAAAAGAAAAAACTAAAATTATTATTGTTAATAATCTAGCAAAAGAAATAATGTCAAAAGAAGTTAAAAGCGGACATATCTCAGAAGTGATAGATTTAAAACATCTAAGTAGCGGTGTTTATTTTGTTAAAATCATGAGTCTAAATAACATTATTACTAAAAAAATAATAAAGCAATAGATGAAATATTGTACTAGTCTAACTAAGTTTGCTAGATTCAAAACACGAGTAATTAAAATTGGAAATTTAAGTATCGGAGGCGACTATCCGATTGCTGTGCAATCCATGACAATCACTGACACCATGGATACTCTTGCTACTGTCGAGGAATCTATACGAATGATTAAAGCAGGTTGTGAATTAATTCGAATCACTGCTCCAAGCAAAAAAGAGGCTGAAAACTTACAAAACATTAAAAATGAACTGCGAAGAAATGGATATAAAACTCCAATTGTTGCAGATATTCATTTTACTCCTAATGCTGCTGAAATTGCAGCCCAAATTGTTGAAAAAGTAAGAATTAATCCTGGCAACTATGCTGATAAAAAGAAATTCGAAAATCTAACATATACAGATAAAAGTTATAAAATAGAATTACAAAGAATCAAAAAAAAGATTACCCCTCTTATTGAAATATGTAAAAAAAATGGCGTAGCAATGCGGATTGGAACAAATCATGGCTCTTTATCTGATAGGATTTTAAGTAGATATGGAGATACTCCAAAAGGCATGGTCGAATCTGCTATGGAATTTCTTAGGATCTGTAGAGAACAAGATTATCATGAAATTGTACTCTCAATGAAAGCATCTAATACAAGAGTAATGGTGCAAGCATATCGTTTATTAGTGGCAGAAATGATAAAAGAAGGTATGAACTATCCTCTACATTTAGGGGTTACAGAAGCAGGAGAAGGAGAAGAGGGAAGAATAAAATCAGCTGTAGGAATTGGAAGCCTTTTAGCAGATGGGATAGGTGATACTATTAGAGTGTCTCTTACAGAAGCTCCAGAATTTGAAATGCCAGTTGCTAAAAAACTAATTTCTCATTTTAAAGGATTTAACAAGCATGCAAATATTAAGGAAATAGAAAAAAACCCATTAAACCCATTTGAATATAAAAAAAGAACAACAAATACTGTTTTAAATATTGGCGGAAAAAATCCTCCAATAGTAAAAGCAGATTTTTGTTTAAAAAAGAAAATAACTCCAGCATCTTTTTTTGCCTTAGGATATAATTATTCTATTCCATTAGACAAATGGCATATATCTGATATGGCTGCTGATTATGTGTTTGTAGGTGATCATAAAATTGACTTTGAAGTTCCAGGCACTTTAGGGGTGATTTATAACTATACAACATGGAAAAATCATAAAAAAGGATATCCATGTTTAACTGTAAAAGAATATCTAAAAGAGGAAGATAAATCTAATAAAATGAACATGATTTATGCATGCCTCTCTGATTTATCTAAAGAATTAAAAAATAAATTAAAAATAGATAAAACAGCCGTACTTCTAATAGACACTCATAATAAAAATGGTCTTGCAGAACAAAGAAGGTTGTTTGTAGAGCTTATAAATAATGACATAAAAACACCTGTAATTATTGGAAGATCTTATAAAAATTTATCTGAAGAGCAACTACAACTTTCTTCCTCTGCAGATATTGGCCCTTTACTTTTAGATGGCCTAGGAGACGGTATTTTTATTTATACGGAAAATTGTGCTGCAGATCAAATGATTAATAATTTGTCTTTTGGTATACTCCAAGCAACAAGAACAAGAATTTCTAAAACAGAATATATCTCATGCCCATCCTGTGGAAGAACTCTTTTTGATTTACAAGAAACTACTGCGAAAATTAGAAAAGTAACTGATCATCTAAAAGGTGTTAAAATTGGTATTATGGGCTGTATAGTAAACGGTCCTGGAGAAATGGCAGACGCTGATTATGGTTATGTAGGAACAGGTCCTGGTAAAATTACTCTATATAAAGAAAAAGAAATTGTTCAAAAAAATATAGCTGAAGAAGAAGCTGTAGATGCTCTTATTAATTTAATAAAGTCTAATGGCGATTGGATAGAGAGACCCTAATCTATTTGAATTTTACTTGCAACTTCTTTAGCTTTTAACACTAACTCTTCTGTTTTTTCATCTCCATATGCAAGTGCAACACCCATCCTTCTATATTTTCTAGTTGATGGTTTACCAAAAATTTTATAGTCTGTATTATTATAATTGGAAGCATCTGCAAATCCAGTTATTACTGGGAATCTGTCATTATTATTGGATGCTAATATAACTGCAGATGCCCCATTTCTTAAAAGCGATATATGTAAAACAGGTATCCCTAAAATTGCTCGTGCATGTAATTCAAATTCTGAGAAATTCTGAGTTCCTGCTAAAGTTACCATGCCTGTATCATGTGGCCGTGGCGACAATTCAGAGAAATATACCTCATTGTTACCAATAAAAAACTCTACCCCCCAAATTCCACTCCCACCTAACTCTTCAGTTATCTTTCGAGCCATTTGCTGAGCCTTAATTAATAGCTCTTCTTGCATTGACATTGGCTGCCAGCTCTCTTGATAATCTCCTCTTTCTTGCCGATGTCCAATTGGAGAACAAAAAAGAGTTTCTCCATTATTTTGCGTAAGTGTTAATAAAGTTATTTCATAATCAAAAACAATAAATTCTTCTACTATAACTTCCATTAAATCTCCTCGTGAGCCTTCTAAAGCATAATTCCATGCTTTTCGAAGATCACTAGAGTTTTTAATTGTAGACTGACCTTTCCCAGATGAAGACATAAGGGGTTTCACAACGCAAGGCATCCCTATATCTTTAACCGCTTCCAATAACTGTTCATAAGATGAAGCATATTTATAATTAGCTGTTTTAATAGATAAATCAATACTAGCTAAATCACGTATTGCCTTCCTGTTCATAGTATAATTAGCTGCTTTTGCTGAAGGAATAACACTATATCCCTGCTTTTCATATTCATAAAAACGCTCAGTCCTAATACTCTCTACCTCTGGAACTATAAAATCAGGCTTATGCTTAGCAACTAAGTGGTCTAATTCTGGTCCATTTAACATGTCAATAACCTCAAATTCATGTGCAACTTGCATTGCAGGTGCATTTTTATAATTATCAACAGCTATAACGTACTGACCTAATCTTTGCATGGCAATAACAAGCTCTTTACCTAATTCTCCTGATCCTAAAAGTAATATCTTTTTTCTCATGACTTAATTAACTTTGAAATATACTTGCCCAATATGTCAAACTCTATATTAACAAGTGATCCTATTTTTAATTTATGAAAATTTGTGTTTCTATATGTATATGGAATTATTGCAACAGAAAAAGAATTCTTCTTAGAGTCTACAATAGTTAAACTAACACCATTCACACATATAGACCCTTTCCTAACGGTAATATTATTTGATGACTCATAATTAAAAGTAAATATAAAAGAACCGTTCTCTTCTTTTATATTTGAACATTTAGCAACCTGATCTACATGACCTTGCACCATATGCCCATCTAATCTGTCTCCTAACTTCATTGCTCTTTCAATATTTATTTTATCCCCAATTGCTATATGGGCAAGATTAGTAATACGTAAAGTCTCATTTATAGCAACTACAGAATAAATCATATCATTAATATCTACTACGGTTAGGCAAACTCCATTATGTGAAATAGATTGATCAATTTTTAGCTCATTAGTAATTTGAGATTTTAAAAATATATGTAGATTGCCTTTTACTTTTTTAACATCTACTACTTCAACGATTTCCTCAATAATTCCTGTAAACATTGTAATTAATAATTAATTATTTGTTCTTCCATTTCTGGAATTTCTCTTTTTGTATATAGTTGCGTCCTTAACTGAGGTTCAAATCCAGCATCTTTGATGCATTTTTGTATGCTTTTCGCAGTAAACCTATGGGGAGCACCAGCTGCTGACACCACATTTTCTTCAATCATAATAGACCCCATATCATTAGCTCCTCCATGCAATGTTAACTGCGCTGTTTCTGCGCCGACTGTTAACCATGAAGTTTGTATATTAATTATATTAGGTAGCATAATTCTTGAAATTGCTATCATCCTTAAATACTCATCTCTAGTAACACTATTGTTGATTCCTTTCACCTTTTTTAGTATGGTTTGATGATCCATAAAAGGCCAAGGAATGAAGGCTAAAAAACCATTTTCCTTACTTGGTTTCATTGACTGAATTTCTCTTATACGTACTAAATGATCGAATCTTTCCTCTAAAGTTTCAATGTGCCCAAACATCATAGTAGCAGATGTAGTTATTCCCACTTTATGAGCTACATGCATAATATCCAACCATTCTTGACCTGTACATTTTCCTTTAGAAATTAACCTGCGAACTCGATCACTCAAAATCTCAGCCCCAGCACCTGGCATGCTATCCATGCCCGCTTCTTTCAACGCAGTCAATACATGCTCATGACTATAAGAACCTATTTTACAAATATGTGCAATTTCTGGAGGTCCTAAAGCATGTAGTTTAATATTTGGATAAAGACTTTTTAGTTCTTTAAATAACCTCACATAATAATCTAATCCTAAATCAGGATGATGTCCTCCTTGTAATAATAATTGATCTCCACCGTAACGGATAGTCTCTTCTATCTTTTTCTTGTAAGTGTTAATAGTGGTAACGTATACCTCTGAATGCTTAGGATGTCTAAAAAAATTACAAAATTTACAATTAGCTATACACGCATTAGTTGTATTTACATTCCTGTCTATTTGCCATGTTACTTTTTTACTAAGCGCAATCTTATCTCTAAGCTCATTTGCTACCCACATTAAATCAGTAGTAGCTAAGTTCTTAAATAAGAACAATCCCTCATCTATAGATAAAAAATCTTTTCTTAATGCTTTTTGAATTAACTGTTTACTGTTCATAAAAATACTTAGCTTTGTATCTACAAAATTACATAATATTATGAATACAATTATTAAAAAGAAAAAGTCATTTTCTAATAGCGAAAACCTAATAATCTTGTGTAAAAAAAATAGTAATATATCACAGTATGGCTTGTTGTCTACAGAATTAAACTTTATACAAAAAAAGAAAAAAGACAATACAGAAATAATATTTATTAATCAATATAATAGATTAGTTTTTATTGTAATTGCAAAGAAAGAAAATAACCAATATAAACGTATTGAAAATATAAGATTACTTGGAGATAAAGTAAGAGAGAGAATCAAAAATGAAAAATCCTGCACAATAGTTGATGCTCAAAACAATCAAAAAGAATTAACAGCTTTTACTGAAGGAATGGCTTTAAGTAATTATGAGTTTAAAAAACATAAAACTAATACTCCTGATCTTAAATTAAAAACAATCTATATACATGCAGATATAAGTAAAAAAGAAATATTAGAACTACAAAATATTATAGCTGCTGTACATTTAACAAGAGATCTTATTAATGAGCCTTTTTCTCATTTAACAGCTTCTGATTTAGCAAAATCAGCAAAACAAGTAGGCAAAAATACTGGTCTAAAAACGACTGTTTTTAATAAGAAAAAAATTGAATCATTAAAAATGGGAGGTCTATTAGCAGTGAATAAAGGAAGTATAGATGAGCCTACCTTTACAATTATGGAATGGAAACCAAAAAATGCCATCAATAAAAAACCTATTATTATCATAGGTAAGGGAATTGTCTATGATACTGGAGGTCTAAGCTTAAAGCCTACAGCTAATTCTATGGATATAATGAAGGTTGATATGGGGGGTGCTGGGGTAGTAATTGGAACGATGCAAGCTGTTTCTTCTAATAATTTAAATGCTTATGTAATTGGTCTAATACCAGCAACAGACAATAGGCCATCAGGAAATGCCTATGCTCCGGGAGATGTAATAACAATGCATAATAAAAAAACCGTAGAAGTATTAAATACTGACGCTGAAGGAAGATTAATTTTAGCTGATGCTTTAAGTTTTGCGGAGAAATATAATCCTAAATTAGTGATTGATTTAGCAACATTAACTGGTGCTGCAGCAAGGGCGATAGGTCATTATGGAATTGTAAGTATGCATGAAAATGCTATGAAAGAGCATAATAATCTAAAAAAAGTAGGTGATGTAACGCATGAGCGATTAGCTGAAATGCCTTTCTGGGATGATTATAATGAATTAATTATGTCAGATATAGCAGATATTAAAAATCTTGGGGGAGCAGTAGCTGGGGCCATAACAGCTGGAAAATTCTTAGCTCATTTTATAAATTATCCTTGGATTCATTTAGACATAGCTGGCCCTACTTTTGTAAAAACAAAATATGGCTATAGGGGTAAAGGTGCCACTGGAATAGGAGTAAGATTATTATATCATTTTCTTAAAAAAGAAACTGCTAAGTGAAAAACATAAAACAAAAAATAAAAGCTGGAATATCAATTGGAGATCTTAATGGGGTTGGTATTGAGATTGTCATAAAGACGTTTCAAGATCATAGGATGATGGATTTCTGCACTCCAATAATATTTGGCTCTTCAAAAGTTATAACACATCATAAAAAAATACTAGAAGAAGAATGTCATTTTAATACTATAAAAAATATTACTGAAGCTGTTCCAAAAAAAATCAACCTAATTAATCTATGGGATGAAGATTTAGATTTAAATATAGGAAAAGCATCAACAGATTTAGCAAAATATTCTTTCAATTCTCTAAAAAAAGCAGCTGAAGCATTAAATAACAATGATATTGATCTATTAATCACTGCTCCAATTAATAAGAATATAATTCAGAAAGAAATAAAAGATTTTATTGGACATACTGAATTTCTAGAAGCCTCTTTTGAAGGGGAAGCGTTAATGGTTATGGTAAGTGAATTTATGAAAGTTGCCTTTATAACTGGACATATCCCATTATCTCAAGTAAAAGAATCAATTACTACTAAAAAAATTATTAGTAAAACAATAATTCTAAATGAAAGCCTAAAAAAAGATTTTGGATGTATAAAACCAAAAATAGCAGTTCTAGGAATCAATCCACATGCAGGAGAAAATGGAATGTTAGGGAAAGAAGAAAATGATATTATTATTCCTGCAATAAAAAAATTAAATGAGAAGGATATTATGGCTTTTGGTCCTTATCCAGCTGACAGTTTCTTTAATTTAGATAAACTAAAGAAGTTTGATGGAGTTATGGCTATGTATCATGATCAGGGGTTAATCCCATTTAAAACATTATCTTTTTCTGATGGAGTAAACTATACAGCAGGATTAAATATTATAAGAACCTCTCCTGTTCATGGAACAGGTTATGATATTGCTGGAAAAAATCAAGCAAATGCTCAATCTTTCCGTCAATCAATATTCTTAGCATGTGATATTTTTAAAAAAAGAAAAGATTTTTCTAAATTAAACAAGGATTCCTGTTTTTAATACGATTCGAATAAATTTGTATCTTTGACCGCCCCTAATAATATTAAAAGAAATGAATCAGTATGAGATTATTGTTAAAGGGATTAAAGAAGGGACTCATTCATTTTCTTTTTGTATTAAGGATTCGTTCTTTAAAGAAATGTGCAATTCTGAAATAAAACATGCAAATATATCTGCAAAAGTTAGTTTAGAAAAAAAACACAATGCTTTACAACTATTTATAAAAATAAGAGGTAAGGTAAATCGTCTGTTATGCGATGTTTGTGCAGAAGAGATGTCTATAGAAATTGAGAATAACACACAGATTCTTATAAAAGAAAGTTATATGGAATTAGACGATACTGATGAAATTCTCTATATTAAACCAACAGATCATATAGTATCAATAAAACAAATATTATTTGAACTGATTGTTTTATCTATACCTCAAAAAAGACAACATAAAATAGATGAAAAAGGAAAGAAAAAATGTAATATAGAAATGATACAATTAATAGAAAAATATAGTAGCCCTACAGAAGGGAGGTTTGATGAAAGATGGAGCACTTTAAAAAATTTAACAAATAATATAAATATAAAATAATGGCACACCCTAAAAGGAAAATTTCAAAAACACGAAGAGACAAAAGACGTACTCATTATAAAGCTGATTCTCAAACAATTAAAATTTGTAAGGAAACTGGAGAAGCTCATTTATATCATCGTGCATATGAGCATGAGGGGAAACTATACTACAAAGGGAAATTAGTTTCCTCAAATAATGAAAAATAAGCTTTTGTAATTTTAGCGATTATAAAAGTTTCACCTATTTATGAAAATTGGCATTGATATTATGGGGGGTGATTTTGCTCCTAAAGCAACTCTAGAGGGAGCGATACTTGCTATAAAGGAGCTTCCTGAAAAAGTGAAAATTGTCTTATTTGGAGAAAAAAATCAAATTGAAAATGAAATAGAATCGCATAATATTTCAATAGATAGATTTGAAATTGTTGATTCCCCTGAAAAAATAGAAATGGGTGAACATCCAACAAAAGCTTTAAAATTAAAACCAAATTCAAGTATCTCAAAAGGATTCTCGCACTTAACAAAAGGGGAAATTGATGGATTTGCTTCTGCTGGAAATACTGGAGCAATGTTTGTTGGGGGGTACTATTCTGTAAAGCCTATAAATGGAATTATAAGACCTGCCATATCTACTTTAATTCCTAAAGAAGATGGAGGCTTAACTGTGCTTTTGGATGTAGGGGCTAATGCTGATTGCAAAGCTGAAATGTTATATCAATTTGGGATTTTAGGATCTCTTTTTGCTAAACATATTTGTAATATAACTGCTCCCAATGTAAGCTTATTAAATCTTGGTGAAGAAAAAACAAAAGGAAATATGCTGACGCAAAGCGCCTATAATTTAATGGAAAATAATAACCACTACAACTTTATTGGAAATATAGAAGCTAGAGATATATTTAATTCCGTTACAGATGTTATTGTATGTGATGGTTTCACAGGAAATATTGTGTTAAAAGAAATTGAAGCATTCTACAGCTTAATCAAAAAACGTAACATAATTGACCCCTATTTTGAAAAGTTGAATTACGAACAATATGGGGGAACTCCAATATTAGGATTAAATAAACCTGTAATAATAGGACACGGGATATCAAATAAAATTGCAATAAAAAATATGATCTTGCTAACAAAAAATCTTATAGATGCTGGATTAACCAATAAGATAATAAATAATATAAAATAATGACTAAAATTACTGCTGTAATAACCGGCATTCAAGGATATGTGCCGGACTATATTCTCACAAACAGTGAGCTTGAAAATATGGTTGACACAAATGATGAATGGATTACCTCAAGGACAGGAATCAAAGAAAGACGAATATTAAAAGGAGAAAACCAAGGCACGTCTGATCTAGCAACAAGAGCTATAGAAGGGCTATTAGAAAAAACAAATACTAATGCGGAAGAAATTGATTTAATTATATGTGCAACAACAACTCCAGACATGTTAGTGGCCTCTACTGGATGTATTATTGCTGATAAAATTGGTGCAAAAAATGCTTTTGCTTATGACCTAATGGCAGCCTGCTCTGGATTTCTTTATGCCTTAACAACAGCATCAAAATTTATTGAAACTGAAACATACAAAAAAGTAATTGTGGTTGGAGCGGATAAAATGTCTTCAATAATTGACTATACAGATAGAGCTACCTGTATAATATTTGGTGATGGCGCTGGAGCTGTGCTTCTTGAACCAAATAAAGAAGGATTAGGAGTGCAAGATTCTATATTAAAAAGCGATGGTGCTGGTAGAGAATTCTTACACATGAAAGCTGGAGGGTCAATAAAACCTGCATCACATGAAACAGTAGATGCAAGAGAACATTATGTTTTTCAAGATGGACAACCAGTGTTTAAAGCTGCAGTTAAAAATATGGCTGATGTATCAGAAGAAATTATGCTAAGAAACAACCTTTCTGCAGAAAAAATTGCTTGGTTAGTACCACATCAAGCAAATAAGAGGATTATTGATGCAACAGCAAGAAGAATGGGCATAGGGGATGAAAAAGTAATGCTTAATATTGAAAAATATGGAAATACTACAAGCGGAACAATCCCTTTATGTTTATGGGATTATGAAAATCAATTAAAAAGAGGGGATAATTTAATTCTAGCAGCATTTGGAGGAGGATTTACCTGGGGAGCTATTTATCTAAAATGGCTATAAAATGCGTTTTTTTGCTTAAAAATGCGTTTTTTTGCTTAAAAATGCGTTTTTTTGCGTAAAAATAACAAAATATGAATTTAAAAGATATTCAAGAATTGATAAAATTTGTTGCAAAATCTGGAGCAACTGAAGTAGATTTAGAAATAGATAACATTAAAATTTCTATTAAATCTCCTCCAAAGAAAAAAAGAGGAGAAACTGATGAGCAAATCACTATAATACCCACTACAAATCAACCGGTAATACCAACAGGACAAATAGCACAACCTGTACAAGTAGTGACTCCTCCAGCAGTAGCAAAAGCTGCTGATTCTCAACCGCAAACAGAAAATATAGAAAAAAAGGAAAGCTCAGAAAAAGCAGAAGAAAACACAAATTATATTACTATAAAAGCATCCATGATCGGTACTTTTTATAGATCTTCTTCGCCTGAAAACCCTCCATTTGTTAAAGTAGGAGATACTATTAAGCCTGGAGACCCATTATGCATTATTGAAGCAATGAAGCTGTTTAATGAAATTGAAGCAGAAATATCTGGTAAAATCATCAAAGTATTAGTTGATGATGCAACGCCTATTGAGTTTGATCAAGATTTATTTTTAGTTGATCCATCATAACTATTAATTAACACTAATTTTAAATGTTTAATAAAATACTTATAGCTAATAGAGGAGAAATTGCTTTACGAATTATCCGAACATGCAAGGAGATGGGCATAAAAACTGTTGCTGTTTATTCCAAAGCAGATGCAGATAGTCTACATGTTAGGTTTGCAGATGAAGCGGTATGTATTGGCCCTCCTAACAGTACAGATTCATATTTAAAAATAGCAAACATTATTGCGGCAGCAGAAATTACTAATGCTGACGCTATACATCCTGGATATGGGTTCTTAGCTGAAAATGCAAACTTCTCAGAAGTTTGTAAGTCAAATAATATAAAATTCATTGGGGCTTCTCCAAAAATGATTAGCAAAATGGGAGATAAAGCAGCAGCAAAATCTACAATGAAAAAAGCAGGAGTCCCGACAATACCAGGCTCAGAAGGATTAATTCCAAACTTTAAAACATGTGAGAAAATTGCTGAGGAAATAGGATATCCCATTATGTTAAAAGCAACCGCAGGAGGAGGAGGAAAAGGAATGAGATTAGTATGGGATCCTGAAAATCTTGAAGCTGCTTGGAATAGCGCTAAAACAGAATCAAAAGCTGCGTTTGGTAATGACGGGATGTATATGGAAAAATTTATTGAAGATCCAAGACATATAGAAATACAAATTATTGGCGATCAAAAAGGAAGGGCAGCACATTTATCAGAGAGAGACTGTTCTATTCAGAGAAGGCATCAAAAACTAGCAGAAGAAACCCCTTCTCCTTTTATGACAAAAAAATTACGTAATGAAATGGGAGAGGCAGCAATAAAAGCAGCGCAAGCTGTAAAATACGAAGGGGTTGGAACAGTAGAATTTTTAGTTGATAAACATAGGAATTTCTATTTTATGGAAATGAATACTCGTATACAGGTAGAACACCCTGTAACCGAGGAAGTTGTTGATTATGACCTTATAAAAGAACAGATTAAAGTGGCAGCAGGCATAGACATATCAGGAAAGAATTATTTCCCTCAGCTACATGCAATTGAATGTAGGATCAATGCAGAAGATCCTGAGAATGACTTTAGACCTTCTCCTGGCATGATCACAAATTTTCATGCTCCAGGAGGGCATGGGGTGAGAATAGACACTCATGTCTACGCAAATTATCTAATACCTCCTTTTTATGATTCTATGATTGCAAAAGTAATTACAGTAGCACAAACAAGAGAAGAAGCTATAGGTAAGATGGAAAGAGCATTAGATGAATTTATTATTGAAGGAATTAAAACAACAATCCCATTTCATCAAAAATTAATGAAAAATGAAGCTTTTAGAAAGGGAGATTATACGACAAAATTTATGGACACATTTGAGTATTAATGATTAACCTACTTTATTATAACCTTCTTAATAGCCTTCCCTTCATTAGTAAAAATCTCAACAAAATAAATCCCTCGATTTACAAATTTAATATCAGTATCATATGATGAATATAAATACCTGCCATCAACAGAATAAATTTTAATTTCATTGATTGGTGAAAAACTACTAATCTTTACCATTCCAGAAGAAGGATTTGGAAGAACTAAAACATCTTCCACCTTAATGTTATCAATATTACTAGGAAGAAAACAAGGGGATCCGGCTGGATCCAACTCACACCATCTTCTTTCAAACTCTTGAAGATATATATTTGCTATTTCAGCATCATAAATTATTAGTGTATTTTCATCAGAATTATTCTCCGCATTACTACTCCAATTGTGAGAGCCTGTTAAGACTGACGGCCTTGAAGACGGAAAGTTTGCATCAGCAATTGCATACTTATGATGAAGCTGATGTGTTACACCCATATGCGACCTAACATTAACACCTCCATTAATAAGATTGTCATATTCACTTCCAGTTGTGTTTTGAGACTCAAGTATGCCTCTTACATATACATTAAACTCAATATCCTTATTAATAACAGCATCTCCTAAATCATCTCTTGTAAAAGACAAAAGAGCAAACTCTAATGAATGATCGACTTGTTCGATAAAATTTAAAATCTTACTTGTTGTTTGATCAGAAGGAGAAAAATATAACTCAATTTCTTTTCCATCAACTATAAATTTATGAGGGGTATTATCAGTCTTATGTGTTCCAAAAACTCCACCCCACATCTCCTCAAACTCTATTGTATATGCTTTTGCTAGTGCTTGATCCTGAATAAAAATAATATTATTATAATCATTTATTAAATTAGCAGGGTTTGACCAATTACAAGAGCCTCCCATAACCCAAGAATTATCAACAGAATTTACATCTATAATAATAAACTTATTATGCATAATACCAGCTGGACTAGGATCTCTATAGATAATTGGAATATTAGGATTTAAACTCTGCAGCATTATATTCATAGCATCATCATCAGCTATGTATCTAACCTGAACACCTCTATTGTACGCATCATTTATAGCATTTGCAATTGTGCCATCAGAAGCATTATATACACATATATCAAGAGTAGATTGAGCTCGGTTAATAAATGCAGAAATGGTGTCACTAAAATTAGAAGAAATATTTTGTGCATCTACTCCATTTGAAAAAGAAAGATCGACATAATGATTAAAATAAGGTATGATTTTACCAGAAGATAAAGATGCCGTTGAATATATTCCAGTATTTGAGAATGCAGTATCTGAACCATTAACAGAATAACACTTAACATAATAAAAGGTAGCTGGCTGCAAACCAGTTAAGCTAATTGTATGGGTAATGTTACTTCCACCTTGATTAATTACTGTTCCTAATGCAGGAGTGCTTCCATAATCACAATTAGCTGTAGAAATATTAGACACATCCCAAGTTAAGTCAAAGCTTGTAGTCGTAATATTTGTTTGTGTTACAGCAGACGTAAACACGATATTCCCGCTTTGGATAATGTCAGCAGAATCTCTCGGTAAAATTTGATATCCATCATTTGCAGGTGTAGAAAATGTATATTGTGAAGAGATTCCTATTAGTGTAACGGGACCTATGGGGATTAAAGAATTTTCTAGGGGGCTACCTGTTCTTATATAGACCCTTCCTAGCTGACCGTTTGATATGAAATCATGTGTGCCAGATGTAAAAGTTGATCCGCCTCCATTAAAAATAACGTTATCTATTTGGACTAATTCTGATTCAGTATTCTCCCCAATCTGATTTGGAGTAACAACCTGTGGAGATACTGTGTATGAAAAAGGGCTTACAGAAAGTGTATTCACAGGAGTCATTTCCATAAGACCATTATAATCAACTAATACGCCTGTAACTGTAATTTCCTCTCCTCTTACTACTGCACTAAGTGGAGTAGGATCATACAATGCTAATCCTGCTGTAGAATCTTGGATATACCGAATTGGGCCTAATTCATCTCCATTTGTAACTACTCCTGTAACAGTTACTGTTGCTCCAATTCCTTGCAATCTAGCTGTAGCTATATCTTGAGCAAATACAACTAGGCTAGTTAAAATAATTCCAAATAATATTATTATTTTTTTCATAATTATTTTCTATTTTTTTTAAAAACTAAACCTTGCAGATAAATTTATTCTTCTTCCTAATCCAAAAAATACACTTGCAGACTTTGCGTCAAAATCACTGTAATCTGCATTAAAACCATCATTGTTTTTTGCATCTGATATATACACTTTGTTAAACAAATTAAGCACGCTTAATTTAAAATCTAATTTATGCTTTTGCGATAATTTAAATTTATAGCCGGCATGCAAATCTATCAAATAATATGCAGGAATCATCCAACTTTCTCTACTAGCATTCTCTCCGCTTAAAGTTCCTGCATCAAAATCAGAATAATAGCGATCAAAATATGTGCCTCTGAATTTTAAATATGAATTATTTGTGGGCTCATACCTAATGCTTATACCATACTGAGTCTGAGCGGCATCTCCAACATGAACCCCATTAGCATCATATTCTAAAGTGTCTAATTCTGTATGCCCTAAATCTAAAGAAGGAGGTTCGTTTAGACTGTTTAAAATAATTGCCTTTCCTCCTGAAGTCCATATCCAGTCACCTAAAGACAGTAGTCCTTCTATATTTAGATTTTGTGTTAACTTAAACGAAAGATCCATTTCAATCCCTTTGTGAAGGGCATTCATTGGCACAACATCCGTATAATAAATTCCACTAATATTATCGGCCACAGTAACTGGCTTGTTTTCCCATATAGTATAATACCCATTTAGATTAGCTGAAAATATAGATGAACGATAAGAATAACCTCCCTCTACAGCTTTCACAATCTCATTGCGAATATATTCTTGCAGCGTATTATTATAAGTGTAAATATTATTGAACCTTGGAGCTTTTGAAATATAGCCTGAATTAAAAAATAAATTGTTATTCTCATTTAAATTAACATTAGCTCCCGTCTTCACCGTATAACCTTTTATCCATTTCCAAGGGGTTGAGGCGTATTCTGCTTCTTCTGAGTTAATAGTATATTTATTGCCGTTAATTTCTAGCGTATCTGGAATATATGTTAGTGAGTCTATACCTAAAGCTTCTCGTATAGTAGTATCAGATAATACTAAGTCCTTCTTTTTAAAATAATCTATTCGTTTATGTCCAGAGTTAGAACCAGAGATGTTAATAAAAGCACTAAATATCTCGTCACTATACTCAGCTTGAGAAAAAACCCCTCCCCACTTTACAAGCCCATCATTATGATACCGAATAATATCTCCTTCTTTTTTAACTGGCCCAGTAGTTTGATTATTAAAAATTGTATAGTCTGCTCCAAGCATATCATATGCCTGAGCATAATGTTCTCCTTTATAATAGCGCAAGTCTAATCCTCCCGAAAAAGAAAACGCATCAGTTACCTGATAGTTTAAGGTGGAAAGCGCTCCATACCAATAATGATTATTTACCTTCGATAATAAATAACTAGCTGTCTTGTATTCGGTGTCTGAAAAATCAGTATCTATAATGGGGCCAAATGGACCAGAACCAACATTTGCGTCATAAGCTTGTTGCAAAGACATTTGGCCATTTTCTGTTTCTCCTATTCCATTTGCCTGTGTTCCTCCCCCATTACCAATAGAGGCATAAAAAATATTTGAAATATATAGCTTATCATTAAATTTCCAGAAATCTCTTAAAGAAATTTGCGGTTTATGATAGTAATTCTTTCTTGTATTTAATATCTCTTTATTATGAATGGTATCTCCATTATCATCTAATATCCATCTATCTAAATTTCCCCAATATCTATTATAAGTGATCCCTTTATTTATAACGTCTCTAGTTGAAAAGTTAGATGTGTCTCCAAGACTTCGTGCAAATGTAGTATCATAGGTAGCAATATCGCTTTTATAAGCTCTCTGCCCATGATGTTGTGGTGCTCCCATAACCGAAAGACTCAAGATATGTGATCCTAATTCTTTTTGAATTTTTGCATAATAAAACGCTCCTTCCGTCCATGTTTGCTCAACAAATCCATTACCTTTTTTATAAGATCCTGCAAGGGTATAGCCCCATCCATTATCTAGTTTTCCAGAATTATAGCCTACTGATGTGCGTAATTTGCCATAAGATCCTACTTCTTGCTTAATTATTCCTCCAGATTTATTACCAGTGCCTTTTGTCAGTATATTCATTGTTCCCCCTACTGAAGGAATAGCAATCTTTGAAGCACCTAATCCTCTTTGAACCTGAATATTAGAAGTAACCGCATCAAGGCCAAACCAATTTGACCAGTATACCCATCCATTCTCCATGTCATTAACAGGGATCCCATCAATCATAACTGCAACATTTCTTTGATTAAATCCACGAATAGTAATTCTTGCATCTCCATCTCCGCCTCCTGTTTGCGTTGCATACACTCCAGGAGTAGAATTAAGCACCATTGGAATATCTTGCGAAGCTAATTCTTCATTTAATTTCTGTACATTAATAGTAGAAAAGGCAATAGGAGTTTTCCTGTCTTGTGCAACATCTGCGACTACCTGAACTTCATTTAAAAGTATAGTTTTAAGTTTAAAATCCAAATTTTGTAAGGTTCCCTTAATCACAACCAATTTATTCAATGGTTTATAACCTACATATGAAACCTGAAAACTTCTTTCTCCTTCTGGGATAGAAATAGAATAGCTTCCGTCTAAATCAGTTACTATTCCTTGACCTTTTCCATAAATTATTGTTGCTCCTATTAAGCCCTCTCCTGTATTATAATCAACTACTTTCCCTTTAAGTGTCGTTTGAGAAAAGGCATTAAGGCTAAAAAGAATCAAAATTAAGATGCCAATATTCTTCATTTATATATATAAGAAGTGAGAAATATAATATAACTACTAATCCTCCAATGATTAGAATAGATTACTCTATAATAAGTTTATTGTCAGCTTTTCTTCCATCAACAAATCTAATACTAATCAAATAAGCGCCTTGTGCTAGGTTATTAGTATTAATAGTATGTTTATTAGAAGTTAAAATCATTTCTCCTAAAAGATTAGTAATTTGAATCTCGGTAATCTTTTGAGTTGATTCTACAGAAACTATGCTTCCAACAATAGCCGGATTAGGATACACTACATAAGAGTTTTTTATCTCTTCTATATTAGCTGCTCCTGTGCAAGAACAGCTATGGCTTCCTAAATTATTCCAAGTAGAAACGGGTAAAGAATCCCACTCTAAACTTGGATTAAATAAATCTAAGCCATTATTATCTCCATGCAACACATTACTCTTACGAATTAAAGTATGATTTGCTGTCCACCAAGTCCCCATAGTAAATCCAGAAGCGGCATCATCCGTCCATGCGCCTGAAGCAGGATCTTCCCCAACCCTACCAATAACATCTAAAATATTTCCATCTTTGATTAAAACCATTGCATCATTACCATTCATATGCATAGGAGTTGGATATGAGCCATTTGGCTCAGCCATATCTCCCATATTATAAAGAGCCATGTCACAATATCCAAATTGTCCTGCTGTGTCTGTATCTCCATTTGTTAAGACAAATACATCTCCTGAGGCTAGAATTCCTGATAAACTTGTAATCCCTCCTGCAGAACTGTTTGTTGCTCCATTAGAATATCTCTCCACTTGATAACCACTTAAATCTATTGGAAAGGCTGTTGGATTATAAATCTCAATTGCCTTATTCTGACCATATCCTTCTACATACTCAGAGAAAAATAATTCTGAACAATCAACAATCTGCGCATGTAAACTAATTGTAAGAAATAAACTAATTAGTAATATAATTCTATTCATATTATTTGATTTTTATTCGCTAAATTACAAAAACAGGTTGAAATTATAAATGTTCTAATTGAATATCTTGCTAGTATCATTAAAACTTTTTAAGTAATAATCTATATCTAATCCAGTTTATTTATTTTTGCCAACATGTCAGATGCTTTAATTATCATACCAACCTACAATGAAAAAGAAAATATTGAACGTATTTTACGCACAATATTTTCATTAGAGAAAATGTTTCATGTTTTAGTTGTTGACGATGGCTCTCCAGATGGTACCGCAGAAATTGTTAAAAATTTACAAAAAGAGATTACATGGGGAGCCTTACATCTTGAAGAAAGAACAGGAAAATTAGGTCTTGGAACTGCTTATATTCATGGATTTAAATGGGCTTTAAAAAAAGAGTACGAATATATCTTTGAAATGGATGCAGATTTTTCTCATGACCCAAACGATTTAATTAGATTATATAATGCAAATGCAGAAAATGGAGGGGAATTAGCTATTGGCTCTCGTTATGTGAGTGGTGTGAATATTATAAACTGGCCTATGAGTCGACTATTAATGTCCTTCTTCGCTTCTAAATATGTTAAACTAATTACTGGTATGCCGGTACATGATTCTACTGCGGGCTTCAAATGTTATAAAAGAAAAGTTCTTGAAACCATTAATCTTAATAAAATCCAATTTGTAGGCTATGCTTTTCAAATTGAAATGAAATTTAAATCTTGGAAGTATGGATTTAAAATCATTGAAGTACCTGTAGTTTTTACTGATCGTACAGATGGGACGTCCAAAATGAGTGGGGGGATATTCTTGGAAGCAGTATTTGGAGTAATCCAAATGAAAATAAAAAGTCTTTTTAGAAGTTGGAAAAAATAAAATTCTATGCGAATCCTTATTAAAAATTCAACTATTATAAATGAAGGTCAAATTTATAAAAGCGATATTTTAATAGAAGATAAATTTATAAAAAGAATAGCTCTAAATATTGATGTAAAATGTGATAAATTAATTGACGCCAAAGGATTACACTTAATTCCAGGTGTCATTGATGATCAGGTTCATTTTAGAGAGCCAGGACTGACTCATAAAGCAACTATTTATTCGGAAAGTAAGGCCGCAGTTGCAGGGGGGATCACTTCATTCATGGAAATGCCCAATACAAAACCACAAGCATTAACGCAGGAATTGTTAGAAAATAAATTCCAAATTGCTGAAAAAGAGTCCTTAGCAAATTTTACTTTTTTTATGGGAGTGTCAAATGACAATTTGGAAGAAGTTCTTAAAACAGATCCAAAAAAAGTTGGAGCAATAAAAATATTCATGGGCTCTTCAACAGGAAATATGTTAGTTGATGATAAAAAAGTGTTAGAAGAAGTATTTAAAAAATCTCCTATGCTGATAGCTGTTCATTGTGAAGATGAAAATATTATTCAAAAGAATATTAAAAAAGCAAAGGAAAAATATGGAGATAATATCCCAATATCAGAACATCCAAATATTAGAAGTGATGATGCATGCTATCAATCTAGTTCTTTCGCAATAAATCTTGCTAAGAAACATAACACACGTTTACATGTCTTTCACCTTTCATCTAAAAAAGAAATGGAACTGTTTGACAATACAATTCCGCTTTCTAAGAAACGAATTACAAGTGAAGTATGTATACATCATCTTTGGTTTAACGATGAGCTCTATAAAGAAAAAGGTACACTTATAAAATGGAATCCTTCTATAAAAAAAGAAGAAGATAGAAAGGCTCTTTTTCAAGCTTTACTTAATGACAAGCTAGATGTTATTGCAACAGATCATGCTCCACATACATTAGAAGAAAAATCCAATACATATCTTAAAGCCCCTTCCGGAGGTCCATTAGTGCAACATGCACTTCCTGTAATGATTCAATTTTATAAAAAAGGGGAGATATCACTAGAGAAAATAGTGGAAAAAATGTGCCACAATCCCGCCATCTGTTTTAGAATAAAAAATAGAGGTTTTATTCGTGAAGGATTTTTTGCAGATTTAGTTTTAATAGATTTAAACTCTTCTTGGAAGGTGAAAAAAGAAAATCTGCTATACAAATGTAACTGGTCTCCGTTTGAAGGAGAAACCTTTAATGCAAAAATCACGCATACGTTTGTAAATGGACATATCGCTTATAATAATGGCATTTTTAATGAGGAAAAAAGAGGCGTGCGTCTTTCTTTTTATAAATAAAAAAAGACAACCTAAGTTGTCTTTTTCTTACATCTAAGATGTTTTTTACTCAGCAGCTTCTTCCGTTTCTTCAGTTACTGCTTCTTCAACTACTGCTGAATCTGTGGCTACTTCCTCAGTTGCTACTTCCTCAGCTGCTACTTCCTCAACCACTACTTCTTCAGTTGCTGCATCTTCAGAATTTCCGCCACCACCACAAGAAGTAAAAGCAAAAAGACCCAAGCCTGCAAATAAATAACTTAATGATTTTTTCATAACTTAATTTGTTGTTTGATTAATAATTTGGCAAATATACAAAATACATTCACTAATAACAACTATCTTTGCTAGATGAAAATAACCCTTTTAACATGCCTTTTCATCTTAGGCGCATGTGTAGACACAACGCATGAGATAAAACAAAACATTATTACACAAGAAGTCTTCAAAGAAATCTTAAAAGATATTCATCTAGCTGAAGCTAATTATGAAATGAAAAAAAATAATGATCTAAAAAGTGCGCTAAATAATCTAAAAAATGATTATGCTAATATTTATACACAATATTCTATAACTCAAAACGAATTTGATAATAGTATTAATCATTATACAAGTCAACCTGAAATCTTAGAAGAGATATATGGCTTAATCTTACAAGATCTAGAAAAAGAAAAGTCTACGATAGATCACTAAGATACCAATCACAATATTTTTTAATAGTAAGATCTATATTTGTAAATGTAAAATCTAATCTTTTTTGGATTTTTTTAGAAGAATAAGCGCGATTTTTCATGCCCATGTTACATGTTTCTTTAGTAATCAATGGCCTTCTTCTTGTAAAAAAAGATCTAACTTTTTCTAATCTCCATATAATTGCTTGTAATAATGGTGTTATCCGAATATTAGGAAGAGGTTTGTTAAACTGTTTTGCTATACGATCAAATATATCCCGATATTTTATGTTTACTGCATTTAAAATAAACCGTTCATTCTTTATATTAGAAAAAGTCAATTGAATTAACGCCTCCGCAACATCAATAACGTCAACATAACCAGAGCTTCCCTCTGTATAAAACCTTAATCCTTTATGTATAGCTTGAAAAATCTTAGAACTTCCTCGATTCCAGTCACCAGGGCCTAAAATAATAGACGGATTCACAATAACTATATCCATTCCTTCTGCATTTCCACGCCAAACTTCTTGTTCTGCATGATATTTGGTATAAGCGTAATAACTAGCATCTTTTGTAGGTGGAGAATATATTTCTTCATTTACTATATTGTCATCCATCGGGTTAGATCCTAAAGCGGCAACAGAACTTACATATGCTACTTTCTTCATGTTTAAACTAAGAGCAATATTCATAACATTTGCTGTCCCCTCAATATTTATTTTTCTTAATATTTCTTTATCTAAAGGATCGAAAGACACCATCCCAGCACAATGAATGATATATGTGCAGTCCTTCATTCCATCTTGTAATGAAACTATATTAGTTATATCTCCATCAACCCAAATAATATTATTAAACAATTCTAATGCGTTATTTCTTATAAAAATATTCCTGCATATACAAGTATTACTTAAAGGTCTTTTAAGCGCTTTGATTTTCTCCCCTCTTTGAGATAATTTTAGTAATATATGAGCCCCTACTAATCCGGTTCCTCCTGTAACAAATATCATATTACAAAGATAGTAGAATCAATTTTAGATTTTTCATAATAATGTGTAGATTTAGAATATTTATCTATTTTTGAAAAAAATCAAATAATCTATGAGCTTTGTAGAAGAGTTAAAATGGAGAGGTATGATTCATGATATGATACCTGGGACAGAAGATCAATTTAAAAAAGAATTAACTACAGCATATATTGGTTTTGATCCTACAGCTGATTCATTACATGTTGGAAGCCTAGTGCAAATCATGATTCTTGTACATCTACAAAAAAAAGGACATAAGCCAATAGCCTTGTTAGGTGGTGCGACTGGCATGGTTGGTGATCCTTCAGGGAAAAGTAAAGAAAGAAATCTATTGAGTAAAGAAATCCTATCTTATAATTTATTGCGCATTAAAAAACAACTCGAAAAATTCTTAGATTTTAATTGTGGGGGAAATTCTGCAGAAGTAATAGATAATTACACTTGGTTTGAAAACATCTCTTTCTTAGACTTTATTCGTAGCACAGGCAAGCATATTTCAATCAATTATATGATGGCAAAAGACTCAGTTAAATCAAGATTAGAAACTGGCATGAGCTTTACCGAATTCTCTTATCAATTAGTACAAGGATTTGATTTTTACTGGTTATGGAAAAATCATAATTGTAAAGTCCAATTAGGCGGGTCTGATCAGTGGGGAAATATTGTAACTGGAACGGAATTAATTAGAAGAAAAGAAAGTGGAGAAGCATTTGCGATAACTACTCCATTAATACAAAAAGTTGATGGGACAAAATTTGGAAAAACAGAAGAAGGGAATATTTGGTTAGACAAAGAAAAAACTTCTGTATATAAATTTTATCAATTCTGGCTTAATTCTTCTGATGAAGATGCGAAAAATTATATTAAAATATTTACTTTAAAATCTAAATCAGAAATTGAGCAAATTATCACTGAACATGAAAAAAATCCACATCTTAGATTATTGCAAAAATCTATTGCTAATGAAGTAACTGAAAGAGTACATAATGCTGATGAATTAGAGTTAGCAAAAAAAGCAAGTAGTATTTTATTTGGGAAATCAACTACTGCAGATCTAAAAAGTTTAGATGAGCAAACTTTTCTTTCAATTTTTGAAGGAGTGCCACAACATCAAATAAAAAAAATAGACTTAAAAGAAGGAACGATAAATATATTAGCTGAAAAAACAAATATATTTACAAGTAAAGGAGAGGCAAGAAGGTTAATCCAGTCTAATGCAATAAGTGTTAATCAAGAAAAAATTAATATAGATTTTATTTTGTCTAAAAAAGACCTAATAAATAATAAATACATATTAGTAAAAAAAGGGAAAAAGGATTATTTCTTGATTAATGTCAAATAACCTTTTTTAAATTTTGTGTTAAGGTATTTTCAAACTCTTTATAACTCTGACTTCCAAAAAGAATGTTTTTCCCATTTTTTAAATAAACTTTTACTCCTTGATTCCCTTTAACATTATATGCCCTCCCCTTCATCCTATAGCGAATCCCCCATCCTCCATAATCAAAAATTGGATTATATGTTAATGCTTCAACCTTTTCTATTTGATCATATTTAATAGTATATGACTTTAAATGAAAAGGGAAAAATTGATAATGTAAACCTTTTTGATCAATTTTGATTCTTAATTGTAAGCAATATATGAGTAAAATAATCACTCCACTTATAACAAGATAAGAGTTAGATACATTTTTGGAATCTATAATTAATGATATTAGAATAGGGCCTAATAAAACTCCCCATAACCACCATTGGGTAAACTTCTGTGTTTCTTCAAATAAATATCTCATTGTTTAATGATCTTTAGCGTAATTAGTGAAAAAATAGGGTATAGTTTCAATCCCTTTTAAATAGTTAAAGATACCATAATGCTCATTTGGAGAATGAATAGCATCTGAATCTAAACCAAATCCAAGTAAAATTGATTTTACTCCTAGTTCTTTTTCAAAAAGAGCTACGATAGGTATAGATCCTCCACTCCTAACAGGCACTGGTTTTTTACCATACGTTGTTTCCATAGCTTTACTAGCAGCAATATATGCAGGAATGTCAGTGGGAGAAACATAAGGCTCTCCCCCATGATGAGGTGTAACTTTAACCCTAACACTAGTAGGAGCTATTGCTTTAAAATAATCAGAGAATAATCGAGTTATCTCCTCATCTTTCTGATTAGGGACTAAACGCATCGAAATTTTTGCATAGGCTTTTGACGCAATGACAGTTTTAGCGCCTTCACCTATATATCCTCCCCATATTCCATTAACATCTAATGTAGGGCGAATACCTGTTCTTTCCATAGTAGAATATCCTTTTTCTCCATGAATATCTTTAAGGTCTAATGCTTTCTTATAATCCTCTATGCAAAAAGGAGCTCTAGCAATATCTTCTCTTTCTTTAACAGAAAGTTCGATGACATTATCATAAAAACCTGGTATTGTAATATGATTATTCTCATCTTTCATTTTAGCAATCATTTCACATAAAATATTAATAGGATTAGCAACAGCACCCCCATATAAACCTGAATGCAAATCACGATTTGGCCCTGTTACTTCAACCTCAATATAACTCAGTCCTTTTAATCCTGTTGTAATAGATGGAGTGTCATTCGCAATAATTCCTGTATCTGAAATTAGAATAGCATCACATTCTAAACGTTCTTTATTTTCTTTTACAAATTCTTCTAAATTCTGTGACCCAACTTCCTCTTCCCCTTCAATCATAAATTTAACATTACAAGGAAGTGTTTCTGTATTCATCATAAGCTCAAAAGCTTTCAAATGCATATAAAATTGTCCTTTATCATCACAAGCCCCTCTAGCAAAAATAGCCCCTTCAGGATGTATGTCTGTGTTCTTAATAACTGGCTCAAATGGCCCGCTATCCCAAAGCTCTAATGGGTCTGCTGGCTGAACATCGTAATGACCATAAATTAAAACTGTTGGCAAATTAGCATCTATTATCTTCTCTCCATAAACAATTGGATATCCATTTGTTTTACAAATTTCTACATTATTTGCCCCTGCGTTTCTCATGGCTTCTGACACTGCATCTGCACAGTTTAAAACATGGTCAGAGTAAGCAGGATCTGCGGAGATTGAGGGAATCTTTAATAATTCTATTAATTCTGTAATAAATCTATCTTTGTTTTCTTCTATATATTTTTGAATATAATTCATAATTATTTTATTAAATTTTTACCGGTCATTTCTTCTGGTATTTCTAATCCCATTATTGTTAAAATTGTTGGTGCAATATCTGCTAAAATTCCATCAGACAACAGTTTATAATCTGTTCCTAAAACAAAACAAGGAACAGGATTTTTACTGTGAGCTGTATTAGGGGTGTTATCTGAATTTAAAGCATAATCAGCATTACCATGATCTGCAATGATCACTAAGGAATAATTGTTTTTTAGGGCACAATCAGCAACACTTTTTGTACAAGTGTCTATAGTTTCCACTGCTTTTATTATAGCATCATATTTACCTGTATGTCCTACCATATCAGGGTTTGCAAAGTTTAAACAAACAAAATCTGAAATACCATTTTTTAATTCTTTGATTACTTTTTCTGTTACTTCTATCGCACTCATTTCTGGCTGTAAATCATATGTCGCTACTTTTGGGGAATTAATCATAATTCTTTTTTCTTTTTTAAACTTTTGTTCTCTGCCTCCTGAAAAGAAAAAAGTAACATGGGGATATTTCTCTGTTTCTGCAATACGAAGTTGATGAAGGTTGTTCTTTTCTAAAACCTCTCCTAAAGTATTTTTAATGTTCCTTTTCTGATAAATAACATTAATATTATGAAATGTGTCATCATAATTCGTCATAGTAGTGTAATGAAGATTTAATTTCTTCATGCCAAATTCTTGCATATCAGATTGTGTAAGGGCGATAGTTATTTCTCTGCATCTATCTGTTCTAAAATTAAAACAAATAACAGCATCTCCATCTCTAATATTTCCTATCGGCTTGTCATTATCATCAATATGTATTATGGGCTCTATAAACTCGTCTGTTATATTAATATCATATGATTCTTGTATACTTTCTTTTATATTTTTTGTTGTCTTTCCTACTCCATTTACCATCATATCATAAGCTAATTTTATTCTATTCCATCTTTTATCCCTATCCATCGCATAGTACCTTCCACACACTGATGCTATTTGTGCTCCAAATAAACTGCCTTCTAATTGTTTTATGTAATCTTTTCCGCTTCTTGGGTCACAATCTCTTCCATCAGTAAATGCGTGAATAAAAACTTGATTAATATTGTTTTTCTTAGCTAATTGACATAATTTATATAAATGTTTTTGATGAGAATGTATTCCCCCATCTGAAACAAGGCCAATAAAATGCAACCTTGTATTTTTTTCTTTTACATAATTAAATGTGTCTTTTAAAGATTTCATGTTTTCAAAACTACCATCTTGACATGCTCTATTTATTTTTGCTAAATCTTGATGTACGATTCTTCCTGCTCCAATATTAAGATGTCCAACTTCTGAATTTCCCATTTGACCTATTGGCAGTCCAACATGTTCCCCATCCGTAAGTAATTCTGAATTAAGATGCTTTAAGTATAACGAATCAATAAATGGTGTAGAAGCATTATATATTGCGTCAGACGTTGTCTTATCTCCATGACCCCATCCATCTAAAATAATAAGTGCTGTTTTTTTTACCTGCATGCGAAAGCAAATATATATAAAGTATCTCCTCTTCTAATTAAAAAATAGCATTAAAAAAACTAGAACGCATCTGTTGATGAATACCATTTTCTTTACCTAATCTTTCAGGATGAAATTGTACTGCAATCATAAAAGGATGTATAGAGGTGTCCATAATTGCAGCTTCAGGCAATCCATCATAAGAACTCGCGATTATATGAATATTTTCTGCAATATCTTTCAGTCCTTGATGATGCCAAGAATTAACTAAAAATGTGTCTTTATCTAATGGAAAAATCAAATTATTATAATAACTGTTTTTGCCAGATAACGCTATTTCATGCATCACCTCTCCATTATTTCTATGTATAACTTCCAAGCCTATTTCTGTTGGTATATCTCCATATAGAGTTCCTCCACTTGCTACATTCATCATTTGCATACCTCTACAAACACCAATTAAAGGAATCTTGTTTTTAAAAGCAAAATCAAAAAGTTTTCTTTCTAATGTGTCTCGGCTATAATTAATTGGCCCACATACTTTGATATTAGCAGTGTCATTATATTCTAGTGGGTTTATATCTTCACCGCCTGTTAATATAATCCCATCTGCTAAGGCTAATATACTATCAGTATTGTCAAGAGTATAAGCATCTAAAACAATAATATTTTCTGACGTAATCCAATTAACATAATTTGAAGAAGCCTTTGAAAGTATAATAGTTTTTTTATTTGCCTGTTGACCTAATCGGTTAATACAGCCAAAAAATAAAGGTACGCAAAGTAATATAAGTAGTCTTTTTTTCATTTTAGTTTATTGTTAATCTATTGTTTTCTACAAACTTAATAATTATTTGTCATAAGCTGTATTAAAAAATATTGCTGATTTTTTAACATCTCAAGAATGTATTTTTTTTATACGCTTTTATGCATTTTTGTGCATTTTTGTGCATTTTTGTGCATTTTTGTGCATTTTTGTGCTATTTATTTGTTTTTTATATCTTTTATAAAAATAAAGAACGTCTTGCAAAACAAAACATAGTATTAAAAGAAGATTGAAAATGAAAAAAAAGGGGTTAAAAAGCAAAAAAAAGGGGTTAAAAAGCAAAAAAAAGGGGTTAAAAAGCAA
>MDTD01030391.1_pt1 | contig 33774 bp, 27 predicted proteins | sample 811221 | NCBI WGS metagenome assembly MDTD01 (sample SAMN05326646, study PRJNA326480) | marine metagenome | isolation source: seawater | place: Pacific Ocean: South West | collected 2011
AGGAATTGAAGAGATTGCCAGACTGCACCTCTTGCACAACGTTACCTCCCGCAACGGCGGTGGTGCCGGTGCTCCTGGAGCAGCTCCTATGCCCGGCGGAGCCGGACAGCCGGCATTCGCCTCGGTCACCCATCCTGCCGATGCCATCAACACTGCTTTCTCCGAGTCTCCCGCAGGAGGACAATCTCCATCCCAAGGGGCTCAGGGCCAGCAGGGCGGACAGGAAGTACCGTCCATGGCAAGACAGGTTACCGACGCAGCCCAGCAAGTTATAGGACAGCTTTTCGGCAAACCCGGTGAGGGTGAGGCTACGCCGGCAATGGCCGGTGCCGGAGCCCAGGGCGGAGGCGCACCCTTTGCCCAGGTCCCAGGAGCGGTCAGCGCTCTCGGTGGTGCAAGCCGCACCTCCATGGAAGCTGGCGGAGCTTCGGCCCAGGGTCAACCTACAGAAGCCAGACAGGTCTCTTCTCCAGGATTTGCCGGAGTACAGGGTAATACCCCATCACGACCGGGTTCCAACGCTATGGCTGCCACAGCCGGCGCCGCCCAGGCTGTCAATCCGGAAACCGGAATGCCCATTCCGACTGTGGCCCAGGCTGCGCCGGTGGAGAGCGGACCGAGATCCTGCCCCCACTGCAATCAGCATGCGGGTAAAGGTAAGTTCTGTATTGAATGCGGTAAGTTTATCGGTGCCGGAGCCCAGGCTCAAGGTGCGGGTAACGGTCAGCAAATTGTGGGACCGATGGGCTCCAGACCGGAGAACCCGGACAAGCCTATGCCCAGACATGGTGGTCTCGACGTGACCGATCGGTCTCAGATGCCTTCCAAGAAAGAGCCCGGCGCTATGCCGCAGCAAGCTCCTAACTTTGCCGGCGGTGCAAATCCCTTTGCCACAGCCACAGGAGCCGCTGTTCAGGGCGGAGGACTGACAGCCAATGGAGCAGGTCCGCTCTCCCAGAGAGTAGCCCAGGCCAATCAGGCAGTACAAGAGATGAGCCAGGGGCAGTCTGCTTCTAGGGGTGCCGGCGAGAATCAAAGAACTCCCGTGACGAGCCTCAAGCCGGACATCTCCAAGTTCGGATTCGCCCAGAATATTCAACAGAATACCCAGGGTACCGGCCAGAACGGAGCGGATAAGAATAATCCCGGGGTTGAATTCTAGGGAAGAGTTTTAATCCCCTTTTCAATTAAAGGGGTATAAAATCGGAAGGGTAAGTATGCCCCTAGCATTTCTTGAAATCTTTGATTCAAGTAGCTTGCGGGCAACTGTCCCATTTTTCAACGCTAACTGGAAACTCTTATGGTAGATCGAACTGGTCGAGGTAAAGGAAAAAAGAGAAATATAGTTCTGATGGAGCGAGATTTATCAGCTTTATTGCAACTGTATCTTCATAGAACGATAACTTCGAGTCAGTTAGCCAAGCTCTGTTTCTCCGACATAAGTTATGAAACCGCCCGAAAGCGGCTGCGGAGGCTGCAGCAGGCAGGGTTTACCGGCTCATCTTCCAGCGGAAGAATGGAAGGTCGGGGTCGTCCCGAGCTGATCTACTTTCTTACCACCTCCGGAGCAAAGGCCCTCGAGCAGCACAAAGGTGTCTCCTGGGAGGAGATTCCCACCGGTCCGCCCCATACTTATCACAAAGAACATTTTCTTCGTCTGGTGGATGTCAGGCTTGCCCTGGTCGAAGCCCAGAACCAGGGGATTATCAGTGAGTTGGATTTTTCTACCGGAAGAGAATTTTGGCAAGAGTTATCCGGTGACCGAGCCTACGGGGCTGAGCAGGCGGACGCGACCATTACCCTCAAGTATCCTGGAACGGACAGGATTCGTATACTCCTGGAGATAGACACCGGTAACTTTCGACAGACCCGGCACTGGGAGCCCAAGATTCGATCGTTTTTGCAGACCGGCTTTCCTATCTGGGTGGTTACCGGTTCTGCTCCCAGGATAATGACGCTTCAAAAGTGGACCCAGCCTCTCCTGGAAGAAGCCGGTGTCGGTCCTGGAAAGTGTGTTTTCACCGTCTATGATGATCTGATTAATCTCGGAATCTTCGGCGCTGTCTGGCAGCGCACCGATGGTAGTGTCACTAATCTCCGCCCTCGCACGGCTTCTCCCACAGTGGAAGAAGATACCTCCGGCTTCCCGAATATTTGATAGAGCAACTAATTCGGCTGTTTTTCCCGGGTGTTTGTGTCTGGACCTGAACCTTAAAACTGCTTGACATGCAACGGTTTCGAGCTTATCATTGGGAAAGCTCGCAGCTTACTCGCTCACGAACACACATACAAAATAAAGAAGCTACCAAAGCGCCCTTCAAATGGTAGCCTGGAGACATATTATGTCCATTCCCCGCGGTCTGGAGGCTTTTAGCCCAGATTCGTCTATTTCTGATGGCGCATCCTTATCTCAGACCTTTTTCAATTCTCCTGAATTAAGAGAATCTTTCGGCAACATTCCCGCCCGGGAAAGCGCATCGATTGTGGCGGATCAAGTCGACCCGGCTGATCTTCCCGACGGCTATCGGGCTGCCATAGAATCAGATTTGAAGGACTATCCTTTACTCGATCCCCAAATTGCCGGCCAGATAAAAGCTGCCGATGAGTTGGTTATTTCAAGTCCGTCGCAAAACAGTGATAGTCCCCCGGACTATCGTCTGGTAAAAGGAGAAGATGGTACCTATCACCTTGAGAAAGTGAATCCGAACGCGGATCCCCTGGAAGACGGAAAGATAAATATTGAGATGGATCCTGGAGACAAAGAGCTTGCAGAAGCGATTAAGGAGTCCGACCGAAGCCTTAAAGAGTATATTCGAGAACTGATGCACTACTTCACCAAGAACAATCCAGGCTCAACACCGCCTGTATGGTGGACCGACATTCTTAATAGTGAGCCGAATATTCCGGAGCAGTCCAGTCCCATTCCCATAAGAAATAGTGCTTCTCCGCCGCCCCAGGCAGGTCCGCAGTCCGCACCGGAAGCGGCGGCAGAGACAGCTCCAGAGACAGCTCCAGAGACAGCTCCAGAGACAGCTCCAGAAACGGCTCCAGATAAGCCGGCAAGCGCTGAGCCTCCGCAAAGACATTCTCCTGACACCAGATCTGGTTCCAGTCGAGGATCTTCCGGCGGTAGCAGTGGCGGTGCCGGCTCCCGCTCGCGCTCTGGAGCGCCCGGCGGCAATGACTACTCCAATCCTGCTACTGATTCCAGACAGAGTGTTCCCAGTTTCGAAGACGATTCCAATTTCATGGGTAGGTTGAAGACCATGCTCTATGGCAATGAGAGCGGCGGCAATCCGCAGACAATAAACGAGTTGGATGTAAACGGCATCTCGGTAGGTCTAAGGCAGTGGCATGCCGGTGGAGAGTTGCCGGAGTTACTTAACGCCTGGCAGGAAGCAGACCCGCAGAAGTTCAATCAGTACTTTGATGGACGTTCTGTGGCTGAAATAGATCGTCTTGGTCAATCTAGGTCAGGAGTGCAAGAGATTCTCCCGGGAATGAAAGAGGCTCTGGCAGATCCTCAGTACCAGGAAGTCCAGACTAAACTTGTGGATGATTTTCTGGCAACCACCGTGCACAGGGGAATGGAAGCCGGGCTCAGCACCGAAAGAGAGCTTGCCCAATATGTTGATTTGACTAATCAGTCTCCGGCCTGGGCGGAAGAGGCTCTGCCTCTAGGGGCTGCCCCCGGGGATCAATCTCAAGCGATGGAAGATGCCACTCGTAATGGAAGATATGGACGATACGCCTCCATCCAGAATCAGTTCTCAACAGATGAAGCCAGTCTTGTGGCAAAGGTTCCTGAGCCCACCCAGCTTGGCGAGCAGTTGGCCCGGGCTGCCCTGGTTCAGGATAGCCGTATGGCCGGAACGGGCAACTGCGCGGCGGCGGTGCAACGAGCCCTTGCCGCCGTCGGCCTTGAACAGTTTGTCGGTTCAGGAGATGCCTGGGATATGCTGGATCCTCTGCAAAGGAGCGGTTTGTTTGAGGTTGTGCCTATGAACCAAGCCACCGTGGGTGATATTATTGTTCGACCACCCTCCGCCAATAGAAATGACAATAGTGTTTATGGAGATATCTCTGTTGTCACCGCCCGTAATGGCAGCAATATAACCCAAACTAATGATGCGACCTATCAGTTCGACCCTGATAATGCTCGATATGATGGGCGAGCTGTCTTTCTTAGATATCGCGGCGCCGATAGTTCCAACCTGGCCTAGGCATTTTTAGATGCTTTCCGCGTTTAAAAGTTTGTCGGCAAAATGGCAGGCTGAAAAATGACCGGGTTCAATCTCTCTTAGCTCCGGCTCTTCTTTTTTGCATCTTTCTTCAGCTAGTGGACAGCGAGTGTGGAAGCTGCATCCCGGTGGGGGATTGGCCGGACTGGGCAGGTCTCCTTCCAACAAGATTCTATTGCTTCTGTCATAGGATGGGTCGGGAACAGGAGCAGCAGAGATGAGAGCCTGGGAATATGGATGCAGAGGTTTTTCATAAACAGCCTGGCAATCCCCTATCTCGACGATCTTACCCAGGTACATCACGGCGATTCGATCGCTGATGTATCGAACAACATCCAGGTTGTGGGCAATGAATAAATAAGTGAGATTGAATTCGTTTTTAAGATCAATCAGCAAGTTAAGAATTTGAGCCTGGACACTTACATCCAGTGCTGATACCGGTTCGTCCGCGACTATCAACCGGGGTCTCAGGGCGAGAGCCCGGGCTATTCCTATGCGCTGCCTCTGGCCCCCGGAAAATTCGTGGGGGTACCTCTCTGCCATCTGCCGGGATAGTCCTACCAGGGAAAGGAGGTCCAGCACTTTAGTCTTCAGCTCTTCTCCCCGGGCAACTTTGTGAACTTCTAAGGGCTCGGAAACTATCTGTTTTATCGTCATCCGGGGGTCCAGGCTGGCGTAAGGATTTTGAAAAACAATCTGGAGATACTTTCTTAGAGCCTTCATCTCTCTTTCTTTCAAGGAGAGAATATCTTTGTCTTCGAACTGAACAGTACCGTCGGTGGCAGGAAGCAGTCGCAGCATCACCCGACCGAGGGTGGACTTACCGCATCCTGATTCACCCACCAGTCCAAGGGTTTCTCCTTCCCTTATCTCCAGGTCTACTCCATCGAGGGCGCGAACTGCTCCCACTTGCCTGTTGAAGAAGCCTTTCTTTATGGGAAAGTGTTTTTTCAAGCCTTTGATTTTTACCAGGATTTTTTTCTGGTTGCCATTGCCGTCAGAGTTGGTTTGGCTCATCATCTTTTCCGGTACTAAATTCCAGAGGCAATAGTGACATATTGACAATCGCTTGTTATCACAGAAAGTAGAAAACCAGGATTCTTTTAAAAATCCTGGTCTAACGAGCTGTTTTTACTTTCACTTTCCTCCTCCGAAGGAAATTCTTTCAGGAGAACTTTGCACTCAAGTTTGTCAAAAGTTGTCCCATGAAGGATAAAAAGTTACCGATGTTTCTGCTGGATTTTTCCTCCGCCACGTAGTTCCAGCCGTTTTTAAGTTCCTCTGATTCACTTCTGCTTGGCAATCCCTTAACACCATGTCTGGTGCGTTTCATCATTCGATTTATTTGATTGTTCAATCGATGACGTTTTTGATTTCTCTGTTTTGCTTTAGGGAAAGCAAGATTGTTTTCTATTGAAGACATGAAGGGCTTCATGTAATTGGGCTCTTCACTCTGTTTTCCGTAGTATCCCCACAGATTCTCTTTTACTTCGAACTTTTTCGGTTCTCTGATAAACACAAGGTAGAACACCAGTGAGAACAGCAACAGCTCGGCAGCTATAAGGGCATATGCGAACATAACCGCCTCCCGACCCGCCTGGGTCTGATTCGAAAGGATTCCTATATAAGTTGCGCGATGACAGTAGACGATTCAACTTCAACCTACCATTCTATTTTAACGAAACATTACGAAATATCCAGGGGTTTTTCATAAAATCTGCGATGTCAAGTGATTAATTCGAAAAGCCGCTATGTCTTACTGTGGTTGGAAAATCGCCGGAAGTATCCATGGGTTCAACGATGCCGGATTTGGTGCCTTCATCTTTCCTTAATCTTTCAAGGCGGTTTTTACCATTGTCGTCAAGAGATAAAAGCGCTCCAGATTGATGTAAAACTATAAAGTCCTTTCCTAATAGATCAGATCATCTATATATAAGTTGGTCATTTTAAATATCAGAGGAAATCAATGGAAGTTAGTAGTGTTGCGGTTGTAGGCGCAGGGACGATGGGGGCATCCATTGCGGTTGCCCTGGCCAGTCACGGCTATGACGTGATTCTTAAGGAAGTTAACGACGAACTGCTTGAGAAGGGACTGGAGAATCTCCAGAGAATAAACTCCCGCAGGGAAGCCAAGGGGGCTGACCCCGAATTGATCGCCAGGGAGCTGGAGAGAATAAAGCCGACCACTAGCTACGAAAGCTTCACGGAGGTGGATCTGGTTGTAGAAGCGGTACCGGAGAAGTTGGAAATTAAGGAGAAGGTCTTCAAGGACCTGGATGACTACTGCAATGTGAATGCCATTCTGGCAACCAATACCTCAAGCCTCTCCATCAGTCAAATTGGCGCTTTTACAATGCGTCCCGACAAAGTTATTGGACTGCACTTTTTCAATCCTGCCCATCTTATGAAACTGGTGGAAGTGATACCGGGTCTGGAGACATCAGAGGATACAGTGAACACCTGTCTGAATCTCGGGCAGTCTCTGAATAAGCTGGCAGTAAGAGTTGAAGAGTGTCCCTCTTTCCTTGTTAACAGGTTGCTGGGTCGGTACATGAACGAGTCACTCTGGTGTCTCTATGAAGGACTGGCCGGAATCGAGGAGATAGACACTAAAGCAAGTGAGTTTGTGGTTCCTATCGGTCCTCTGGCTTTGAGGGATATGAACGGCGCTGATATCGGGCTTGCTGTCTGCAATTTCAACTATCAGGAATACGGTCCCCGTTTTGAAGCTCCGGACATTCTTGAGAAAATGGTGGAGCGTAATCTGCTAGGTCGGAAGACAGGTAAGGGATTTTATCTCTACGACGAGAAGACCAGAAAACGGGCTGGAGCAAATCCCGAGATTGAAGATCTTCTCTCGAAAAATTCCGGGAAAGTGAAAAAGATAGATTTCAGGGTAGAACAGCTCTTTCTACCCATGATTAATGAAGCTTTCCTCGCCTTACAAGAGCGCATCTGTAATCCCCAGGAGCTTGATCCGGCTCTGATGGCAGGTCTCGGGATGCGCAAAGGTCCCCTCGCCTTAGCCAACGAGATAGGACTGGCCGATTGTTTGAAAATGCTGGAGCAAAACTTCGAACTTTATGGAGAGAGATTCAGACCGGCACCGCTTTTGAAGAGATTCGTGCACGCCAAGAAAGTATTTTTGATCTGAGTTTAGTTGTTGTTCGTGGAAAAATACTGGACCATCTGAGGGATTGCCTGGGAAAGAGCCCCGAAATGATCTTCTCCTGGGATATCGACAATCTCGATTGTTTTGCCCGCCTTTCTGCCTTTCTCCACCATCGCTTTGGCAAGGCTTTTCATTCTTCTCTCCCCGGAGTCAGAGCCATAGTAGAGTCTTAGAGGGCAGGATAGGTCTTGAACGTATTCCCTGGGTGAACGCAGGGCCAGCTCAAGGGAATTGTTCACGAAGGGGGCATCGGGATATGCGCCGAAGAAGGTATTCATTGCGGGTAGACCACCGCATGCGGTTGCTTTTTTCAACTTGTCGGTGCTCTGGGCAAGAAGCATCACAATCGTGCCTCCAATGCTGTGTCCTGCCGCGCAGATCATGTTTTTGTCCACGTCTTTTCTTTTGCTGAGATATTCCAGGGCGTTCACGGCGTCATCAACTTCACCGTAACACATCTCATAGTTGCCGGGATTGCCGTTCTCGCCTCGCCAGGCAGGTAGCATTACCAGATATCCGGCGTTGACGAAGGGCATTATCGCCTCCACATCGCTCTCTCCCAGGGCCTCTCCCCCATGGGCAAAGAGAACTGCCGGTCTTTTGCCATCCAAGTTGGGTTTTACTATCCAGGCAAGTAACTTTCTACCGTCCGAGTCGTACTTTACCTCTTCCACCCCGTTCGGTCTAGTGTTTTCGTACTCGGCCGGATTCGGACCAGGCTCCATCAGCTCTGTCTTGTGTGACCGGCGCATTTCGGCAAGCGGTGCTTTGTGCAGCTCTTTGTCGGCCCTGGCATTGGTACATCCTGCAGAAGCCATTAAAACAAGGATTCCCAGGATTGAGAGGGTGATTAAACTATTGGGCTTCGTCATGGGTTGGTATGGTCTAGGAGTCGTAAAGTCCGTATTATTCTAGTATAGGATGCCGCGGTCGATTTAGATCGTTTTTTCCCGAAGCCGGAACATTCACCTGCCCCCTCCGTCCTTAAGTCCATGTGGTTAGTGCGAACGGTTCAATTTTGGTTCGCAGTCGGGGGAAATATTCCATGATACTCAGAAATTACGCGGCAAAGACATTTTTATCTGTTGCACAGGCCGGTATATTGGTCCTGGGATTTCCGCTTCTGGCTTCTGCCGGAACCTTTTCTGCAGGCCAGATGACCAGGGTCGAGCAGGCTGAAAGTGTTCTTTTCGGCAATGCTCGTTCCAGTCTTTCTGACGAAGCACGCTTGAGAGCAATCGAGACCAATCTCTTTGGCGATTACAAAAAGTCCGGCAGTGCCGACAGTCGCCTCAGTGCGGTAGAGAAAGTGATAGGTGATTCGAAGAACAACTTCCTGCTTCCCCCTATCGCGCCTACTCTTGATACGGGAAGTCACGACATTCAGGAAGCGCCGGAACTGGGCTTGTCTTCGGCAGGCAACGCAATCTACGATAATTCGACCGGTGATGACCGGGCCTCTCAACTTTTAAAATCAGCCATGGCTAAGTACTCTTCGGGAGATTCGGCCGAAGCAAAACGCCTGTTCAAGGAAGTTATAAAAGTCGATTCTAATTCCGAAGATGCTTATTTCAACCTGGGTGTTATTGCTGAAAGCGAAGGTGATAGGGAAGAAGCCCTGGCAAACTACAGAAGAGCTTACCAGCTTAACCCGACAGACGGAGAGTTGCGTCAGACGGTGGATTCTTTGTCCAGGCAACTGGCAGAAGAGAAGCGAGCTCTGGAGACTGAAAGGTTGGCTAACGAGCGCCGTGTTCAAGAAGAGAAGCGTATTCAGTCGATGAAAAAGACTGTGGCTGAAGCTTCCGGTGACTACAAAGCCGGACGTTATGACCAGGCAATCAGTAAGTTGAACTCGGTCGCTGCGCAAGCGCCCCGGGATGCTGACATACAGTTCGCGCTCGGTCAGGCTCACCGAGCCAAGGGTGATTTGAAGAGCGCTAAAGTTGCATTTGATCGTGCCCACGCCATAGACCCTTCGAGCTCAATCTACACCGGAGCCGTACAGGAAATCAATAATCAGATGAGCACAGTTGCTTCTTCCGGCAACGCATCGCCTTCTCCGTACGCACAAAGTCAGGACAGCACTCCTGCCGGTCAGATCACTCCCTTTACTCCCACGGCTAGCAATCCTAACCTGGGCAGAGAGAGCTTCTCCGGATCTTCTTTGGCTCAGCGTTCCGGTTTGACCAGAGTACTTTCCGGTTCCAAGGTGAAAAGAGCGATCGCAGGTGGAGCAGTTGGAGCAGCGGGTGGAGCAATCTGGAGCGCTACAACAAAGAGAAGCAGTATTAAATCCGGTGCGATTCAAGGTGCTTTGATGGGCGGTTTACTCGGATATCTTTCCGGGCAGTAGGACGGCATTCGACCGTGATTGTAGTTGGTTGGTTTGAAAAGATAGGTGGTTGAAGTGAAATTTTTGAATGAGATTTTAAAGAGAGGTTTGGCAGCAGGACTTATGTCCTCTCTTTTCCTGACTTTTGCTCTGCCACCTTCTCAAGCCCAGGTTCTGGAAGGAAACATAAGTAAGTCTGAAACATTGATGAGGCTCTCCAGACCAGGAACTTCCAGTTTGAACAGCACAAGCAAGATGCCGCCGGTGGCTCCACCGATTAGATTGTCGAGAGCTCCGTCCCGTGACCTGACGGCGATGAACGGTAGCTTTGATGTCTCCACGTTTAAAAACTCATTTTCCGCCTCCGCTTCCAGGGATGGTCTCCGGTCCGGAATTGCAAAAGCCGATGATTTCATCGACAAAAATAAGTTTGACCTGGGAGCCGACCGCAACAGTCGTGAGCTTACCCTTGCCTGGGAGCGCTGGCACAAACAGCTCTCAAAAGCGATATACGACACCTGGAGCGCCATGGCCGACGAGCCGGGCAAGTCAACTTTGAAGGTTGTTGTTAATCGAGATAGATCGATTCGAATCGTTCTGGTAAACAGTGATGCCAGCAATAGATTCAACAGTCAGCTTAGAAGAGCGATTCTCTCTCTGGAAGGAAACCCTGGACTGACTTTTCCTTCTAAGTCGAAAAGGCAAACAGTCAGCTTCGAAGCCGACTACATTGCCGCTCGAAATGTGACCCCAGGCTATAGCTGGGTGAAGGATGACTACGAAACGGTAAGAGAGAATTTCTAGCCCATATCTCGACTGGATTTTGGATTCTTTTCCACGATCGTTGTGAGAGCTTGAATCTTATCGTTCATCTGCCTTATGGACTGCCAGAGAAAAGCCATGCCGCACCAGGTGACAAGCAGTCCGGCAGCCGCTGCGCAGCCTGCGCTGACAAAGTTGTGCATATAGGCTGTTACTACGCAGATAATGGAAAAGACTATGTTGAGGGCTCCGAATGCGTTCAGCCAGATAAGATTTACCGGTCTGACCGGTTTCTCCTTTGCTATGTTGATATAGCCTGTTTTTGATAGATCCGTATCTTCTTCGAAGGGCATTTTTCAGGTCCTCGGATTTACTCTTTTGGTCTTCTTAGAATATTCCCTGAATAGCAGAATGCTTGCCCTCGGGCAAGCATTCTTTGGGAGTCAACTTTTCAGTAAGGTCAAGGAAAAACTGCAAAGTCTCTTATTTAGCGGATCTATTCTTTCTTTTTCTTCTAGATTGTTTTTTCTTCTTTCTAGAAATCCTTTTTTTCTCAGTCTCTTCGGTCCGCTCTGTCGAGCTTTCTTTTGCCGCTATTTGAGAAGAAGTCGGAGAGGATTCAACGATGTCGCATTCTAAGGTTTGCAGCTCCATCGGATTGTGACTGCGATATTGTTCAGGTTGGTCTGCGTTTACGTCTTTGCTCTCGTCTTCAATAACCGCCTTTAGATCCGTCAGGGTATAGGAACCGGTCTCCAATCCGACAGGAGCCTGATTTGTGAGGTTTTTCCACTGGTCTTCCGCTCTCACCGAGCTCAGACCTGTGCTGGTTGCTGTCTCTATTTTTGACTCACCGTTCTGGTAGCCGATGGTATCTTTCTGCCAGGGATCTTCTTCGAAGAGGGGAAACTCCTGGCTGGCGTTTTCGGTCTCTTCAAGGGGAGTGAGGCGTTCTTTCGTTTTATCAATAAGTTGGCTGAGGAGCTGAATGGCGCAAACTTCCAGCACATCGTCGCTCAGTTCGAGTCCCTGGTTCATCCAGATTGCTCCCCCTTCTCGGTCCAGGTTCGCGGTCCATTTTGTGATGGACTCATATTGCAGCCCTACTTCTTCGATGGAGATCAGTTCATCGGCCGGGACTATGTAGAAATTGATTTTCTCACTTCTTCCTTCCATTACAAGGCTGAAAAGGCTGGTGGAAAATCGGCATTGGGTGTAGGAGCATACGGTCTCTTTGGTTTTATCTCTTACTTCGAAGCTGGGCTCTGTGGCTGTTATGAACAGCTCGCTCAGCCCAAGAATGGTATTCAGTTCGGTAGCGCAGGAGAGTAGAAGATTGAAGCACATGTCGACCATGTCTATCATCGCAGAAGAGTAAAGCACCTGTTCTTTTGAAGTTTTTGAATGCTCCATTCTTCTTTGATCAAGAAATTCCATGGCATCCTGGGCAAGGCTCACCACCAGATCCCTGCGGTTGCCGGTGAAGCGAGATTTGTGCAGTTGCAAGACTTTGTGATTCATCAGCGACTTATCATTGTCAGCGCCGTGGACCGCCAGATGAAACATTTGTCTGTCAATGGACCGATTGAAGTGATCTTTCACTCGCCACTTGTAGCAAAAGTAGTTGTTCTTGGGGAAGTTCTGTCTGTTGGCTACTTCTTGTTTACTAATTAGATGTCTAAGCATGATAACTCCTCCGACGGTTACTCTAAATCCGTCGAATCTTTTACTAAAACCGGGCGATGTTTTTGGCTTTCGCCTCTGCCCTTGACCTTACAATTCCATACTAGCTAGCCGGAAAGAATCGCGCATCAGCATTTTTGTATGCACTAAATCGTGTAAAAAAGTCTGCGAACCCTTATTTGACAATGAATTGCGCTATTGCGTCGGGACGAGAAATAGAAGAAAAAATCCACTATTTTGCGTTGTTTCGGTGATGGTATTCCCGGGGGAAGAGATCCTGGACCTCCAGTTGCTCAATTTTTGCGCTGACGGCTTCATCGACACCTTCGTCTTTGAGCCGCGCCGCTTCTCGGTATTCTATTAAGGCGTCCAGGAATCGCTGTTCGTTAAAGGCCTGGTCGGCAAGTTCTTTTCTTACTTTGTAGTCCTCGGGATCAAGTTTCATGCGGCTGAGCATTTTGTTCAGATTCTTTCGAGTGAGGTCGTTATCCGGATCTATATAAAGCGCTTTGTGGAGCTTGTCGATGGCTGCGTCCGGCTTTATATGCAGGTGGATGGCGTAGTTGTTGTAAGCCACGCTGAGATTGTCCCTGGCGATAGTGTATTCAGGGTCTATGGCCAGGGACTGGTTGAAGAGTTTTATTGCCTGGCTGAACTTTTGCGCCTCCAGGGCTTTGACCCCCTGATCGTTTAGGTCTACTTTCTCGGTGGCAAAAATCACCGCCGGCGGTTTTATTTCGTCCAGGTGGAAGAAGCCGAATTTGTAAGAGATCTTGCCTTGAACTTTTGCTTCGGAGACAAATCCCCACTGATCACTGCCTGCATAGTTGTTCCTATGATCCGGCATCACAAAGAAGTGCTTTGCCGGTACTACTATCGGTTCTTCGCTTTCGCCATAGGGACCGGCTTCAGAGGGCGAGGCCCCATCTGTCTGGCTAGTCGGATACAGGTCTTTCAGGGAGCGGATGTCTCTTTCCGGTTTATCCGTGGTGAAGGCGTTCTCTTCCAAGAGCTTTCCATCCACGAAGGTGCCTACATCCTTCCTTATCTCCACGGTTTCACCGGGCAAGGCTATTACTCTCCTTATATAGAGAGGGTCTTGTTTCAACCCGGGTAACCCGAATAGATTGGCGATTTTTGTTTGCAGGTTGGAGTCGGCCTGATAGTACTTACCATTGACATACGGGGGGATAACGGCTAGAAGGTCGAAGCGATCGATTTTTTGATCCTGTTGATAGCGGTAGATCCGTTCAATCAGAGTTCTCTCCCCCCTGTTTAGGGTAGGAGACATGGACTCCGTACAGATGGTAAATGGCTGAATAAAGTACCTGGTGCCCATGAGTATGAGGCAGGCAACAAACAGGGGTAGTAATAATTTCTGGAACATCGAACTGATTATTTCAACAAATCAACAAATCAACAAACAGGCCCTGTCATAGATTGTGCCCGTTCGAACGCCACCCGCTTTCATATGTCTGATAGAGCCGGGGCTCCGTGGAACGACTTTTCGAGGAATTCCTGGAAATCCGTGGCCGTGAATTTGTCCAGGGAGCTGTGGGAAAATTGTTCTAAGGAAATGGTCTCATCTTCTCGTATCTTCTCTGATTGGAATTTTTTGTGGAATAGATATAGGCACTCAAAATGCTTTTTTAGGCTTGAATCTTTCTGTTCTTCTTTTCTAAGTGATCTGGCCTTTTGAGAGGAGCTTTGCCTCTCCAGCCAGTTCTTGATCTCAGATACCTCTGCCTGCTTCCAGCGCTTTGTCTCTATAAAATAGGAGAGAACCGCATCATCTATCTCCTCTTCCAGGCTTCTAAGAGTTGTACTCAGACGCGAAATCTTTTTATGGAACTTCTCCCAGGACCTTTCCAGATCCGCCAGGGAAAAGATACTTTGAAAATGAGATTCTCTCTGGTTTTTCAATCCAGCATCCTCTTCCAGATAATAGCTTATGGGATCGCTGAGATGAAAAATCTCTCTTTTGATTTGATAACAGCTCCTTGCCAGGTCGGCAATCTCCGCCCGATGACTACGACAACCGGGATCGGCTTCCAGGGGCACCGGAATCTTTTTCAGATCTCCTACCTGATTGTTAATGGTCGGATTCAAGCCTGTCATAAAGGCGTTAACCAGGGACGAGTTCAAATAGCCAAGCAGAAAGTCATTGTCTATCTCTTCAGCGAAGATTGCCGAGGCTCCCACATCGAAAATGCACCCTGAAGGTAGTTTCCTCACGTTTAAACCATGCTTATTCACGAAGGAAAAAACCAGACCGGGCTTGAAATAGTGACTCTCGTTTTTTACCACCCAGGAGATTCTGCCGCTTAAGTATGGATACTTTTTGTTGGCGTTTTGCTTGATCCTGTCCCCATTGTCTTGCCAATCTACCACGTGGTAAACAGGGCTATACCACCGGCTGGAGCCGGCTCCTTTGGCATAGGGGAACCATATACGGTTCAGATCTTCCTGGGGAACCTGCCAGATGTAGCGGAGGAATTGTTTGTTGTCGGTGGTGGCAAGTCCCTGTTTGATCTGGGCGGCAGTCCCTAGTTTAGAGGAATCCGAGAGAGCTTTTACAAGGATTTCCGGGATTTGATAGTTGAGGCTGTATCCATAAATCGATTGTATGATTTCTGACTTGATCTTTTTTTCTCTATGTTTTGCACTCGATTTAACCAGGCAATCCGACGGCTCCCGTAGGTCTTTCAAGTCCAGAAAGCTAATCGAATCATCTCTTTTTGGTGCTTTGTTTTCAAACACCATAAGACAGCTATTGATCTTCTCCCCGGACTGATTAGGAAAAATGCCGGGACCAAGATCAACCACCTGGTCAAGCTTTTGGTTTGTGAGGAAACTTTCCCGCAGCCTTTTGTAGGTCGGCAGGGTCAAGACCGAAGCCTGGGTAATCACACCGAAGCGTCCTCCGGGCTCCAGTAACTCCAGGCAACGCTTGAGAAAAGCAGCGCTGAGGTCCGAACTGGACTCCGGATAGTCGACCCTGAGGAGATTTTTTATCTCTCTGCTGAGCAATTTCCTGCCAATATATGGAGGGTTTGTCAGTATCGTCCCATAGGATTTTGATAGGGGAGAGTCCTCCGGCAGCTCCTTCTTCAGAGAGCCCAAGCCGTTTGTCTCCGCCAGGCTTAGAAGTTGTATTCCCTGCATCCTTTTTAGATTGCTTGGGGAAACCCCAAGGCGCTTGCACCGGGCGGAGAGAGAAAGGGCGAGCAACTGCAAAGCTTTCTCGTCTATGTCAACGCCATGCAGTTGATAGGTTAGTATCTGGTGCAAATCTCTTTCTCTTATTGGGCGCCCTTTTGATTTTTGTCTTGATGAGACAAGAAATTCAAATGCACCCAGTAAGAAATGCCCGGAGCCGCAAGCCGGATCTAAAATAAGTTCCGAGTTGATTTTTGAACTTTCTCTCTGTCCCAGGGTCTTCTCCAGGAGGTAGTCAACTACCCAGGTCGGCGTGTATATCTGGGTGAAGGCAATGAGCTCTTCTTTTTTGATCTCTTTGTCGGCTATCTGAATTCTCTCCAGGGCTTTATTTCTAGAGAGGGAGGACCAGATCTGATAGGTGTCTCCAATAAGATTCTCTACGAGTGAACGGTTCTCTCTTCTGCCATTGCCTATGATGGCATTGTTCTTTTCGAGTTGATCGAATAGACTTTTGCATTCTAGAAACAGTTCTTTATCGGGTAGAGAAATATCGTCAGGAGTGTTAGATACGGTGCCGATTAAATTTGCCGCTCCTTCTAACAGCTCCTCCACCTCTTCATAGAGGGACGCTCTATCTTCTAGCTCGCTAGATGCTTCTAGAAGGGCAAGGATAAGTACTAAGCTTGAGAAAGCTTTCTCTTCATCGTCATAGCCGGGGAATCGCTTCTGAAAGGATTGACGGTATTGAAGAACAAATTTCTTCCAGGAGCGTAAATCGGTGAATGATCTTTTGGCCAGGTCCATAACCGCATCTAAAAATCTACCTAAATCATATCCCTGTAAGCAACCACCGGTTGGTCGTTATCCACGGAATAGGTTCTGGCGCTCTCTGCTGCCGATAGCATCAGACCAAGCTCCATGAAATCTCCCGGTACGCTCGCTATGCCGAATGAAAGGGAAAGATTCTCCGGCTTTATAGAAGGGCTCAGGGCATCCTTGCTCAGTGATTTAACCAATCGGTCGCAGAAGATAAGGGCGCCATCGGTATCGGTATCAGGGCAGAGAAGGGCATAGTCAAAACCTTCGTAATGAGCCAGCATGTCGTTGTGCCGTTTGGCTGAAGTTATTCGCAGGACTGCCTGGTTGAGGGCGGAGGTCGGTAGCGGCTCGCGGATAACATCTTTTATGCCTGTCTTTACCCGCATCTCGAAGATGATCACCGATACGGGAGTGCCTGCTCTATGACCTCGAAAGTACTCTTGTTCCAGGAAATATAAAAAAGCCGGATAGTTGAACATACCCGTGTCCGGTCTTCTCAGGCTCATCATCACCGATTGGATGGCTGCACTGTCTATCGCTTTCGGCACAAGGGACTGCTTGCCGTAAATCAATGTTTTAGTGCCACTATCTGTAGTTACGAGCTTGCATTTGAACAGATGGGATAGAATCTCTATCCAACTACTTCTATTTAATTTCAGGGAGCGGGTCAGCTCTTTGAATTTCGTGGTGCCGTCTACGGCATCATAGAGTCTTCTTTGGGACTCCAACAAATGAGGTTCTGCCACCGATAGCATCGTATTTAGATCAACATCTGAAACACTTTCGTTTGTTTTGGAAAGGACGCTATCCTCACGGAAGCCCATATTGCGGATAAGATTCAACTTGTCCAGCAACTGAACCCCTTGAATAACCAGGCTGTCCAGGGAGTCGCTTACTGTCCTCTTCTGGGTAATTACCTGGGGTTGAAAAAAGAACTTACCCTCTTGCCAGGTAATCAACTCATAGATGCTTTCATTGCCGGTTCCATCCGGGGTGGAGGCATGAATCGGTTTCCCGTCGAGGAAAAAGACTTCCGCTGCGCCATCTTTACTGTCGACTTGCAGTCGACCTGTCATCTTTGCCAGAAGAATGGACTGCAGAAGAGCTGAAATTTGAATAAATGCCAGCTCTCCGTTTAGGACCGTATCTCGCTTGGACAGCTCTGTTTTGTTGGCCAGGGCAGGCAGCGGGACGGTCCTTCTTTGTTTGGTTCTCTCCTGGGGATTGTAAAAGAAATCCTCCCCTTCCGCGTCCCTGATGGAGTCGGGGCTACCGGCGCTCAGGTGTGCTGTGGCAATGGCTTCTCCGCATGACGCTAGCATACGATTGAAGACCAGCAAGGTATCGCAGCTCTGGTAGTTCCAGAGACTTCTCGAAGCGCCCTGGGATGTTTGGAATAGTTGCCAGGATGGCTCCCTTCCCACCGGGGATGATTTCACCGTGAGGGTGAAGATATTAGAGTTATCAGACGATTTCCAGGTGACCTCGATGCGGTCCGATACTTCTTCCAGAGCCTGGGCTAGCATATGGTGAATCACCTGCATCGTGGGTGATGCAGGCAAAACTTTAGTAGCCTCTTTCTCTCCTTGCGGCTCCTGAATCATCAACGCCAGTTCCTGTTTTGCATTACGGTCAGTGGATAAGATAACCGGTTCTTGAATCTTATTCCCGGCCCGGTTCAAAATCAATAATGTAATTATCTTATTTAGACCGTTAACCTAGATTTTGGCTTTTCCCATTTCGTAATTGATTGAATGCTTGACCATTCTATCGAAAGCTTCGCTGAGACGGTCCACACCAACACAGAGTGAGAGTCGGAAATAACCTTCTCCGCTTGGTCCGTAGGCGTTGCCGGGGGGAACCACTATTCCAGCAGTGTTCAGCATCTCGGTGCTGAACTCTTCCGAAGTCATGCCTGGAGGTACGGGCAACCACATGTAGAAGGTTGCTTTAATAGGCTCCACTTTCCATCCCAGCTCAGACAGGCGCTGGATGGCGAGGTCACGTCTTTTGACATATAACTCATTGCACTTGTCTATCTGGTCCCGGGGTCCTTCGAAGGCGGCGATGGAGGCGACCTGAATGGCTCTGAAAATATCGGTGTCGATGTTGGATTTTATTTTGGCCAGGTTCGCGATGGCGTCTTTGTTGCCGATGGCGAACCCTACTCTCCAGCCGGTCATATTGTAGGTCTTGGAAAGAGTGTGCAACTCGATGGCGATGTCCTTAGCGCCTTTCACATTGAAAATAGAGGGCGCCTTGTAGCCGTCGAAAGTCATCTCGGAATATGCCAGGTCGTGACAGAGAAGAATGTCGTGCTTCTTACAGAAAGCGACTGCTTCCTCAAAGAATTTCATATCGGCAACGGCAGCTGTCGGGTTGCCTGGATAGTTGAGCAGCATTATCTTGGCTTTGTCTGCTATGGCTTCCGGAATTTGGGTCAGGTCGGGGATAAAGTTGTTCTCGGGCAGAAGCGGCATGAAGTGGACCAGGCCGCCGGCGAGCACCGTGGACGACTGATACACAGGATAGGCCGGGTCCGGGACGAGGACATAGTCGCCTCTGTCCACGTAAGCCATGATCAGGTTATGAATACCCTCTTTGCCGCCGATGAGTGAAGTTACTTCGGTGTTTGGATCGATATCTATTTTGAATCGCTCATTGCACCACTTAGCAGCTGCTTCTTTGAACTCTGGGGTACCGCCGAATGGAGGATAACGATGATTTATAGGTTTTTCGATCGCTTCGTGCATGGCATCCACGATATGACGGAATGTGGGTTGATCCGGTGCGCCTATGCCCAGATTGATGATGTCCACACCCTGGTCCGCCAGGACTTTGGCTTTTTTACCGATCTCGGCAAAAACGTAAGGAGGAATAGATTTTAAGCGTTCAGCTACTTCCATGAGATACACCCCAGAGAGTTCGTAAGTATGCGATCATTCGAACACAAAGATTATCACAGTAGGTGGCTCAGGCAGACCTTTTGTTAGGAATTTTGTTTATTAATTCAAGGTTTATTGCAACAAAGCCATGCTTCTTCCCTCACTAAATCAACTCTGTGTTGTTCCGGGGATGTAAAGACTAAGCCTGGTTCTGAGTTCTGGTTTTATTCTGGGATTTGGATTTGGATTTGATTTTGATTTTGATTGATGCGGCACTCAATATTCAAGGGACGTGGCGGCAGCATAGGCGCTGGACCAGGCCCATTGGAAGTTGAATCCACCTAGCTGGCCGGTGACGTCCACCACCTCTCCGATGAAATATAGTCCTGGAACAATTTTTGACTCCATTGACTTAGAGGATAGTCCGTCCGTGTCGACACCACCTCTGGTGACTTCCGCTTTGACGAATCCCACTGTGGATACAGGTTTTATTTTATGTCTCTTCAAATGTTCGCTCAGTTTTTCTAGATTGCTGTTCGAAAGCTCTGCTACCTTTTTATCCGTGAGGGATTCCTCTTCTAGTTCTAAAAGCCTCTCTGCCAGGCGGTTCGGCAATAGTTCGCAAATTACTGATTTGAGAATTTTTCTGGTGCCGGATTTTCTCAGCTTGATCAAATACTCTTCCAGCTCCAGATCCGGGCAGAAGTCTATCTCTATTGCGTCACCTTCCCTCCAGTACAGGGAACCTTGCAGGCTGGCTGGTCCACTAAGACCTAAATGAGTAAATAGAATATTCTCCCTGAAAGCTGTCTCCCCGACTTTCAAAATGGTGTCACAGGAGATACCGTATAGTCTTCCATATTTTTTCTTGTCTCTTTCGCTGAAGACAAAACCATCCAGGGCGGGCTCGGTCTCTATGATTCGATGACCGGCTTCCCTGGCGATGCAATAGCCGAGATCGGTTGCTCCTACTTTCGGAACAGAAAGTCCACCTGTGGCCACCACAAGATTTTTCGACCAGTAGACCTTCCCGTTACTTTTTACGGCAAACCTTTTCTCTTTTATCTCCGGATCCGATGAGCTCTCTAACTGCGATTCAATACTTTTGATTTCATCCGGCCGGATTTCTCCCCAGAGCACGCTCCAGCGCTCGTCCTCAACCCGGGCCACATACTCCAGCTTCTGATTCAGTTTAATCAGCGCTCCATATTCTTGGCATTCTTTCTCAAGCATAGTTACGATATCCTGGGCGCTTCTGTCGCAAAATAGCTGACCCAGTTTCTTTTCATGGTACGGAATACCATGCTTTTCTATTAGTTCGATAAAATCCCCGGGGGTATATCGAGAAAGCGCCGATTTGACGAAATGCGGATTTCGACAAACATAAGAGCGAGCTTCGGCGTATATATTCGTGAAATTGCACCGGCCTCCGCCGGAGATTAGAATCTTTCGACCCAGCATCGGCGCATGGTCAAGAAGCAGTGTCTTGTGACCCAGGGCTGCGGCCTGTATTCCACAGAAGAGACCGGCTCCTCCTGCTCCTATGACAATCACGTCTTTGATGATGAATTTATTTGGCAGAATGATCACCGTGGTATCCACACAAACTAGAGTATATTAGTTGTCTGCTGATAGAGTAATTGGGGTCCGGATAAATTAATGGATGTGAAAGTGGATATTGAAAGTGTTTTAGGACAGGAGATCGAGAGCGCTACAAGCAGTTTGAGAAAGTTTGCCATCGCTTTGAAGAACGGCAAAGGATTGTTACTGGAGGCTGGATTGGAGGATGAGCAATTCGCCATCGTCTCTACCGTGGTTGAAAAGAATGAATTGCCTCATCTGGAAGAAGCTGTCTGTACGGTCGATTGGTCCTGGATTGCAGATTCGAAGGTGGAAAGGGTAAAGGGAGGCAATCAAGCCCTGGAATTTGCCCTGGACCCTGCCGGACCGCTGGTTGTCGGTCTCGGTGCCTGGGAAGGAAAACCTTTTCTTTCCTTCAAGCCTTTCAAGCCTGCCCAATCAGATTAGGATTAATCCACCCTGAATTTTAGTTGGTTATACTGTCCTGGATCTGAGAAAAAGTGAGGGAGTTTCGGATGCGTTTTGGAAAAGTCAAATTACTTTCGTCTTTGGTGGCATTGAATCTGGTGCTTGGCGCCTCGGCCTTAGCGGAAGCCGGTTCCTGGAAACAGACCACGGACAGAGCTCTGAAAGCCTATGAGGCAGGGGATCTGGCCCGGGCGGAGAAGTTGCTCACCGAAGCCAGGACAGAAGCTGCCAAGGAAGGAAAGGATAGCCCGAAATATATCAAGAGTCTGGACAACCTGGCTCTCATATATTTCAAGGAGGCTGACTTCTCAAAAGCAGAGCCACTTTTGCTCAAGTCCCTGGAATTGCAAGAAGCAAAATATGGTGAGAAAAGCCTGAAAATCGCGGAGGCTTTGCATAACGTCGGCATTCTCTACCTGAGCGAAGACAAGTATGACGAAGCGGAGAAGTCCTTCAAGCGTCTCCTTGAAATTAGAGAAGCAAATCTAGACAAAGAGCATCTGGATGTTGCCACCACTTTGAATAACCTGGCTGAAGTTTATGACCTGAAAGGTAAGTTCAGGCGAGCTGAAAAGATGTTGCAGCGCTCCCTGGCAATCCGGGAGAAGAAGCTGGGTGAGGACCATGTCGACATCGCCAATAGCTTGAATAATCTGGCCGGACTTTATATGGATAGAGAGCAATATGATAAGGCTGAGCCTCTTTTAGTCAGGTCCCTCAAAATTCAAGAGAAAGTTTCAGAAGATAAAAGCAAAGATGCTGGTCTATCAGCCATCCTCAATAATCTTGCCGAGCTGTATGACGCCAGGGGTGAGTTCAAGAAAGCAGAGCCGCTTCTTGTCCGGGCTTTGAAGATCGATGAGAAAGCCTATGGTACGAATCATCCTAGTGTGGCAAAGACACTCAATAATTTAGCCGCCCTTTATATAGATGAAAGTAAATATTCTCAGGCTACGCCACTGGTGGCGAGGGCATTAAAGATTGCCGAAGGCGTTGAAGATCCCGACCATCCGGGAATGATCGCCAGCCTCGAAGAGGTGGCCGAGATCTATTCTGCCAAAGGAAAGAATGATAGTGCCCTGCCTATCAGGGAGAGGATTCTCATCATTCAGGAGAAAAGATTGGGCAAGGACAGTCCGGAGCTGGTGATGTACATTGAGGATTATGCGCGCAATCTAGAAGATGTCGGCAAAGAGCAAGAGTCCAAAAAATTGAAGCAGCGGGCACGAGAGTTGAAGAAGAAATCCAAATAAAGAACTCAAGGCAGGAGATTGGTTCTTCCTGTGCTGGTCAAGAATTCGATGAACAGGGCTTTCATGTCTTTTCCTTTGTAGGAATCCAGCGGCTCAAACTCTTTTGATCTTCGAACCAGGGCCTCGTTATCCGCTCTGATGAGAGGATTGCCATTCTCATCGAAGGATTTCGTGGAGGCGGATAGATTTATTCTTTTGGACCGCCCTTCGATGGGTGTGTAAGTGGTGATGCTTTCTTGCTGGTAGGATTTGCTTATCTTTTGCGAAGAGCGTTTTACTCTGATGACATTGACCAGGGAGCGAAAGCGAACAGATGATTGGTTAAAGGGCTCGTATTGCTTGTCCTTTACCAGATGAATTTCGTCTTCTCTAGATAGTTTAGCCAGGGATTTGTAGGGCACTCCAGCATAGTGCCAAATTCCTCCCTGTCGGTCTTTTTGCATGCCGTAGACGAATTTCTGTCGGGCTTTGAAGCGATGGGGTATTTTACTGGAGTGTCCTGTTTTGAAGTTTCTTCTGAAGACCGCTGTCTCTTCTTTTATCGTCCATGAGCCTGCCATCCAGTCAGGAATTTTAACCCAGCGGTTTGACTGATTTAGATTTTCAAAAATTGATGCATCGAGTCTCTGACCCTGGCGGAAGCCTTCCTGGACGGAAGGCATTAACTCCTGGTGTTTGACTCCACCCTCCAGCGTTTTTGCCTCTGATAGATTCTGATTGACACAGACCAGGACTAGAGCCCCAAAAACACTCCGGAGAAATAGCAGATTACTTTGCATGAGTTTCCGGATTATCTCCTGCGCCGAGGGAGCGACCCTGTTTAATGTTATCATTGTCGGTCTCTCTTACAAAGTTTTGGAAAGTTTGGATGAGACCTCGATGAAACTAGTTTCCGCAGTTATCAAACCCAAGTCCCTGACCCGGCTTCAAAGCATGTTGCGAAAAGCCGGTGTGCCTGGCCTGACCGTGATTAAAGCCCAGGGATTCGGCACCGAGAACAAGAGTACCGACATTAACAACCTTGGCCTTCTAACCGAACGAATTAAAATTGAAGTAGCCCTGGAAGACGAGAAGGTAGACGAAGTTGTCAAGCTTATCTGTGATGCCGTCGGCACCAACAGTAAGCAAGGCGACGGCATCATATTCGTCTGGGATCTCGTGAGTGCCACTCGAATTGAGATGACCAACCCCGGTTAGATATAAGCGCAGGGTTGAGAACTACTGTCTTTTGGGATTGATCTCAGTCGGCTTTTTTGGCCGCTTTCTTCTTTCTGGTCTCATCCAGCTCTTTTTCGAGCTGCTTTTCGAGCTGTTTAGCCCTGAGCCTCTTTTCCAATTGGGCCGGAGAGAAGGGATAGGAGCACCAGCCGTTTCCGTCCGTAGGACAGATGGACAGAGCTGTCTGCCCTGAATTTTTCTTTCGGTTTTTGTTGGAACTTTTAACCATGTTCACATCCTTTGATAGGAGCGTCTTGATCTACAGTACCACTATTTTCGAATTTCGAAAAACCCATTATGAGCTGATTTCGCTACTAACTGTCTACGCCTATATCCTCGTTCCATAGACTGGGACTGCGTTTCGCGAAAATTTGCAGCATCTCGTAGCACTCATCCAGATTTAAATCAATTACTTTCACACCGGCACTTTCCATCAGGTTTCTGGAGCTTTCGAAAGTTCTATCTTCTCCGGCCACAACTATAGGAATACCGAACTGAATAACCGCTCCGGCGCACATGGCGCAGGGCATCAGGGTCGAGTATATAACCGTATCTTTGTAAGTCTTCTGCCGCCCTGCCGCCCTTAAGCAGTCAATCTCCCCATGGGCTGTGGGATCGCCGAATTGAATTCTTCGATTATGTCCCCGGCCTATGATTTTTCCATTTCTTACTAAGACTGAGCCTATCGGTACGCCGCCTTCTTCCATACCATTCTGGGCTTCTATAATCGCCTCTTGCATGCAACGCTCGATCTCACTTTGCTCGGGCAGGTGAGAGTGATCCCTTTGATTCGCTGGACTCATTAAAATGCTTCCTGTAAGTGGCCTACCGCTATTTATATTAGCTCTTATCACTTCTCTATTCCATAGAAAAGTGGCTGAGAAAAACATGGATGGATATCTGGCCGGCTCTTCCCCACAGTCCGAAAACTGTTCTGTTTTGTCTCTTTCCGCGCTCTCATTGTCCTAGAGTTGAGAGTGTAGGAATTCGTTTCTGGAGGTTCTGATGATGGTAGGGATGGCTGATAGTTTATTCGATGGAAAATCTTTCTTTGGGTATCCTCTATGGAACACCATCAACCGGTTTGTGATTAATACTCATTTTAATTCGGCCACTATTCTAGGGATGGAGCATTTGCCTGCGGGCGAGCCTTTCATTCTTATTTCGAACCATACTTCTCGATTTGACGGACTGGTTGTGCAGTATCTGTTAAATCGTCGCGCCAACTACATGGTATCTCCCAACGAGATGAAAGGGCTGCAGCGCGCGGCGGTGATGAGCGTGGGCGCATTTCCTGCCAATCCGCGTCTGGACCTGGTCGGTTATTCAACTAAGCAGTTGTTGTCCGGAGAACCGGTGGTGGTTTTTCCGGAAGGAAATGTATTTTATGACGGGGAGACACGCAGATTTAAGACCGGAACTGCCAAGATAGCCCTGGAGGCTCTCGAAAACGGAATGAATCTTCCTGTGGTTCCCCTGGGCATTCAATATCTGAAGGGACCTCGATTCGTGGCTTCTATCGGAGAGCCATTGCGGGTGGGGGATTTAGTGGCGCCGGGAGAGAAGCGAGAGAGTATAAAACGATTGACGGACGCTTTTCATGACAGCGTTCTTGAAATGGTTGATCTCGCCAAATCAGTGGGGGCAAACCCCTCCGCTGGTCTGATCGCAACCCCGGTATAGGTTTCTATTTCTTATCTATTCGAATGTCCAGCGGCATGGAGTAGGCACCGCATACGAGGCCGTTTTCATCCACTCCGGCTATACGAACCTGAAAGTAGGCGTAGTCACCATTTATAAAAGAGCGGACGAAGTCAAAATCCAGTTTGTGCTTACCTTTCAGAGAATTTATCTCAATAGTCTTCAGAAGCTTTTCTGATTTTGTTCTCTCCATATCAAGAAGGGTGCGGTTATAGATTGCAAACTGAATATTTGGATGGGAGACTTCCAAAATGAGGCTTTTAGCCTGTCTCACTTGAAGAAGGTCATAATCGAGACTCAGGGTTCTTTTTTTAAGTAAGATCGTGCCGTTTGTATCTAGTGAGTAATCACCGGCTGGAATCAGGCGCGGTTGGCTCAGCGGCAGCGGTTCTAAGTAAGCCCTCTTTATATAAAAGTTTTTCGGGGGCAGATCCAGCCTGAGGGTCGTATCCTCTGATGGCATCCGGATCTTAAGCCAATCTTTATGGCTGCTCAGGGGAAGTTTATAGGTTTTCTGTCCTTGCTTTTTATGGAGTTTAAAAAAGATTGGGTGTATCTCTTCCTTATCCTGTCCCGCATGCCAGCACAAAGAGCCTGCTTTGACCTTCTTTATCTCTTTGTCAGAAGCTATCTCCAGGCAGAGTAATTGCTCTTCAAAGACTTTGCCGGAAAAGTTTGTTCTAATTTCAAAGCTCGTTATTTCATTTCCTGGTACCGAATTTTCAAACACATTGTATTTGCCATCTTCTTTCTTCGGCTTTCCAAAGTGACCCAGGCTTATGACTTTCAACTCCCTGGTTTCAGTTTGCACTGGTTCTGCCAGGAAAAAGGGAATCAGTTTTTTATCTGTCTGTGACCAGATACACAGCCGTGAACTATTCTTTTTAGTCGTGGCTCGAACCAGGTCTTTGTTGAGGAGGGGCGATTTAAGAGGGCAACCATCCAGGCTCACTACCCTGGGGCTGATATCCTTTGAAGTCAAAGGTGGTTGGAGCAGGCCTTTGACATAGTCGCTGGAAAAAAATGCGATGGTGCCCTTTATATGATCAGGCAGGTCGAAAATCATCAGATTTTGCCCGGGGGATAGTTTCCGGCACTGTCTCTCTATCTCTGATTTTACTCTTCTGATCTCTTCTGAAGCCTGAAGCCAGGCGCCGGTGTTTACTCTGGAGATTGATATGTATAGTGAGGCAAGCAAAGATAGACAAAAAAGACCGGCAAAATAGAGGATATTTTCCTTGCTGAAAATTTTGGTCGGCGCCGGCACCAGAAGCAACACTATTCCGAGGGCAACGGGAACGGTGAGGAAGTAGGCTATGCGGCTTCCGGCCATTCCATCGGTAATGGACCAGACCGGTGTGTTGACACTAAACAAAAGACTTAGAAAGAGCATTGACAGGATGAAAAATCCGCTCCTTCTCTCTATAGAACGACTCAATTTTGTGTTCACCACAAGCAAAATCGCGATGAGACCATAGGTTAGGCGTAAAGCGATCTCTAAAAAATTTGAATCACTTTCAAAGACTTCAATATTGAAGGGATGAAAGATCTTCCACAGGCTTACTGGAATGAACAGTCTCTCCAAAATAGATTCATTGAGCACATAACCGATGGAGCCCACATAGCCTCCGCTTATGGAATCAAGAACAAAGGCACGCAGCCCAAGATAGGCGATTAGTATCATCCAGTGAAATCGTACTTTCTTGATCGTGGTGGCGAAAATAACTTTGTTATTCGGATTGGTACTGTTTCCGTGCTCAAGCAAAAAGATGAGAGGTATGAGCACCAGCGGCAAAGTGGCGCAGGACTCTTTGCTCAAGAGCCCTCCGACAAGGAAGAGATAAGATAGTTTAAAAGCGCCCGGAGAGTTGTTCCTAAAGCTGACTAGCACCGCTATCAAAGTCAGAAGGTAGAACATGGCACCAACCAGGTCGGCTCGGCAGAGTACCCAGGATACAGGCTCTGTGTTCAGCGGATGTATGGCAAAGAGAAGTGATACGAAATATGGTGCCATGAATTGCCAATTCAATGAGACTTTGTTTTGCTTCTCATGCTGCTTCTGATCCGGTGATGATTGAATAAAGATTGAAAACAAAGCGCAGGCAAGATAGAAGACCAGGATGGAATTTATCCAGTGAAAGATTATGTTGCTCAGGTGATAACCGAAAGCGTTTCCCCGGTAAAGAAGAAAGTCAAAGACCAGGGTAAGCTCTGTAACCGGACGATAAAAAAGATAGGCTGTGGTTCTATCTGCCCAGGGCTTCCAGAAGCTGTCCAGAAGCATCAGAGGCTCCGCTATCGCCAGGGCTTGGGCGAACCGCGGGAGGTGCCAGAGGTCATCACAGGTGAAATAGGCGAACAGGCTCTGACCGAAAGCAAGCAAAATCGGAATCAGAAGAAGCAGGGCTACCGCGAGGAGCTGATATGGCGAAGACCTTGCTGCTTTAGGTCCGGGCTCTATTCCCGAAGTCAATTCTTCTACTCTTCTACCGAGAATCCCTGGGTGCCGTTTTTGAAGTTGAGCACCGCTGCCATTTTAGACATGTCTCCAAGAATCTTTCTCTCTTTCACTCCCGAAGCGCTCTGCCTGAGATCCGCGATTACATCGCTGGCGTTCAAAGCGCTTTCCACGGAAAATTCGCTGACCGCCAGGTGAGCGTTCTCCAGCAACTTAAAATGTCTTCTTGCGATTCCGTCTCTGGGTCTGAGATTGGAGCGGGTCAGTTTTTTCTCGGAAGCCACCACTTCATACCCAGGAGCCAATGCCACTGTCGGATCCTGGGGACCGGCGAATGGACCTTGATCCAACTGCACCTTGATAGTCTGTCCGGTGCCGTCCAGATTCATAACACGCATCACGCCGTCCGTATATTTGACGATTATGTCACCGTTGGCGCCAACTGCTATGGAGCCGAACGGCGTATTTATAAGGGCTGTTTGGGACGGGCGTTTTACCGAGACCAGAATCTCTCCTTTGACAAGCTTGACCACATAGTCGCCTACTTTCTGGTAGACGGTTCCATCGGTTTGCCGAATCGAAATGCCCGATGTAGGCCCTTTTAGATTGGATTGCAAGGGAAAGTCAGAATCTTCTATGAGCTGGATCCCGTTCAAAGCCGGAGCAGTGATCAAATTGATCAAACCGGGGCTATTTCCCGGAAACGAGGGGATCGAAGACTCCACATCGGTGGGAACAACGATGGGGGGCGTGAAGACAGGTGTAGGGACCACAGGTGTGGTGGGAATCACCATGGGAGGTGGGCCGTAAGGAGAGGCGATGACCGGAAACTCCGGTTTGAGTACGGCGGCCAGTAGAAATAAGAGCGCCAGAAGGTAGGGGATGTTTTTCAGATACTTTTTCGGTCTATTTCTTTTCTGTTCTATCATTTTTCGCTGACTTCGCTGACCTGGATATTTCGTTCACCAGATGTTCCATCACATCTCTACTTGTCAATAATTTGGATTAGGCAGCTTTATTCCAAACTATTACAGGGTCATTATACTGGCTAGGAGAGCTGTTTATGCTGTCAAGTGCGCCTCTGTCAATCTTTGCCGATGTCGTCCCAAGGCTTGCGAATGGGCAATTTCCAGTATTGTTTGCCATTCCCGATGTTCTACAATATGAACTAATGTCAAGCGGATTTGCTCCTCTCGTTAGTGTTCTCAATGTTTCGGAGAGGGTAAACTGTAGTCTCATCGCGAATTACTAGTTGGCTGGCGGACCCTTTCCCATGAAGATAGCAAAATCGGAAATTCTTAGAAATTCGGTGACGATTCTGGTGGCGATCACTATGGTTGGTGCCGTATGCGGTTGCACCAAAAAAGGGGCGGTTCCCGATCCTGCTAATCAGGTGAAGGGCGAAAAACAGAATCAACCTGAAGCAGCAAGTTCCGCACCAATACAAAGTCCTGAAGAGAAAGCCCGCGAGATGGCTGTGCTCATGTCGCGTTCTGTGGACGTGAACAACAAAGAGGGACTGGAAGCTCTTAAAAAGGAAGATTACACGAAGGCTGAGAAGTTATTTCTGGTAGCTTTGCGGCAGGTTGACAATTATCCCAAGCAGAGTGCTCGAAAGGCGATGATTTTAAATAATCTGGCTTCTGTCTATGAAGCAAAAGAGATGTACTTTCAAGCGATCCCGCTTCTATCCAAAGCCCAGAAATTGTTTATCAAGGCTTATGGACGCAAGGACCCCACAGTCTCTATAACTCTGAGCAACATGGGAAGGATTCTATCAAAGCAGTATAGATATGAAGAGGCTTCTTATGTCTATAAAACAGCCATCTCTTTGATGGAAGAGAGCGGTAATACCGCCAGTGATGATTACAAACAATGTCTCGACGCTCTTCTGATTGCTTTGCGAAAAACAGGTCAGGGACTGCAAGCCGCCAGTCTTGAGAAGAAAATCGCCGGACTGAAAAAGTAGAAGTCTCAGCTCGACTCTTTAAAAGCAAGGTGCCACCATGCCGGTATCAGGGCGATGGCAGTAAAGATAAGGGCCACGATCCAGATGGTGCGGTCAGGCAGCCATGTGGGACTTGGGCTATGGCAGATCCAGGAGCCTATTCCGGCCAGCAGGCAAAAGAAAGAGAATGCAGCTATGGCAGTGGCCGAGCCTGCTTGCAGGAGTCTCTTTCTTGGTAACGAAGGGTCTTCCCCGGCTGCTTCGGCGATGGGTCCCCAGAAGCCCGGTGGTTTTACGCGTTTATAGAATTCAACCAGTCTCTCTTTCGATTCGGCGGGACCCAGGTATGATACGAGAACACATACTAAAAGTGAGACCGTCGCCAGAGAAAGGATTCGCACTCCTTCATCGGCATTCGGCATGAAGATAAGCAAAACCGGCACCATAAGTATGGAAACAAGCATGCAGGCAATCTCTGCCCAGACGTTTATTCTCCACCAGATCCAGCGCAAAACCAGAACTATGCCTATGCCTGCCCCGAATAGAAGACTTTGCTTCCAGGCGTCTTGTATGGAAGAGAGTCTGGTCATCACGAATATGGCTATTGAAAGAATGACTATATTCGAACCCCTCGCTACCCAGACCAGCGATCTGGCGCTCGGCTCTTCTTTGGTAAAAAAACGGGACAGGAAGCGTTTATAGATATCGTTGGTCCAATAGGAGCTTCCCCAGTTTAGATGGGTATCGATGGTTGAGGCGAGCGCCGCCAGCATTCCCACCATCATCAGCCCTTTTGCTCCAGGGGGTAATAGCTCCACAATGCCTCTCACAAAGGTTGTCTCCCGCTCCGCTCTTACCAGGCTCTCTGAAAGATTGGGATCCGGTGGAAACAATATAAGCAAGCCAAGGGCGATGGGAAGCCAGGTTAAGCCCCTCAATAAAAGTTGGGCAAAGACAAAGACGATAGAAGCTATCTTTGCTTCTCGGTCGCTTTTGCAGGCCATGGTCCTCTGGGCCAGGTAGCCGCTGCCGTCGGAATTCATCTGGGTAAGCCACTGGATACCGATAACGGTAAGAAGCACCATTCCCATATCCTTGGCTTGACTCGGGGAGAATGCCAGGAGCTGATCAATGGTGATACCACCGGGACCACCAGTCATCATCTGCTGATTTAGTCCCTCAAATAAGGCCGGAAGACCTCCGATTGTGGTGACTATGAACCATGCGTATATAAACGAGCCGCTCAAGCCGATCATGAACTGCACAACGTCAGTGGCCACCACGCTTCGTAAACCACCGGTTGTTGAGTACAGGGTGCTGGTCAGGGCGATAACCAGTAGAGAGATAAAATTGTTTGTGGAACGAATCCAGACCTCCTCCGGGGAGCCCAGGTTTATGGTCAGCGGGGTTCCGATAAGCTTCACGAAAAACTCCACAGAGCCGAAGAGCCAGCCGGGAAGCCATTCGTTCCAGAATAAAAATGGCTCAGCTATCCTTGTGGCTGCCAGTAGGACTATGGCAAGCCCTATGCAATTGAGTAGGGTTCCGGCATAGAGCGCTTTGATTCCACGAAGAAATGCTGCCGGTTTCTCTCCATAGCGAATTTCGGTCAGCTCGGCATCGGTGATCACGTCGGCTCTTCTCCAGCATGGGGCCAGGACAAATCCCATAAGAAGGAAAGCCACCGCGTAGATCCACATTCTCCACAGGGAGAATATGCCGGCTGTTGCTATCAGTCCTGTGACTAGAAGAGGAGTATCTGCCGCGAACTGTGTCGCTGCCATACTCAAGCCTGCCTGCCAGCCTTTTAAAGAGCGGCCGGCAAGAAAGTACTCCTCGAGGCTCTCGGAAGCTTTTGCTTTGGAGCGGAATCCCGCGCTCAAAGCGTGGGCTATGAAAGCTACCAGAATGATAATATCAATGGGACTCAATTTTTTAAATTCGTTCTTTGATTTACCGGGAAATCTTGTTTAAGGAATCGGTGCCCGGTACACTAACATATCATTGTCCAGGATACAGGAATAAGCTCTTGAAATTAGAAGAAGGATTTTGCGGTGGCATGAACAGGCGGACTATTGCCGGTGTCTTCCGGTTTCTGCTTCTTTCATTGGTCTCGATCTTGTTTTTCTTGCCTTCCCCAGTTTCCGCCGAAGAGATAAGATCCTTTGACGTGGATATTCAAACATACAGAGACTCTTCTTTTCTTGTCACCGAAAAGATCGATTATGACTTTGGAACGGTTGAAAGGCATGGCATCCATAGAGTGATTCCCATCGTCTATACCAAAGGAAATAACGATTACCAGATAGAACTCAAGCTGTCACGGGTGGTGGACGAGAGAGGCGAACCATATGAAGTTGAGAAAGTACTTTCGGGTCAGAAAGTCAATATCCGCATCGGGTCTCCCTCTTACACTATGACGGGGCGTCATCTTATCACTGTTCAATATCGGGTTCGCAAAGGTATTAATTTCTTTGATGGTGCGCCGGAGATTTTTTGGAATGTGACCGGACATGACTGGCATGTACCCATTGCCAGGGTTACATGCACTATTCATCCACCTCCAGGAGTGAGAGCTAGTAGTATCAAATACAGTTGCTTTGCAGGCAAGCACGGTAAGAAAGAAGAAGGAGTCAGTCTGGTTCGTGATGATGGCGTGGTGCTCAAATCCGATTGGCTGAAGCCCGGGGATCATTTTATGACCATTGCCGGATTTCCTAAAGGGTCTGTGAGGGAGCCGGATCTGAAATTGAAGTTGTTCTGGTGGTTGGAAGATTGGTGGCCCGCAATAGTTATTCCATCATTTAGTGCCTTCGCCCTTGGTGCCATATATTGGAAGTTCGGTAGAGATTCTTACGGTTCCGATAGCAGTGAAGATGCTTCGGCTTCGGATGTCGGTTTTGTTTTTTTTGAGAATCTGAGACCGGCTGAATTAGGCACAATCATCGACGAGCGTTGTGATATGCATGATATCGTCGCCACTTTGCTGGACCTTGCCCATAGGGGCTATTTAAAAATCAAGCAGTTAAACCGAGAAGACCCTTACGGGTTCGAGGAGCCTGGCTATCAGCTTGTGCGCCTGGACCCTGAAAAGTCGGGAGGCGATGCTACCAAACCTCTTGCTAGATACGAAGAGATCTTTCTTGCCGGAATCTTTGAAAGTGACGGAGAGATGGTGGATTCAGTCTTTCTTTCCGATCTCAAATATCATTTCCAGAGCCGGGTAGCCGATATTAAGGATGACATATACGAGAGACTGGTAAAGGGCGGTTATTTCCAGACTAACCCCCATGAGGAGCGGAAAGTATATTACAGCCTCGCCTTTATCCTTTTAGTCGTGGGCTCACTTGTATTGTTTGTCGCCACTGAAGTCGGCTCTGTTGTCGCCTGGGCTGTGGGATTGCTTCTATCTGCATGCCTGGCAGGAGCTGCCGCGCCACACATGCCGTCGCGCACCGCTCGCGGATGTATGGAGGTGAGAAGAACAAATGTCCTGGTTCGATTTATTCAGACTGCTTCTAAAAGCCAGATCCAGGCTCTGGAAGGTCGTCCAGTGGATATCTTTAGCCGTACCTTGCCCTATGCAATGGTGTTGGGGTTGGAAGACCAGTTGGCAAGTCTTTTTACAACCCTCATTGAAAGTCCGCCTTCCTGGTATGAGCCGCTGGAGTATTTCGGCGCCGCTAAACAGCAAACCTTTGATTCTAGAAAGTTTGTCCTTGATCTGGGAGCTTGTATAAGGACGATTCAATCCGACCTGGTGGCTACACCGCCACCGCCTCCCACCGCGTTCAGGGGAGTGGAGCCTGTGGAGCGGGGCAGCGGATTTGGTGCCGGCGGTTTTGGAGGCGGCTCTTCTTGAGATTTCTTTCCCTGGCCTGTTCTGGACAGAGCGTCACATAATTGATAAATAGGATCTATAATTCTTTATAGAAAGGTTCAATTTCCTGGTTCCCGTTCGTCAAGCAGGCAGGGGTTTTAATGATAAAACCTGCAACAATTGACACTTATTTAACGTCAAAGGTGCCAGTAACCGGGCCAAACGTGGAAAAAGGCAATTGGATGTAGACTGCGACCTTATCCCCAGG
>MDTD01012453.1_pt1 | contig 33771 bp, 33 predicted proteins | sample 811221 | NCBI WGS metagenome assembly MDTD01 (sample SAMN05326646, study PRJNA326480) | marine metagenome | isolation source: seawater | place: Pacific Ocean: South West | collected 2011
ACGTTGATAGGCTGGATGTGGAAGCGCAGCAATGCGTGCAGCTGACCAGTACTAATAGCTCAATTGGCTTGATTTATGCACTGAAAAAAATTTTTATATTGATAGTGATTTTTGTATTTACAAGTAAGAAGAATATATTGGCGAATATGCTCTTATATTTTTTTTTATCTTTTTACCTAAAACTTTAAAATAATATTTTGCACTGAGACCAACAACAGGTCTAAATGTCGAAATATTATTTTGGCTAAGTCTTTCACCTTTTTTTATATCTTTAATAGAAAATATGGACCTACGAAATTTTACAGATTTTTTTTCATTCTTTTGTATTCTGAATTTTCCATCACCTAAACTTAAAAAAGTTTTTTTAGTAAAAATTGATAAATCTTTTAACTGTTTTGGAGTAATTGAGAAATTTCTATCAAGAGATTTTAAATTTCTGGATAAAATAAAATGTTTCTCGATCACCTTTGCACCCAAAGGAATTGAATTAATTGAAGATATGATATCATTTGTATGATCAGATAAACCAATATTAATGCTTTTAAAATATTTTCTTAAGGATAAAATTCTATTTAAGTTAGCTTCATGATCAGGCGTTGGGTAGCCAGATACACAGTGTAATAAGATTATTTTTTTATGAAATTTTTGAATTTCACTAATGCAATCTTTAATTTCATCCAATGAAGCCATACCAGTAGACAAAATGATAGGTTTACGTGTTTTTGCTATTTTTCTAATCAAACTAAAATCATTTATTTCAAAAGATGAAATTTTAAATAATTTTACATTCATTTTTATGAGAAAATCTACGGCTCTTGCGCTGAATGGAGTGCTAAATAATTCTACATTCAATTTTTTGGCTAACTTAAAAGCATCATAATGCCATTTGTAAGGTGTTTGAGCTTTTGTATAAAGTTTCCATACTTTTTTTTTATTCCAATTCTTAATATTTAACGACCTGTTAATCGTTATATCTCCAGGTTCATAAGTTTGTATTTTTATCAGGTCTGCTCCATTTCGAGCAGCAGATTTAATTGATTTTAAAAATAAAGATTTTTTTCCACAATGGTTTGCAGATATCTCAGCTATAATTAAAGGTTTTAGTTTATCATTAAATTTGAAATATTTTTGAATATTAATTGTCATTTATTTTTTTAAAAAAAGCAGTGAGATGTTTTTTGTTTTTTTTATAATCAAAATTTTTGTAAATATTTTTTTTTATTTTTAATATATTTTTAAAAAAAAAACGTTTTTCATCACTTTCATTAACTTTTAATTTAATTACTCTATCAAAATCTAAAATACAACCATTAGAAAGAAAGTTTTTAAAGTTAAAATCTTGATTTTTTGCTAAACATTTACAAATGCTAGGGATATTATAATAACATCTGTCATATAATGAAATTCCACAGGCACCAAAAGAAAAAAAAGTTCTCTGATATATTTTGTCAATATCTTTAACAAATTTGTGAAAAATAATTTTATTTTTTAATTCAATATTTAAAAAATTTTTTCTAGATGCATTTTTACTTATTATTATAATTTTAAAAATTTTATCTAATTTTATTTTTTCTAAAAAATTTAGTGACTTATGTATTAAAAGTTTATCGTTAACTGATCCAAAATTTATCAAGATAAAATCCCTTTTAAGAATTGACAATTTTTTAAAAATAGGAAAATTTTTTATCCCCACAGCTATTTTATCACTATTAGTGTAGTAGGTAATTTTTCTTTTAAATGTGTGGTCAATTGCATAGTCAGATTTAAACTTCATTTTAAAATCTAAAATATTTATGTGTTTTTTTGAAAAATCTTTAAAGCTAAAGTTTTGTAAACTTCGATTGTAACTATCTAAAAATGATATTGCGTTTTTGTTACTAAATTTAAGATTATGTAATGTTTTTTTTAAATTAGTAAAAAAAATAAAATTAATCTTTCGTTTATTTAAATTCTTATCAATTAAAAAACTTTTGTTAAAATCCTTATTAATTAAAAAAATAATTTTATGAGGTTTTTTTATGAAATTAGAATATTTTAAACATCTAAATAAATGACCAAGTCCAGCATTCTTGTCGGTATCAGGAATGAATATGTAAGTTTTCATTTCATATAATTTAGTATAAAAAAAATTGTATGAATATATTTTTTTTTGGAGGAACAAGCTTTGCAGCTCAAAATTTATTAAAAGAACTGAAATTAAAAAATAAAATTTTTTCATTTTCAAGGCAAAAAAATAATAAAAACTTTCTTTATTTTGATTTAGACAAAAGAAACAAAAGATTATTTAAAAATTTAAAGATAAAAAAAATCGATTATTTATTTTATTTTTCGAGTTTTGTGCCTTTTGATGAAAAAAATTCTGAATGGGAAAAATGTAAAAATATAAATATTTTCGGACTTATTAATTTATTGAATGACATAAAAATACCTATTAAAAAGATTATCTTAGCTTCATCTTGTTCTATTTACGGATCTGAAGATAAAAAAATATTTTACGAAAGTAGTTACCTCTCTCCTGAAAATTTTTATTCTATGTCAAAATTCATGCAGGAAAAACTTTTACAAGTATATTGTGACACAAATGAAATAGATTTTTTATGCTATAGAATTGGATATGTTTTTGGAAGCAATATGAACAAAAAAAGATTGGTAAAAAAAATTTTATTAAATCATAAAGAAAGAAAGAAAATAAAAATTTATAATAAAAAAATGAACCTTAATTTGATACATACAAAAGATATATCTTATTTAATTCATAAGACTTATAGAAAAGCCAAGGGTATTTTTAATTTAACAAACTCAAAACAAGTATCATTAGGTGCTTACTATAAATTTTTGACCAAAAAAGAATCTATCACAAAAAATAAAATGAATAATTTTTCGCCAAAAAAAATTTTTAAAAAATTTAAAAATTTAAAAGAAATAAATTTAGAAAAAAGAATTATTGATTTTGCCAATGAAAATTAAAAATATATTAATTGCTGGTGGCGGAGGTGAACTTGGAGTTAAATTAATTGATCATTTGAAAAACAAGGATTTTAAAATATTTGTCTTAGATAAAAAATTTAATAAAAAAATCAGACAAAACAACATAAAATTTATAAAAATAAATTTCTTAAATTTAAAAAATTCTAAAAAAATTCCAAAAAATATTGACGTTGTATATTTCTTAACAGGTATCACTGGTGGACCGTTTAGTTTAGATTTTAAATATTTGACAAAATATCTTCAAATGAATTGTGAAACTTTAATAAATTTTTTAAGAAGGATTGGTAAAAAAAAAATTAAAAAAATTATATTCACTTCGACAGAGCAAGTATATAACGATAATTTTTCTGAAAAAAATGATTTTTTAAAAAAAGAACCACATCCAAAAAATTTATATGGTGTGACAAAGCTTTTCGCAGAAAAAATTTTACATAACTATTTCAAAAAAAATTCAATTTCTATAGATATACTAAGATTTCCTAGAGTGATAATTGAAAAAAAAAGTAATTTAATAGTAAAAATGAAAAATAGTGCTTTAAAGAATAACAAAATTTATTTAAGCAACACAAATTTGAGATTAAATTTTATTTATATAAATGATCTAATTTCAGCTTTTGAAAAGTGTATGTATCAAACAAATACCAAATTTAGAATTTTAAATATCTTTAATAATAATGGTCCAATAAGTTTAAAAAATTTAGCTAAAGAAATAAAAAAAAAGCTTAAAATTAAAATACAAATAAAGCTTATGGGTGATAATAGTATGAAAAATCACAATCCTCAAAATTTAAGAATATCAAATAAATTAACCAAAAAAGCTCTAGATTGGGAGCCATTATGTAACAATTCACAAATAATAAAAAAAATAATTAATAATAATGAAATTAGATAAAATATTAGTCGAAATAAAATTACAAAATATCAAAAATCTAAAAAAAAGGGACATCTTGAAAATAAGATTAATGAGAAATGAAAAAAAAATAAGAGAAAATATGGTTAATACCAAAGTAATTTCATTAAAGGAGCATTTAAAATGGTATAAACAATTTAATAATTCTAAATCAAATTTCTTTTATGTAATTAATTATAAGAAAAAATTTGTTGGTGGACTAGGATTTAAAAATTATAGTAGCAAAAAACAAAGTGGCGAATGGTCATTTTATATTTCAGAAAAAAAAAATACAATTGGTCTTGGTGCATCAGTTGAGTTTTTAGCAATAAATTATTTTTTTGATAGTTTTAAATTAAAAAAATTATGTTGTTTTGTTTTAAATCATAATCTGGAGGTAACAAAATTACATAAAAAGTTTGGTTTTAAAGAAATAAAGTTTAATGAGTACAAAAAAAATATTTACTTAGCAAAAGAACTCAGTGATGCTATATATCTTTCTTTAGAAAAAAAAAATTGGTATGATGTAAAAGATATAATATATCGTAAATACTTTCTTAAAAATGAAAAAAAATAAACTTTTAATAAAAAAAATTGTAAGAAAACTTCATAAAGATGGCTATTGTATTGTTAGTGATTTTTTAAAAGAAAAAGAATGTGATCAGACAATCAAATCTTTAGAAAAACTAAATAAAAATTTATTAAAAAATAAAAGATTCATAGATGAAAACTCAAAAAATGGTCAATTAATTATTAGGGATTTGCCATTAAGAGATCCAAAAAATTATTTAAAGTTGATTGATAAAAAACTGATTATGAGCGTTTTAAAGGAAATTTTTAATGAAACATTTATTTTAGATAATTGTCAAGCTAGTGGAAGCGTGAATGTTAAGACTAATTATAAAACTTTAGTACATATAGACTCACACTTACCATGTAATACTTATGAAAATACCTCTGATGTTGTAATTTGTTATTGCTTAAATGATTTTACAAAAAAAAATGGAGCAACCAAAATTTGGCCCAAAAGTCATTTATCTTCATCTCGAATTCAAAATGATAAGAATTATAAAAAAAAAATCCAAAAAAAATTTGTTCATGGAGAAGCAAAAAAGGGTTCAATAATTTTTTTTCTAGGACAAACCTGGCATCAAATTGGAAAAAATAGTAGTTCAAAGATTAGGTGGGGAGTTTTGTGTCACTATAAGAGATGGTGGATTAAGCCCTCAACAGACTGGACAAAATGTGGTCCAAAGATATTTAATTTATTAAATACACAACAGAAACAGTTATTTGGATTTACATCTATCTCACCAAAATTTAATTTGAAAACGAAATCTAGAACTTTAAAGACTTTAAGAAAATCTTTTCAACTGGATCAAAATTATTTTAAGACTATACAATATTAATTAATGGCTATTTGCATCATACCTGCGAGAAAAAATAGTAAAAGAATTAAAAATAAAAATACAAAAAATTTTTTTGGTAAACCTATTATTTATTATGCCATAAAAACCGCAAAAAAAAGCAATTTATTTTCGAAAGTCATAGTTTCAACAGATTGTAAAAAAATTGCAACAATTGCAAAAAAATATGGTGCAGAGGTTCCCTTTATACGCTCAAAAAAAATATCAGATGATTATACGAATACATTGGATGTAGTTATGGATACAATAAAAAAAATTTCGTCTGAAAATGAAAAATATCATTGTTGCATATACCCAACAGCTGTTCTAATTGATTCAAATGATCTGAAAAAATCTTATAATAAGATTAAAAGACTAAATGCTGATTATTTAATTGCTGTTACAAATTTTGAATACCCACCACAAAGATCATTAATTAAAAAAAGTAAAAATTGGATTAATTTTTCCAATAGAAAATTTAAAAATTATAGATCACAAGATTTACAGACATTATATCGAGACACTGGTTCTTTTTATTTTTACAAAACATCAATCTTGCTTAAAAAAAAAGATAACTTAGTAAAAAAAACAACTTATTTTTTTAAAGATAATTTAAAAACTATGGATATTAATTATAACTCAGATTTTAAACTTGCAAAATTAAAATATAAACTTCTAAAAAATAAGATTTAAGATTTTTCGACGCCAGATATTTTAAGATTAATGATATATACAATTATATGATCATCATATTTTTCTAAAAAAAATCTTAAAAAATTTTAATTAATTTTCTTATTTTCTGTAAGATATGAGGAGTATGATTTTTTGAAATAATTTTGATTTCTTTTTTTAAATTTTTAATATCATCAAGCTTTCTTACAGATCTTTGTGTGAGAATAATATGTAGCCGTCTTTGACTCCAGGCAGGTTTTGAAATAATTGTTTTCCATAAGTTGTCATAAGGATACTTATGTAACTCAATTGCATGACCAACAGTATCTTTATAATATCTATTACAATTGTAAAAAAAACCATCACTTGATATGTTTTTTTGAATAATTTTGAAATAATCCTCTATTGTTGAGAAGTTCATCTCCATCATTGACTTTGTATTGATAAATAAATTAATCTCAATATCATCAAATTTTACCCATGGTGGTATTATGATAATATCAAAATTTGAAACATCTTTTTTTGTAATTTTGTCACCAACACAATCTTTATAGGTAAATATCTTTTTATTTTTAAAATGTTCACTTAAATAGTAAGAACTTAATAAATTTGCTTCAGGTAGGTCTATAAGGAAATATTTAGTTTTTTGATTATTCATTATGATTCTTGCCAAAGATCCAAAACCACCACCTATTTCACATACGTTTATATTATTGAATTTTTTTAAAACAAACTCCGAAATATCTAGATACATTATCAAATGCCTTATTAATATATTATCTAAAAAATAATTTTTATAAATAATTTGATTTGTACAATTTCCCACATTTTTTTTTGGAAAATATTTTTCAAATTCATCTATTTTTTTATTTTGCTTTATTAAAAATTTTTTGAACTCTTGAAAAGTTTGGTTATTGAATTCAACATTCTCTTTCATTCTGACATTATCCATTCCATCAGATAGCCCGTTATTTCTAAAATTTATTATCTTGTCCACATTAATATCGGTATATTTTTTTTTTAAAAAATTTTCCCAGTGTTTAGATTTTAAATCATAATTATAATTAGCGATTGACTTATGAAATGATTCCAGAAATCTATTTATCATGAAAGTATAATTTTATTTATGATTTTTTTATTATATAGAGGAATAAACTTATAATTAAGCTAATAATAAACATCGGAATTATCAGGATTAAAGTAACAATTAGTTTGAAGAAATGTTTAAGAATAATTGATTTCCTTAATTCTTTCATATGATTAAATGAAAAATAATTATGATCATATTGTAAATGAAATATTTTTTTACATTTTATAAAAAAAATTAAAAACAAAATATTTTCAAGTCCCTGATGATTGTTTTGTTTTGATGGCATAACCACATAGTCGATTTTTTCTTTATTTAAATTTTTTAAGGTTTGGAGACTAATATTGAATATTGTAAAATCTCCAAGATTTTTTGTTGTATACACTTTAGTAAAAAATTTTGACAAATTATTTATTTGTTTTTTATTATCCAAAACACATAGCTCTATGTTTTCATGTTTATTATTTTTAATAAATCTTTCAATAAAAGCATTTAATAGTTCGACTTGAAGAGATCTTATAAATAATATTTTCATTAATGCCCAAGAAAAACAAACGAAGGAAGAACTTTTTTTAAATCTTTAGATTTTAAAGGTTGTCTAATTTTTTTTATTTTTCTAAAAGACAAAATTGCCTCTGAAAATGCAACTATATAAGATAAGTTAAATTTATTTATAGAATTATAAGTGGCACACCAAAAAAGCCAAATTATCTTTTTTAAAAAGAAAAAATTATAATTCGAATATTTAAATAAGTAGTAAATATAACTTTTAAATGTTGGAATAAAAAAATTTTTTTGTGAAGTTCTAAATTCAGCAGGATCTCCTTTCCCAGACCATTTATGAAAAACAAATATTTCATCATTAGAAACACACTTTAGACCCAATCTAATTGCTTTTGCAGATATAGAGAGTTCATAAGGACTTTCCATGCCCCATTCATCTAATAGACCTTCTTTTTCCAATATTTCCCTTTTAAAAGCACCTCCACAACCAGACCAATAATAATTTTCATTTAAAGAAGTGCTATTCTTTTCATATTTTTCAAACTCATCAATGCTTGTATTATAGTCTTTTATGTTAAATGTTATGACACCTACATCAGGGTTATTAAGAAAAATTTCCATTGTTTTTGAAATACTATTTTTACCTGGAAAAGAGTCATCGTCTAAAAAAATAATTATATCACCCTTGGACCTTGAAAAACCATAATTTCTTGCAGCAACACAGCCAATATTTTCATTTAGACGATAATACTTTATATTTTCGTATTCTTTGACCATATCGATTGTATTATCTGAGGAGTTATTATCGACGATTATAATTTCATAATTTCTATAATTCTGCTTATCAAGCATCTGTATTGTCTCTTTCAAGTCATCATGCCTATTAAGTGTGGGAATAATAAAACTTACCAGATTGTTCATTTTTTGATATATACTTTAAAAAAAACATATTTCTACTAATTTTTTAAAATTGATCAATAAATAAAAATGATTGTATAAGATTTTATGGATAGTTTCATTCCGTGTTTCAAACACTCAATTGATTGGAAAGATATTAAAGCTGTTAATAAAATATTAAAATCTAATTTTATAACTCAAGGCAGTCAAGTTATGAAATTAGAAAAAAAAATTAAAAAATTTTGTAAAGTTAAATATGCAACGTGTGTTAATAGTGCTACAAGCGCGCTTCATTTAAGTTTTAGATGTTTAAATTTGGCAAAAGGTGATCATGTATGGACCACGACGAATACATTTATATCTACAGCTACAGCAGCTGTTTATGCTGGCCTTAATATTGATTTAATTGATATTGATCCTGACACCTATAATATTTGTCTTAATCATTTAGAAAATAAATTAAAAAAATCAAAAATAAAACCAAAAGCAGTCATTGTGGTTCATTTGGGAGGACATCCCTGCGATATGGAAAAATTATATATACTAAAAAAAAAATATAAATTTCAGATTATTGAAGATGCCTCACATGCTTTTGGATCAATTTATTTTAAAAAAAGGATAGGATCATGCAATTTAAGTGATATGTGCATATTTAGTTTTCATGCCTCAAAATCTTTTACAACTGGTGAGGGAGGTTGTCTGGTAACAAATAATAAAGAAATCAATAATAAATCAAAGTTATTAAGAGAACATGGAATTAACAGAAATATAAACAAAAAAAATCATATTTCTCCAAAATTTTATGACGTGCAATTGTTAAGTTTAAATTTTCGAATGACAGACTTTCAGGCTGCCTTGGGAATAAGTCAAATTGATAAAGTTGATAGATGGATTAAAAGAAAAAATTTTTTGGCAAAATTTTATCTTAAAAACTTTAATAACAGTAAAATAAAATTTCAAAAAATACTTAATTACACAAAATCTTCTTATCATTTGTTTATTATTAACTTGCAAAATTATACAAATCGATCACGTAATAAGTTGTTTCGATTTCTAAAAAATAAAAACATTGACACAAATTTACATTATATACCGCTTTATCGACACTCTATTTTAAAAAAATACAATTTTAATAAAAAAAACTTTCCTAATTCTGAAATTTTTTTTAAAAATTGTTTATCAATACCAATTTTTGTTGACTTATCTTTAAAAAAGCAAAAAAAAATAATTAAGAATATAAAATTATTTTTAAAATAAAATTATATGTCAAATTTTTTTTTTAACTTTTTTTTATATTTTACTAAGAGCAAACTAAAAAAAAAATTTATTAAACACAACTTAAAAATATTTAAATCGCAAAAAAAAAAAATTGAAGAAGAAATTTTAATTGAATTCAATGGTTGGCAAATTTGTCAGATTATTAATTCATATATATTAAATTCATTATTATCAGTAAAAAATTATAGAGTAAGATCGTATCCTGCTTATATTTCAAATAATTATTCAGTTAATTTGTATACAAAAGTTAAATTTTTGATTTCAAATTTTTTTCCAACAAATAATTTTTTGGTTTATAAATCTTTTGGTGTTAATAGTTTCTTTTTTCCTCACCTTTCAATTTTTGAAAAAGTTACGATAAAAAAAATTTTTCAAAAAGAAATATCAAAAATTAAGAATAAAAAAGATTTAGTTGAATATAAATATAAAAATATATGGATTGGAGATCTTATCTATGACTCTTATTTAAAGAATTATAGTTTACCGACTATTGATATTACAGCTTGTAAATTCAGAAATTTCTTTCATGAGTCATTAAAAACATTTATTTTTTGGGAAAAATATCTAAAAACTAGAAAAGTAAAAAAAATTATAATTTCACACGGAGTGTATTTGCCAGCAGTATTAATGAGAATAGCAGTCAGTAAAAATATACCTGTCTATAGTGGAAACATTTTAAGTTTATATAATTTTCAAAAGAATTTAATCAATCCTTGGTGTGAATTTAAATCACACAGAAAACTTTTTAATAAATTGTCTTCTCATGAGAAATTTATCGCTAAAAAAGAAGCCAAGAGAAGAATTGAATTGAGATTTAAAGGGATAAAAAGAGTAGATATGAGATACTCCAAAAAATCATCTTTTTTGAATAAAAAGCTTAAATCTAAAATTAAAAAAGATAGTAAAATAAAAATTTTAATCGCTTCTCATTGTTTTTTAGATAGTCCCCATGTATATGGAGTTAATTTATTTAATGATTTTTTAGAATGGTTAGAATTCTTATATAAAATATCAAAAAAAACTAATTACTCATGGTATATAAAAACACATCCAGATTATAAGCCACAAACTAAGCATATTTTAAATGAATTTCTAAGAGAAAAAAAAGAGTTCAAATTATTACCTCCAAATTATTCACACCATCAAATAATAAGTGAAAAAATTAATTTCGCTTTAACTACATATGGAACAATAGGTTGGGAATATGCAGCATTAGGAATTCCTGTTATAAATGCTTCTACTAACAATCCTCACATAGGTTATAATTTTAACATAAATCCAAAAAATATAGAGGAATATGAGAAGAAATTAATGAATTTGAAAGAATTAAAACATAAAATTAAATTAGATGAGGTGTATGAGTATTATTTTATGATGTTTCTTTTTCATGATGTTGATTGGTTAGTGAACGATTATAAAAAATTAGAACAAATTTTTGGTAAGTATGAAAATTCGTTTTCTGATAGCATATTTGAAAAGTGGTTAAATATATGGACTGAAGAAAAGCATAAAAGAGCATTGTACAATGTTAATAATTTTTTAAAATCAAACAAATATAAAATTCTTCCAAGTGATTGTAAAAGGTCGATCAAAGATCTAATAGCTGCAAGATCTATATTTCAGCCTAAAACCTAATAAGATATATCTTTATAAATTAGATTTTTTAAACCATTCAATATAGTTTTTTACGCCTTCCTTTATTTGAACTTCAGGTTTCCAATTTATACATTTTAGAGCAAAATCATTAGATATTTCATAATTTTCAACATCAAGTTCACCTTTTCTTGTGTTATCAATTTTAAACTCTACCTGAGTTCCAGGGATAAAGTGTGAAACTAGGTTTGCCAGCTCTTTAATTGTTGTATCGACATTTCCCTCAAGACTTATAATTTTATTATCTGATTTTTCATTAAGACTTAAGACATGTGCTCTCGCTAGATCATGGACATGAATGAATCTTCTTTTTGCAGAACCATCTCCATTTATTATCAAAGGTTTTTTGTTTAGAGCATTTTCAACAAATGATCTTAAAACTAATCCTGGCCACATACCTTCTCCATATGGAATTCCATATCTAAGTATTGTAAAGTTTAGATTTTTAAGAGCTTTATAATCGTGACATAATAATTCAGACGCAATTTTAGATGTAGTATAAAAATGACCACCTCCCTGGGGATTGATTTTTGAGTTCTCATCAAGAATTTTTTTTTCATTTGATTGTTTTGTACCTTGATCTTTACAAGCATTAAAAACCCAAACTGTGCTTGCTAAAATTACTTTTTTTACATTAAAATTTGACGCAGCTTCAAGAATTGTCGAGGTTCCTTTGATATTTACATCAACAGTTTGGATAGTATCTTCAATTGATTTTCTAGCATTAGCTATAGCAGCAATGTGAAAAATATAATCAACGTTGTTTTTTTTTATAAATTCAGAAATCTCTTTATAATTATTAATATCAATGTCTATATTCTCTTTGTTTGAAATTTTTTTTGTATCAATGTTAAAAACTTTGTGGTTTTCCTTTTCAAGAAAGTTGACTATATGAGAGCCAATAAAACCTGAGCCACCAGTAACTATAATATTACTCATTTAAGATCCTTTACGAGTTTATTCAAAATTTCTATTACTTTATTCACGTCTTCATCTTTCAATGATGGATATATTGGTAAACACACATGGTTTTTGCAAACATATTCAGAATTTTTCAATTTACCATTTAAGTTTAAATGTTCATAAACTGGTTGTAAATGTAGCGGAATATCATATACACCCCCAGATAGTCCAACACCTAATTCTTTTGCTTTTAATTTAAATAAATCTTTTTCAATATTGTCTGGTAAAATTACTACATATTTATACCAACTTGATGTAGAATTTTTCTCAGGGATAATTTTTTTAAATTCATTAGATAATTTTTTTGTGTAAACTTCAGCTATTTCGGTTCTTCTTTTTAAAAAATTTTTAAATTCGCTAATATGACTAATGCCTATAGAGGCAGTGATATTACTCATTCTGTAATTAGAAGATAGATCAGTATATAAAGATTCCCATTGTGATTTTTTTCCATAATCCCTTAGTTTTCTAAATCTTAAATCTAAGTCTTTGTCATTACACACAATCATTCCACCCTCGCCTGATGTAAATGTTTTAGTAGCTGTAAAAGAGTAAGCTGCTGCTACACCAAAATTTCCAGGTTTTTTGTTATTCAATGAAGATCCATGCCCATGAGCAGCATCTTCAATTAAATATAAGTCATTAACTTCACAATATTTTGCTATTTCTTCAATTTCTTTTGAAATTATTCCTCCTACATGGACTATGCAGACTGCTTTAGTTTTTTCAGTTGTATTTTGTTTAATATTTTCTAAATCTAAGTTCATATCGTTAAGGCTTACATCGGCAAGAATTGGAGTTCCTCCAGCAACATGCACCGCGTTAGAAGTTGCTAAAAAAGTGTTAGATGGAACAATAACCTCTTTATTTTTAAGGTTCAAACCTTTCATTATCACTTCCAAAGCTGCTCCACCACTAGAAACTGCAACAGAAAATTTTGTTTCACAGATTTTTGCCCATTCATCTTCAAATTTTTTTACATATTCACCAGCAGATAATTGCCCTTTATCAAGAATGTCTTTTACATCGTTTAAAATTTGTTTTTTTTGGTTTTCTGTAAAGTAGATTTGTAGACCAGGTATCATATGAGTATTATTAAAATTGTAAGCTTATTACAGTCAATTATAAAGTATGTCAAACAAATTATATTTTATAAAAAAGATAAATTTTATCTATTTATCCTCTAGTTTGTAATTTTCGATAGTAACTTATAGAACTTGAAATTATGTCAGTTAAGTTTTTATTTGGCTTCCAATTAATTTTCTTTTTTGCAAAGTCTATATTTGCAACAAGCTTCTTTAAATCGCCGCTTCTTCTTTTTTTTACTTTAATTTTAGTTTTTGATCCTAATTGTTTTTCTGTTTCAGATATAATTTCCTTGACACTAAACCCTTTTCCGTTGCCTATATTTATAGAACAATTAAGTTTACTCTTAAAAATTTTTTTTAAAGATTTAATGTGTGCATCTGCTAGATCTTCGACATGTACAAAATCCCTTATACATGTGCCATCTTTTGTGTTATAATCGTTACCATATAAATTAAACTTTACCTTTTTTAAATTTGCTTCAATTAATAAAGGTATAAGGTGGGTTTCTGGCTGATGGTTCTCTCCAATTTCTAAATCTTTATCAGCCCCTGCCACATTAAAATATCTTAAATTACAATAATTTATATTTCTAGCTGAAGCAAAATCCTTAATAATTTTTTCTGAAATAAGCTTTGTTGAGCCGTAAATATTATCTGGTATCGTTTTTGAGCTTTCAACAAGGGGAAGTTTTTCAGGATTACCATAAACTGCCGCAGTGCTACTATATATAATATACCTTACCTTATTTTCACTCATAGCATTTAAAATATTTAAAGTAGTGAGAACATTGTTGTAGTAAAATTTTTCAATATATTTTAGTGAGTCACCTGCTTCAATATTTGACACCATATGAATTACTGCTCTTGGATTAATTCTTTTAATTATTTTAGATAATTTAATTTTATCTTGTAGGTCAATTTTAAAAAACTTTCCCCATTTTACATTTTCACGATATCCAGTCGAAAGATTGTCGATCACTATGGGGTCAAAATTAAGCTTTTTAAGTTTTTTACAAATATGACTTCCTATATAACCAGCTCCACCAGTAACTAAAATTTTCATTTTAAACGCCAAGTCTCTTTGAGTAATTATTATGTTTAAGCCTTATTGATTTACCAATTTCTTCACTTTTATATAACGAATGTATTAATTCAGTAGTTTTCAAACTTTCTGTTGGGTCAATAATAGGAGTTATATTATTATTTTGTAAATTTATAATTGTTTTTTCTAAAATTATTCTATGACTTTTACCATAACCATTTTTCACTCTTTCAGAAAATTTTTTTTTAACATGTTTAATTTTAACTTTTTTAATTAATTCTATTTTTAAAATCTTATTCAAGGCAATTCCACCAATTACGATTGATCCTTTTGAACCCACTAATGTTAAAGAGGCTTCAATATCTTTTGGTCTTGCAGCAGTAGTAGCTACAATTGTGCCTAGGCCACCATTTTTTAATTTAAAGCATGCCACAGCTGTATCTTCTGCTTCAAGTTTATTCATTCTTTTTGTTGTATAAGAGGAAATTTCTATTATAGGACCAAATAACCATCTTAGAATATCAATGTGATGGATTGCTTGTTGATTAATAACTCCACCATCACTTTTCCATGTCCCATGCCATCCATCATTATAATAACTTTGATATCTACACCATAGTAAACTAATTGATACCTTAATAACTTTTCCAAAAAGATTTTTTTTTAAAGACTCTTTTAAATATTGAATTGATTGATTAAATCTATTTTGAAAAACAACTCCACACATTACCTTTTTTGATTTTGAGAGCTTAATTAAATATTTTGATTGTGAAGGGAGCATTGTTAAAGGTTTTTCACATAAAATATTTATTTTATTTTTGATTGCCATTATGCAGTTCTTATAATGATCTCCTGATGGTGTAAGAATTAACAGTAAATCAATTTTTTCTGCTACTACCAGGCTTCTAAATTTTGTATAAAAATTACAATTAAATATTTTTGAGAGTTTCTTTGCTTTTGTTTTATTTTTGTCACAAACTGCAACAATTTTAAAGTTTTTTACTTTTAAAATTTTAAACATATCAACATAGTGATGAGCGACCCTTCCGCAACCAAGAAGACCTATATTAATTATTTTTTTTTTCATAAAAAAAATTTTTTCCCTTTGATTTTAAATGCTGCTTGCGTAAGTTTATAATCTTGTTTGGTATGAATATCTAATGAAGTGAAAGACTCATCATTTTCTAAAATTTTTACATTATCACCAATTCTTCTTCCCTTTCTCCACAGGTATGCTCTAGAGGCACACGTTAAACCAGTATCTTCTCTAAAAATTGGTTTTTTAATTTGTCTAGATGAATAGACTTTCATACTTTTTTTTAATCGTTGCCATTTATTATTTTTAAACTCCCAAAAATTTTTATGGGTCGCGTGACCAGAAAAAACACTTTCTAGATTTTTGTTTTTTAGTAAAATTTTTACAGATTGATCAATCCATCCTTTTTTTCTAAAAAAATCACTTGCACTTAAGTACACGGCAATATCAAACTTATATTTAAGAATTTTTTCATAATTAATAAGAGCATGTTGTAAAGTTTCCTCAGTTGTTGAGTTATCTTTAGCTAGATTTTTTGGTCTCAAAAAAGGAACAATTGCTCCATATTTTTTTGCTATATTTGCAATCTTATTAGAGTCAGTGGTTACAAGCACAGTGCCAATTGTTTTTGATTTTTTTGCCTGAATAATTGGATAAGCAATAAGAGGTAAACCATTAACTTTTAAAATATTTTTATTTTTAAGGCCTTTGGAACCTCCTCTTGCGCAAATAATACATATTACTTTCTTTTTATTAAATTTATTTTTTGTCATAAGAAATAATTTAAAATAAATATTTAGATCAATTTAGTCAGTAAATTTATATATTCAACTTGAATGTAAAACATAATTCTGCCATCAAACTTTAGGACTTTTTTGTTGTATTATTTAATTTCAATGTTAAGTGTTGTGATTTATGTCAATTAATTATCCCAAAACAGTATTCATCTCTGGTGGGACGGGTTCTTTCGGAAAAGCTTTTTTAAGAAAAAATATTGAAAATTCTAAGTTTATTAAAAAGATTATAGTTTTTAGTAGAGATGAGTTTAAGCAATATAAACTTCAAGATGAACTTAAAAATCATAAAAACTTTCATAAATTAAGATTTTTTTTAGGGGACATAAGAGATCTAAAAAGATTAAACAGGGCTTTAGAGGGTGTTGATATAGTTGTCCACGCAGCAGCATTGAAACAAGTTGATACAGCAGAATACAACCCTAGTGAGTTCGTTAAAACCAATATTATAGGTACAGAAAATATTGTAACGGCATCAATAAATCAAAATGTAAATAAAGTTATATCTCTTTCTACGGATAAAGCTGCATCACCAATTAACCTTTATGGAGCAACAAAACTTTGTGCAGAGAAAATTGTTTTAGCAGCAAATAATACAGTTGGAAAAAAAAAAATTACCTTCAGTGTAGTTAGATATGGAAATGTTGCCTCAAGCAGAGGCTCGGTTATACCTAGTTTCTATAGTCAAAAAAAAAAGGATTTTTAAAAATCACAGATCCAAAAATGACAAGATTTAATATATCTTTAGATCAAAGTGTAGACTTTGTATTAAAATCAATAAAATTAAGTAAAGGAGGTGAAATTTTTGTACCTAAGATGACGTCATACAATATTGTTGATTTAGCTAACACTATAGCCCCAAAAGCAAAAAAAAAAATAATTGGAATAAGACCAGGCGAAAAAATTCATGAAGAACTAGTTGGTAAACATGAGTCTGTTAACACTTTCGATATGGGAAATTTTTATATAATTGTGAATAAAAGTAATAATAGTCAAAAAATAGAAAAATATTACAAATCTTTAAAAAAATCAAAACAGATGAAACAAGGTTTTACTTATACATCAGAAAATAATAAAAATAGACTTAATGTAAAGCAACTAAAAAAAATAATTGATAATTAAAATATGGGTAATTTAGATAATAAGTTTCCAGGCAAAGATATTACTCAAGAAGATTTGAAAAATAAATTTCCTTTATGTGCTAAAAAAAACAAAAATCATAAAACAAAATTTAAAGTTGCAAAAGTTGAGTTTGGAGGAAAAATAATCCCTATTATGGCTGGACCTAACCTAGCTGAAAATAGAGCATTTGTTCTTAAAACAGCCAAGGAATTAAAAAAAATTAAAGTTCATTTTATGAGAGCTGGTGCGTTTAAACCTCTTACTTTTCCATATAGAAGTAAAAAATATTTTGAGACCAGGGAAAATGGTGTCGATTGGTTATTTGAAGCAAGAAATAAATATAATTTACCAATTATTTCAGAGATTATGGAGGAAAAATTTTTGGATATTTTTTGTGATAAGATAGATATTTTACAAATTGGCTCAAGAAATATGCAAAATTTTCCTTTGTTAACAGCGTGTGCTAAAACAAAGAAACCTATTATGCTTAAAAGACATTATGGATCCTCTATTAGAGATTTACTTGGTGCGGCAGAATATATATTAAATGAGGGTAATTCTAAAGTTTTGTTATGTGAAAGAGGAGTTGTTGCTCCCCATACCCACAGAGCAACTTCAAGATTTCTTTTGGATTTACAAGCCGTGCCAGCTTTAAAAGAGGTTACTCATTTACCAATAATTGTAGATCCATCACATGCAACATTCTGGAGAAAATGGGTTGAGCCAATGGCTCTTGCAAGTGTTGCTGCAGGTGCTGATGGAATAATGATTGAAGCTCATCCTAATCCTTCTAAGGCAGCAGTTGATCCACTTCAGCCGATAAATTTCAATGAGTTACGTAGTTTAATGAATAAAATGAACAAAATATCAAAAATTCTTTACAAAAGAAAAATTCTTTGATGCAATCAAACATTAGAAAGATTATTTCAAATAAAATAATCCTAGATAAAGAAAAAAAAAAATACTCTTTAATAATTGGTGAACAGCCCTCTAAAGGTGCAAGGTCTCCAAAACTATGGAATAAAGCTTACCAGGTACACAAAATTAGCAACAAAATGTATCCCGCAGATGTAAGAAAGGATAAGATTAAAAAATTAATATTAAATTTAATCAAAGATAAAAATTTTACCGCAGCAGCTATCACTAATCCTTACAAAGAAATTGTCTTTAAAATTTTAAAAAGGAACTCCTCAAAGTTGGCAAAAAAAATAAAAGCAGTTAACTGTATTTTTAAAAAAAAGAATAAATTACTTGCTACGAACACAGATGCAGAGGGTTCATTTATCGCATTAAAAAAAAAATTTAAATTAAAAAGGAATAAAAAATCATTATTATTAATCGGATTTGGAGGTGCTGGAAAAGCCGTCACAATGGCATTTAATCAATATCTAAAAAATAAAACTATTTTTGTTGTATCAAGAAAAAAAAGTTTAAAAGATTATTCAAATATAAAATTTATTTATTGGAAAGAAATTAATAAAAAATTAAATAATATTGATTTATGTATTAATTGTACAAATATTGGATTTGGAAAAAAAATTAAACAAACACCATTATCAGATAATCAAATTAGAAAATTTAAAAAAACAACAATTATTTATGACATCATTTATAATCCAAAAATTACAAAATTTCTTCAAATTGCAAAAAAAAATAAACTTAGATTTCAAAATGGCATCAACATGAATTTATATCAAGCAGTAATCGGTTTTAATTTGTCAAATAATCTAACAAAGATGAATTCAAAAACTTTAAGTTGTATGAAAAAAATAAAGTGAATCATGAAACAAAATTCTATATTATTAATCGTGAGAAGTAATTCTGCTGAGATCAATCGGATTTTACCTGTTCTTTACAAATTAAAAATAAATGAAGTTTCAAAATTTTTTTTAAAGTTTTATGTTTGATGAATTAAAAATAAATTTAACTACAATATATAAACTTCTTTTACTAGAAAAAAAGTATAAGGTAATATTATATTTTATATCTACATTAACAATCATATTTTTGGAGACAATAAGCTTATCTATGTTTTTGCCATTTATAGATATTTTATTTTCTTTAAATACTAATTCTACATTATCTTTAAATTTTTCTGAAAAAATTTTAAATTACTTTACCGATTTTAGCGCAACAGAAGTAATTATTTATTTATCAACTTCTTTGATTTTAATTTTTTTATTCAAAAATTTTTTTGTAATTGGATTAAATTATTTTATTTTAAGTTTTCAACTTAATATCACTTATAAACTTACAAATAATTTGCTTAAAATCTTTTTACACAAAGATTATGAGGATCTACAAAAATTTGACTCTGGGCAAATAATAAGAAATGTCTATGGCGAACCAAAGATAATTGTTTCTTATTTGGGAGCAATAATGAATTTTATATTTGAGTCTTCATTATTATTTTTTTTAATAATCTTACTGTTCATTACTCAACCCACTGGCATTATAAGTGTAATACTGTTAATTTTCATCGCTTTATTGATTATTACCTTTTCTCTCAAAAAACTAAAAAAATGGGGAGAAAGCAGGTTTAAAGCATCAGCTATGACAAATAAATACCTAATTTTGCCATTCACAAACAATGTTGAAACCAAACTTCTAGGTCTAGAAAATTTATTTTTTAATCTTTTTACAAGAGAAAATATTAAAATTTTGAGAACAACTTTAAATCTAAGTTTTATTCAAATTGCAAATAGATATATTATTGAATTAATCTTTGTTATATCGATACTTTTATCTTTAATATTTACAATTATTTTCTATCAAGGAAATTTTGCTAATATTTTAGCTTCTATTTCGATTTTAACTGTAATAGCTTTAAGGGCAATACCGTCGATAAATAAAATTATTTCATCTATTCAATCGATTTCTTTTTTAAGTAAAAGCATGAAGAATGTTGATATAATGTTAAAAGGAGATTTTCAATTTAAAGTAAATAAAACTTCATCAAAAAAATATGAAAAATTTGAAAGTCTTTTAATTAAAAACGTTAATTTTAGATACCAAAAAAATAATTTTAATAGTTTAAAGAACGTCTCATTAAACATTCATAGAGGTGATAAAATTTTAATTTACGGAGCAAGTGGAGAAGGAAAATCAACTTTTCTCAAAATTATTTCTGGTTTACTAAATCCTGAAGATGGAATTTTTGTTTTAAATGATAATGAAATTAAAATTTACAAATATAACTGGAACAGAAAATTAAGTTACATCCCTCAAAAAAGTATAGTTTTGGATGGCTCAATAATAAATAATATTGCTTTGACTTATAATAATGATGAAATTAATTTTGATAAAGCAAACGAATTGATTAAATTCTGTCAATTAGAAGAATTGATAGATAAATTAGATAAAAATTTACACTTAAAACTAAATGAAGGTGCAACAAATCTTTCATCAGGTCAACTACAAAGATTATGTATTGCTAGACATTTATATTTCTCACCAGAAATAATGATTTTAGATGAAGCTACAAATGCAATGGATAAAAAAAATGAGGAATTGATACTTCAAAAAATTTTAGACGATAAGGAAATGACCCTAATTATGACTACACATAGTAAAGATTTATTTAATAAATTTGAAAAAAAATATGAATTTATTGGAGGAAAATTAATAAAGAGATAGATGAAGATTGTTTACGATTATAGAATTTTTTATCTTCAAAAATATGGGGGCATTTCGAAATACTTTACTCAAATTTTTGAAAGAATTAAGAAGTCATATGATGCGAAAATAATTGCTCCAATATACTTAAATAATTACCTTAAAAATATCAGCGACAGCAATATAATAAAGTTATTTTTTCTTAAAAATCATTACAAGTATACACGGTCGTTTTGTACTTTTTTAAATAAAAATGCATTTAAGTATTGTATTAAATTTATAAAGCCAGATATCATTCATCTTACTTATTTCGATAGAGAAATAGATTTCAATTCAAATGCAAAAATAGTTGTTACTGTTTATGATTTAATCCACGAAATATTTGAAAATAAATATAATTTTAAATATCCAAAAAATTTTAAAAAAAAATATTTAGAAAGAGCAAATCACATAATTTGTATCTCAAATAACACCAAAAAAGATTTAATTAAATTTTATGATATTGATGAAAAAAAAATTTCAGTAATTAGCTTAGGCTACAATAAATCAAAAGATTTTAAAAAATTAGATTATGAATATCTAAATTTTCCCTACCTTCTTGTTGTAGGAGATAGAAAAAATTATAAAAATTTTGATAATTTTTTAAGAGCATATGCAAAATCAAAAAAAATTTTTGAAAATATTAATATTGTTTGTTTTGGAGGTGGCCCAATATCGAATGAAGAAAATGAATTACTATTGGAATTAGGTATAGAAAATAAAAAGATTTATTTTATTAATGGAGATGATCTTGAGTTAAATTATGTATATAAAAAAGCTAAACTTTACGTTTGCCCATCTCTTTACGAGGGATTTGGTCTTACAATTTTGGAGTCAATGAATATGGGTTGCCCAGTTGCATGTAGCAATACAAGCTCTTTACCAGAAGTGGGTGGTAATGCGGTTGAATATTTTGATCCATACAATGTTGAGGATATGAGCAAAAAAATTGAAAAGTTAATAAGTTCTGAAGAAGAACTTAATTTACAAAGAGGCAAACATATAAATCATTTAACAAAATTTAGCTGGGATAATACCACGAAAAAAACTCTAGAAGTTTATGAGAAAATATAAAAAAAAAGATAAAATATTAATTTTTGGAGTATCAGGCCAGGATGGATCTATTTTGGCCAAGGAATATTTAAAAAACAAATTTGAAGTTTACGGAGTTTTTACATCTGGAAGAAAAAATTATAAAAATTTAAAAAGACTGGGAATAGACAAAAAAGTAAAGATTTTAAATTTAAAAAATAACACTGTAGATAAAATTATAGTTAAAACAAATTGTAAAAAAATTTTTTTTTTCTCAGGAGTAGCTTCGGTGACACAATCAGATATTAACAAAAATATTTCAATTAAAAGTAATAATGAATTACTAATAGAAATTTTAGAGGTTATCAGAAACAGGAACTTAAAGAATATTAGAATATTAAATGCTTCATCGAGTGAAATTTTTGGAAAAAATTATTTTACAAATAGTGAAGAGTCTGAACTTAACCCGGTGAGTTATTATGGAATGGCAAAATCAATTAGCACTGAAATAGTTAGAGCTTACAGAATTCAATTTAAAATTAGAGTTTTTAATGCAATTCTCTTTAATCATGAGTCACCACTTAGACCCAAGGATTATGTTATAAAAAAAATAATTCACAATATAAAAGAAATAAATTCAAAAAAAAGGAGTAAAATAAAACTCGGTAATTTAGAAGTTTCTCGAGATTGGGGCTGGGCAACAGAGTACGTTAATATAATGAAAAAAATTATCAATTTAAAAACAGCAGATGATTTCATAATATGCACTGGTCAAAATTATAAGCTTAGAAAAGTTGTAAATTTAATTTTTTCTTATTATAATTTAAATTATAAAAAATACGTTTATCAATCTAAAAATTTATTAAGACTTTACGAAGTAAAAAAAATTTCAGGATCAAATAAAAAATTACTCAAAACAATAAACTATAAACCTAAAATTTTTATGAAAGAAATTTTATCAAGAATGATAAACAACCAATTTTAATGAAAATCTTAATTACAGGAGTTAGTGGATTTATTGGATTTAATTTAGCAAAAGATTTGCTAGTGTCCAAAAAAAATTTAACAGTCTATGGAATAGATAATTATGATGATTACTACTCTAGAAAGATCAAAAAAATTAGAACTAATAACTTAAAAAAATTTCAAAATTTTAAGTTTTTTAATATTGACATTAGAAATAGAAAAAAATTATTTAATTTTTTCAAAAAAAAAAAAATTTAAGTATATTATTCACTTAGCTGCACAAGCTGGAGTTAGATTTTCTCAGATACAGCCAAAAAAATATATCGAGGTCAATATTTTTGGATTTTTAAATGTTATTGATGCTTGTTTAATTAATAAACCAGAAAAGTTTATTTACGCATCATCCAGCTCTGTTTATGGAGATCTAAAAATATTACCTGCAAAAGAAACAAACATACTTAAACCTTTAAATATTTATGCAATTTCAAAAAAAACAAACGAGATAATTTCAAGATTTTACTCAAATTACCATAATTTGAATTTCATTGGATTGAGATATTTTACAGTTTATGGTGAATGGGGAAGACCTGATATGTTTTTATTTAAATTATTTAAGTCATATAATTTGAATAAAACTTTTGATTTAAATAACTCTGGAAATCATAAAAGAGATTTTACGTACATTAAAGATGCAGTAGAATTTACAAAAAGACTTGTTTTTAAAAAAAATAAAAAAAAGAAAAATGAAGTTTTTAATATTTGCTCAAATAAACCAATTAAAATCACAAAAATTATTAGTTTTTTTGAAAAAAAGATAGGAAAAGTAAAATTAAAAAAAATAAAAAGAAATAAACTAGATGTGAAAGATACACATGGCAGTAATTTAAAGATAAAAAAATATTTAAGGTTTAAAAAGTTTACAAATTATGAAGAAGGAATCCTTAATAGTTATAACTGGTATAAAAAAAACAAAATATATAAATTCAAGTGAAATATAATTTTTTAAGACCCAAATACGAGGTAGAATTAAAAAGACTAGGTTCTTTGAATGACGGAGGTTACCTTATACCAAAAGAGGTAATAAGCAAAACTCAAACGTTATTAAGCTTTGGATTAAGTGATGATTGGTCTTTTGAGAAAAGTTTTAAAGAAAATAATTTAAAATTAAAAGTTTTTTCCTTTGATCATACAGTGAATAGAAAATTTTGGTATGAATATACAATTTTATCATTTTTTCATTTTTTAAAAAGTTTTAAAAATTTTAAAAAGATATTTAAATTTTTAAGCTATAAAATTTTTTTTAATAAAAAAAATAAGATTTTCCATATAAAAAAAAGAATTGTAAAAAAAAAATATTATGGAAATGAAACCTCTATAGATGATTTATCGAAACAATTTAAAGAAAAAGTATTTATCAAAATAGACATTGAAAACGATGAATATAGAATATTAGAGTCGTTGAAAAATTTTAAAAAAATTTTAGGTTTCGTAATAGAATTTCACTATGTAGATTTGAACTATAGATTGATAAAAAAATTTTTGAAAAATAATAGTAAATTTAAAATCGTACATGTACATGCAAATAATATGGGTGGAATTGATGCTGAAGGAAAACCAACAACTTTAGAAATAACATTTATAAATAAGAGCATTATTGAAAGATATAAACTTAGAAAAAAAAAAGAATTTAACAAAAATAAATTTGACAACCCTAATGATCCTGAGAGAAAAGATCTAATTTTAAAATAAGAAAATGAGAAACATATTAATCACAGGTATTAATGGTTTTGTAGGTTTGAATATATATAATTCATTAAAAAGCGATTATAAATTGTATGGTATAGGTCATGGAAAAAAAAGGGATAAGTTTAAAACATTAATAAAATATACAAATAAGAGTATTAGAAAAAATATACTACAAAAATACTTTGCTAATATAGATACGATCATACATTGTGCTGGCTCAGGACTTGTAGGACTTTCAGATAATCAAAAAATATTTTTAAGAGACGTTAATTCAACTAAAAATATTTTAAAATTTGCCTCCGATAATAAAAAAAAAATAAATGTCATTTTTATTTCATCTATTTCAGTTTATGGAAATGAATATAAAAAAAAAATATCAGAAAAAACAGAAATTTTACCTATTTCAAATTACGCTAAAAGTAAAAAAGAGTCTGAAAAAATTTGCAAAAAGTATTCTGATAAATTTAATATTGGTGTAAAAATTCTTAGAGTAACATCACTTTATGGAATGGGCTTAAAAAAACAAGTGATATTTGACGCAATAATTAAGATACTAAGAAATGAAAACAAATTTCATGGTACAGGAAATGAAATAAGGGATTTTCTTCACATAGATGATTTTACAGATTTGATAAAAAAAATTTTGAAAAAAAAATTTGAAAATTACGAAATATTAAATTGTGGAAGTGGAAAAGAGTACAAAATTAAAGACGTAATTCAAAAGGTAAAGAAAATCAATAACTTTAAAAAAAAAATTATATTTACAAAAAAATATATTAAGTCCAATCCAAAATATATGGTTGCGAATATTAGTAAGGTAAAAAAAAATTATAAGTGGAAACCAAAAAAAAACTTTTATGTTGAATTACCAAAATTAATTAATCAGATAAAAAAAAATTATGATTAGAATAGGCTTTATTATAAATTCTAATATTTATAAATGGCTTGGTGGATTTTATGTTTTAAGAAATCTGATTAACTCAATTCACTCAAATAAAAATAAGAATATAAAAGTAATTTTATTTATTAATAAAAATTTGGATATAAAACTTTTTAAAAGTTTTAATGTAAAATTGATAAAAACTGACTATTTCGACTCTATAAATTTTTATAAAAAAATTTTTGTAAAAATTTGTATTTTATTATTTGGTAAATCAAGGATTTATGATGATTTTTTCTTAAAATTTAAAATTGATTTAATCTCACACTCTTTAATTCTTGGAAGAAAGAGCCAAATTAAGAGTTTTTATTGGATACCTGACTTTCAACACGAACATTATCCTGAATATTTTAGCTGGTTATCAAGATTTTTAAGAAAAATTAACGTATTATTTGCAATTTCTAATTCAACAAAAATAATATTGAGTAGCAAAGATTCTCTTGGTGACTTAAGAAAAATCTCTAATAGCGCTCATAAAAAATCATTTGTAAATTCTTTTTATTTTCCTAGTTTTAAAAAAAAAGATTTGATACCTTTCAAACAACTAAAAAAAAAATTTAATTTACCTGAAAAATTTTTTTACGTACCAAATCAGTATTGGAAACATAAAAATCATATATTGATTTTAAAAACTTTAAAACATATACAAGATTTACATAAAATAAATGTTTTTGTAATTTCTTCAGGTCAGAAATATGCAGCTGGTTCGAAGAATTGTTTTGATGAAACTCAAATTTATTTAAAAAAAAATAAATTAAATAAAAATTATAGATATATAGGTATAGTAAAGGACAAGGAAGTTTTGTCATTAATTTACTATTCTCTTGCTTTAATAAATCCCTCCAAGTTTGAGGGATGGAATACCTCCGTTATGCAAGCTCGGGCAATGTCCAAAACAGTCTTATTGTCAAATATTGGTTCTCACAAAGAGCAGAAATATCCAAAAACAATATATTTTAAGAATAATGATATTAAAAGTTTATCATCTAAAATATTACAAATTATAAGAAAAAAAAACCAAATAAATTTGGATAAAAAAATTTTAAAAAAAAATAATCTTTTGTATTTTAATTATGGAAAAAACTATTTAAAAAATGTTGAAAAATTTTTTTTAAAAAAAAATAATTTAATATGAGAAAATATGAATATTTTAGTTTTATCAAAGTTACACTGAAAAAGATATTAAATTACTTTGGATGGCGAATTATCAAAATAAATTATAATAGAAAAATTGAAGGTGAAAATCAAAATCCAGAGTATGTAAAATGTTTAATGAATTGTAGTGGAATTTTGCATGTTGGTGCTCATAGAGGCATGGAGGGTCCTATATATAATTGGTTTAATAAAAAAGTTTTATGGATTGAAGCTAACCCTAAAATATATGAAGAACTTAAAATTAATATTTCGCATTTTAGAGATCAAAAAGCTTTTAATTATTTAATTACAGATAAGGATAATAGTTATTATGATTTTAATATCTCCTCAAATGATGCAGCATCTTCTTCAATCTTTAATTTTGGTGAAGAACATAAAAATTATAATAATAAAAAATTTGATATGATTGATAAGATAAATATCAAATCAATTACTTTAGAAAATTTTTTTTTTAAACATCAAATTAATTATAAAGATTATAATTTTTGGATAATTGATGTTCAAGGAGCAGAATTAATGGTTCTTAAAGGAGCAAAAAATACAATAAAAAATTGTGATTTTATTTATTTAGAGATTAGTAAAAAAGAATTTTATAAAAATGGTGTTTTGTTCCAGGAATTAAACAATTGGTTAGTAAACTCTGGCTTTAAAAAGGTTTGGGAACCCACAAGTAATCATACAAATGTTTTATTTAAAAGGATTTAATATTTATCTATTTAATATAATACTTTTAAAATTTCTAATAAATTTATAAATAAAAATTATTGATACTAAAAATATATTTTGCTTATTATCTATCCTAATTCTAATTTCCTCTAAAAATTTACTTCTAATACTTGAACGGCTTGAAAAACCACCTCTCCTAAAAATCCCAAATAGCTCATCTTTTTTTGTTCCTATACCTTGCATTTTATGATGAACAATCATTCTGTAAAAATAATCATAGTCCGCATGATAAATATATTTTGTATTATATTTACCAATTTTTTCTGCAGATTTTTTTTTAATATAAAAACCCGTTGAATGGCTTGAATAAAAACCCCAGCTGTAATGTATTTTATGTGGTTTATACCCATAAAGGACTCCCCAATGTTTTTTTACACTTCCGAAAATAAAATCTATATTAGGATTTTCTCTGTCATATTTATCCAAAAGTAGAAGAGCATTTGGCAAAAGGATATCATCTGAATTAACAATACCTATAAATTTTCCTATAGATAGATTTATTCCTTTATTAAAAGCATCATATATTCCGTCATCCTTCTCAGAAATGCAATAACTAATCAAATCTTTATATTTTTTAGTTATCTCTAAAGTTTTATCACTAGATTTTCCATCAATTACTATCACCTCAAAGTTTTTATATGATTGATTAACTAAGCTTTGAAAAGTTTCCTCTAAATACTTTTCAGAATTTAAAGTTACAATAATAATTGAAACTTTTGGATTTAAATTGATACGTTTATTAATAATAATCATTTAAATGATTATACAAAAGATTTAATTGATTTATAATACTGATCACATATCAGTTCATAGTTGTGCTTTTTTGTTTCATTATGTGCTAAATTTATCATTTTTTTATGAGCAGAAGTAATTTTAAAATCTCTTAAAATTCGCGCTAGTTTTTGATAATCACCAACTTTAAATAAATATCCATACTTACCATTTCCAAGAATTTCTTTAGTTCCAGTTGGACAGTCAGTAGAAATAATAAATCTTTTTAAGTATTGACATTCGGTTAGAACATTTGGAGATCCTTCATATTTACTAGATAGAACAAATACATCTGAGTGCAGTATATAGGGGAAGGGATTTGACTTATATCCCACTAATTTAACAAATTTATGCAGTTTGTGCTCATCAATATAGCTATTTAGTTCATTTATTTTTTTCCCTTTTCCAACAATGACTACTTGAGCTTTTCTGAATTTTAAAATTTTTTTTAATGCTTTCAATATAACTAATTGTTCTTTTTGATCAGTTAATCTTGCAACATTTACAATTTTTAATGAATTTTTTCTAAAAAAATTTTTTACTTTAATTTCGGATAATCTCTTTATTTTTTTAAAATCGAAGGGGTTTAAAATACATAAAGATTTTATCTTGTATCTTTTGTCTACTTCTTTTTTAAATTCAATACTATTGACTATAATTAAATCTGCTTTTTTAATAAAATAACTATAAATTAATTTTTTGAAACTTGAATGTTCCCAACCTTGTGGAGCAGTGTTTAATCTTGTAATTACCTTAATACCCATCATTTTGCAAATTATCAGTGCATATATATTTGCTTGAAATGCTAAAACTACAATATTTCTATTAATCAAAATTTTATAAATCAGTATTAATAAACAAGACAAATATTTGACATATCGACCTGATTTAGAGTAATCCATAAAACCTGGATTGATAAAATTTATATTTTTATTAAATTTTTTTTTCTTATCAATGTCAGTTGAAATTAAAGAGATTTTTAAACCTTTTTTACTTAAAAAATTACTTATTATATATAAATTTTTTTCAACTCCACCGTCTTCTATAGATGGATTAAAGATTATTATCTCTTTCATTTATGTTAAGTTTAATTTTCAGAATAAAATTGTGGATTATTTATATTATTTAAAAAAAAAAACAACCAAATTTCTATTTTTTACTAAAACATAGAAATCCATCTTTTCTTTCACAATTGCTAATGATTTTTTTAAAAAGAAATACCTTTACAAAGACCTATTTCAAGCATTTAGGGTTTTTAATATTTGAATTAAAGGTTACAAGATAATAATTAAGTTTTAATTTCATCATTCATTGGATTTTTTTTTTAAATTTGCTAATTAATGTCATAATTACTTATTAAAAGTATATTTTAAAAACTTAAAAAAAACATATTGAAAAAGAAAATATTTTATTGGTCTCCAGGATTTTCACGAATAGCAACGTTTAAAGCAGTCATAAATTCCGCACAATCAATGCTAAAATTTGATAAGAAATATGATGTGTCATTAATAAATTTCTTTGGTGAATTTAATGAATACAATCTAAATATCGAAAATAAAGAAATTGAATTAATAAATTACTTTAATGATAAAATATTAGAATATTTACCTAAATATGGATGGATTAAAAGTAGACTGTCATTTTTATTTATTTTTTTATTATCATTTTTTCCTCTAAAAAATCTTTTATCTAAAAAAAAACCTGATTTCATTATTATTCATTTAATAAGTTCTCTTCCTCTTTTTTTATTAATATTATTTAACTTTAAAACAAAATTTATTTTAAGAATTTCAGGATATCCAAATCTAAATACTTTTAGAGTATTTCTTTGGAAGATAGCTTTTAAGAAGATTCACGCTGTGACTTGCCCAACTAAATTAACAAGAGATAGGCTATTAAAACTAAAAATTATTGAGCAAGATAAGTTATTTGTATTGTATGACCCAGTATTAAACATTCATCAAATAAATAAAATGAAAAGAGAAAAGCTCAAAGTTGACAATAAAAAGTATTTTTTGGCGGCCGGAAGACTGACAAAACAAAAAAATTTTGAATTTTTAATTGAAGCATATGATAAGTTTATTGTGAAAAGTGGAAGATTTTTATTTATTGCAGGTGATGGTGAAGAACTTCAAAATTTAAAAAAATTGATTTTAAAAAAAAAACTTGAAAAAAAAGTTTTTTTAATTGGTTTCAAAGATAATATTTATAATTATATGAAAAATTGTGAAGCATTTATTCTATCATCTCTATGGGAAGACCCAGGTTTTGTTTTAATAGAAGCAGCTTTTTGTCGTGCAAATATAATATCTAGTAATTGTAAAAACGGTCCAATTGAGTTTATAGAAAATAATCGGTGTGGATTTGGATTTAAAAATAATAGTTTAGAAGATTTTGAAAAGCAATTTAATATTTTTCTAAATTCAAAAAAAGAATTTCTTATTCAAAGAAAAATTAATGCACTTACGAAAATAAAAAAATTTACCAATTTCACGCATTTTAAAGAATTAAACAAAATTTTAGATAAAATTTAGTGAAAAAAAAATTAGATTTAGTTTCAATCATAATTACTTATTATAGAAAGAGAGATTTTTTTTATAGTTCGTTAAAATCTGCACTTAAACAAACATATAAAAAAATTGAAATTATTATAGTGTATGATGATAATAATAGAGATTATTTAGTTGAAATTAAAAAGTTAATAAAAAAAACAAATAAGGTAAAAATTTTAATTAATCCAAAAAATATTGGTGCAGGAGCTTCTAGAAATAAAGCAGCCAGAATTGCTAGGGGTAAATATTTAGCTTTTCTTGATGCAGATGACTTATGGAAATCAAATAAATTAAACACTCAATTAGAATTTATGAAAAAAAAAAAGATTAAAATATCACATACCTCATATTATATCATTGATGAAAATAATTTCACAATTGGATCACAAATAGCAAAACATAGACAAACTTATAATGATCTATTAAATTCATGTGATATAGGTCTATCCTCAATAATTATCGAGAAAAACCTTTTTTTAAAAAATAAATTTACCTTAAATAAAACTAAGGAGGACTATGCTTCATGGTTAAAAATTTCAAAAAAAGTACCTATTTATGGTTTAAATAAACATCTTTTATTTTGGAGAAAAACCAGAAATTCACTTTCATCAAATACTTTCCAAAAAGTGATCGATGCTTTTGATATTTATTATAGAAAAGAAAAGTTTAATTTTTTGAATTCAATTTTAAGAGTAATTATTTTATCATTAAACTTTTTAATTAAAAAATTAAAACAGAAATTATGATTTATCTTTTTTTAATTACTATAATAATAATCAATGAGGTTATAATTAAGAAAAAATTCTTACCTGATAACATAAAGTTTTCAAAACATAAATCACTAGTAAGCGCAATCAATACCCCAACATCAGGTGGGCTATTTTTATTTTTTTTTGTTTTAATTTTCCAAACTCAATTAGGTTTAATAAACATCTTCTATTTACTTCTAATTTTTTTAATTGGATTGAGTTCAGATAGAATTAGGAATGTTTCACCCTTAATTAGACTATTCTCTCAAATTTTCATCACCCTTTTGTTTGTAGTAAACACTCAAACTTTTATAATTGATGTGAGAATTGAATATATTAATCAGTTATTAAATCAAAATATTTATTTACCCATAATATTCACTGTCTTTTGTTTTATTGTATTGATGAATGGAACAAATTTTATTGATGGCGTTAATTTAAATACTATTGGTTTTTATATACTAATTTATTCAGCAATTTTAATTGTCTCAAATAATAATGATCTTTTTATAGATAAGTCTTTCAACATAAAAATAATACTTTTTTTGATAGTAATATATCTAATGAATTTTTTTAATAAATTGCAATTAGGTGATGGAGGGTCCTATTTAATTGGTTTTTTTACAGCTTTTTATGTTATAAATTTTATTTCTCAAAATCCTATAGCTTCCCCTTATTTTGCTATTCTAATTTTATGGTACCCTTGTTTCGAAAATTTATTTTCTATTTCACGAAAGATATACCAAAAAAAGAGTATATCTGACGCTGACAATTTTCATTTACATCATAACATTTTTTTATTTTTTAAGATTAAAAATTTTAAAAATTCAAATAATCTTAGTGGTTTAATCTTAAATTTAAGTAATTTTTTTTTAATTTTTATCGGTATAAATTTTTTTAATTCAACAAAGCATTTAATTTTATTAATTCTTGTAAATGTGTTTATTTATATTTTATCTTATAATATTTTAATAAAAATCATTTTATCAAAAAAATTCAAAAAATAAATTTACAATTTATTTTTTGACATATGTGTAAATTAGACCTAGGTTTATAAAAAAAATAGTGGCTCCAAAGCTAGTAAAAAAGCTTCCAGTAGGTAGCAAGGGAATCAATTGAAAAACAAAAAAAATTCCAGCGCTTAGAAGTATAAAGTTTTTAGATGAAAGAAAACCATTAATAATTCTAAAAATTGAGTATAAAAAAAACGAAATGAATAAAATAAATCCAACTAAACCCAGAGCTGACAATATTTCAAAATAATATTGATGTGGGTGAGTGCTGCATCCAGATTTAGACCTTATATCATCATTATCGTAATATTTTTCTAAAGAAATATTTTTACACGCGGTCCTAAAAGTTTTTATACCAGTTCCGAATAACATATTTTTTTTAAATATTTCTATACTTGATAGATAATGTGGTCCATAATTCGAAAAAATTACATAATTTCTTAATGAATTATTTATCTGCATTTCAGCTATCTCATTTATGAACCTAGCTTTAACCGGTTTCACAAGAAATAGCATTGAAGAAAAAATTAATATTAATAATGATGAAATAATAATTTTGAATTTAATTTTTAAAATTGGAAGAAACATAAAAAATGTAAAAAGTGCAAAAGTTCCCCTAATGATGTTTGCTCTCTCATTTGTTAAAATTAAAATTACAAAATAAAGTAAAAGAAAAAAAAACAAATAAAGACTTTTCTTATTTTTTTGAAAAAAATAAGCAAAACTAGGCAAGAAAAAACCAATTAATAAATGTGCCACCTTTAATTCTTGATTAAAAAATCCTGATAATCTCTCATTCCATGGACTTTTAAATCCAAGTAAATTTTGTCCTAAGAAAAATTGTACATACAAATCTATAATAGTTATTAAAATAACGATCATCCATAACCTAAAAACAATCTCAACATTTTTTGAATATCTATTGAAAAAATAAGCTATTGATAAAACAATCAAAATAAATCTAATAAAAAAAATTGATCTATTTAAACTAAGTTGAAAATCTACAGAATTAAAAAGATTAATTAATAAATATCCCCAAATTATTAAT
>MDTD01035494.1_pt1 | contig 33769 bp, 25 predicted proteins | sample 811221 | NCBI WGS metagenome assembly MDTD01 (sample SAMN05326646, study PRJNA326480) | marine metagenome | isolation source: seawater | place: Pacific Ocean: South West | collected 2011
ATACCGCTCAAGACACTGAGAAATTGATTGTTGATCGCCGTCAACGATTTGAAGGGCGCGCTCAAACATAACTTGTGCGCCTTCGCCGACACAACGCGTTATTTCGGGCGAACTCAGAGTCCGATACCCCAACGCCCCAAGAACCAGATTGACGGCCTTAGCAACGCTTGGGATGCTATCGATTAGCGTACCATCCAGATCGCAAACCAAAGCCCTCACGTTTGGGTTTGCCAATTAGAACGTACCTATCTTTTCGCGCCATTCGGGATCGGCATCATAAATCCGATAGACCAGCTCCATGGTCCGCAGGGCATCCTCGGATGAGCCGTTGCGGACGCTTTCATCGCTTACGATGCAATCTGCAAACTCCGCGATCTCGTCGGCCCAAGACGGATCCTCGTGGTATTGCGTGGTATTTTCACGCGGCACACCCTGGGGGCCATCTTCCAGCCTCACGACGGTTAGCGTCTCATTGCCGTAGCTCTTCGATCCGGACAGGATCCCACTCAGGATCAGCGCTCCTTTCTCCAGCGTCATTTCCATTCGAAACCGGTGCTGCCACTGCGTTGCCGAAGAATGTAGCATAGCGACCACTCGATTTTCCGATCGCATCAACGCATAGGCATTATCTTCGACATCAAAGTTCCAGAACTCATTCGACACGAAGCTGTGGACCGTGTGAAACTCGCCAGCGAATAGACGCATCAGGTCAGCCATATGGATCCCTTGATCCAACAATACTCCGCCGCCGGCAATCTCGCGTTTTGTTCGCCAATCGGATTGATCAAATGTGATCAGCTTCGATTTCCCATAGACGCCACGAAGATTGATCATTCGGCCCATCGCCCCAGCTTCCACGAGTTCTAATGCATCACGAACCGACTCATGATAGCGGTGATTGAAGCCGTATTTCAGTTTCTGCCCCGGATGGTTTTTCTCGCACGCAATGACCCGACGAATATCGGAAACAGTCCGGCCAGGCGGTTTCTCACAGAATACGTGTAAGCCCCGCTCAAGACCAGCAATTGTGACTTCCGCTGCAACGTCGTTGGTTAGGCAAACAAATAATACGTCGATGTCGGTTTGCAAAAGATCTTTGTAGCTATGGAAATAACGCACACCGTCGTCAAAAACACCATCACCATCAACCGTTCTGTCGCAAACGGCGACGGTCTGAAGATTCGCAAAAGAGTCAATATGTTCGCGCCGGCGTTTGCCAACAACGCCATAGCCCGCGATGGCGACGCGGAGGGGGACCTGCTTAGTCATGGCCTCAAGTATTCGTTCGTGAGCGGGTCGGACCGCAGGATCACTTCCGCCGCCTGCAATTCCTCCGGGGTATCGACGCCGATAGTTGGACGCCCCGAGGTGACAATTTTTATAGCGTATCCGTGCTCCAGCGTCCGCAGCATATCAATTCCTTCAATGATCTCCAGTGGCGTCCGTTCAAGTTTCAAGAATATTGAAAGGAAGGTTTTTGAGAAACCGATAACACCGGTCTGCTGAAGCATATCCGAGATTGGTGTTCGCGCGCGCGATGGTATCGGCGCGCGGGAAAAGAATAAGGCTCGATCATCCAAAGCCCGGGCGACCTTAACGACGTTAGTGTCGTCTTGCATCGTCGGGTCCAAAATGGGTGAAGCAAGATTGACCACGGGTGCATCAGTATTAGAAAAGGCCGCCACTACGGGGTCTATCATGTCAGGCGCCACCAAGACCTCATCCCCTTGCACCATCAAAACCAAACCGTCGTCGGCCAAATCATCGCCAACCAATGTCACAGCTTCGGCTGTACGGTCAACAGCGCCAGGATGATCATCGCGGGTCATGACGACATTTGCGCCATGATTTTCACAGGCATCTCGGATTTCCGCATCGCAAGTAGCGATGACCGTATGGTCAAGGCTCGCTGTTGATACACAACGCATGTAAACATGAAGAACAAGTTCAAGGCCCAGAAGTTTCTCCAGCGGCTTGCCGGGAAAACGACTAGATCCCATCCGTGCCGGAATGACACATAGGTTCCTCATTACAAGCCCTCCAGTCCTGAGAGCGCTCGGCGCATGGCGATGATATCGGTCCCATAAGCGAGAAACCGATATCCTTCGCTGAGACGTTCGCGTAGCTCATCTATAACGGGAGCCACCTGATGAATGCCCGGCGCCTTTTCAGCAGCACGGCAGGCGTCCATTGTTGTGCTAAGTGCATTCTTGTAGGCTTCCATTGAAAAATCTCCCGGAGCACCCAGATCCGCTGAAAGATCGTAGGGCCCAATGAATAACGCATCTACCGCGTCGTGGGCGGCTATGGCGCCGGCCATGGCAACGCCACGGCATGTCTCGATCATAGGAACAATCAACGGTTGAAATGTTGTGCAATGGCTTTCAAAGGTGTCGCCCCATAGATTGCCCCGACCTAATCCTGTACCCCGGCAACCGCGCGGAGGGTAGAAACAGTGGCGCAGAAAGTCATCAAGCGCCGCGACATTCTCAACACACGGAATAATCAACCCCTGTACCCCACCGTCAAGCAACCGGCGCGCCAGATAGGGGTCGGCGCTCGGCATCCGTACCAACGGCGGACACCCGCGCCGTTCGGCAGCGGCAAAAATTGTCAGCGCGCTGACCTCATCGATAGGACCGTGCTCCATATCAATAATCAGAGCGTTAAATCCGCAAGATGCCATTGCCTCGGCGATCAGAGGGGATGCGGAGGTCAGCCAAGCGGCAATAATCGGATTGCCGCGCTTCAATTCAGATCTCAATTCGGATGACACTGTAAAACTCCCTGGATAATTTCTTGGCGCCATTGATCCCACATCGGCTCGGAGAAAATAAGCTCACGGTCAATGCGTACGGGTTTGGACGGTGACGCAAGGATAGCACTGAGACCATCCGACCCCGTGGTCGGGACGTCAATATTTTCGGGAGTGATGTCGATGGCAAATTGATGCGCCGGCACATAACGAAGAGCCGGGATGCCAAACACCAGCGCCTCCAATCCCACAGTACTTGCAGAGAACAGAACACGCGAAATTTTCTCATGGTCTTCAAACGCAATCTCCGTCTTTACTATACCCGGCGTTTCCGCAAACGAAGTCCGGTATATAGGATGGTCCTTGACCACGAACAGAAAACCGGCCCGCGCGGCAACTCGAATAGCCGCAATCATCTCCCTCGCGATGGCGCGATCAAATGGCAAGGCAACAAAAACCGGCCCCGCCGGATTCCATCGAACCTTGGCGTCCCCACGCAGCCGCAAGGCACCGCCAATCGCCGAGCGCGACTCCGGCAACCCCCAAGACGTCAGTTCCCGTCGAGTCGTGGCGCCCGTAGTGAGCACTCGGTCCGGCAAACTCTTCATCCCGTCATGATTACTATCAGCAGCATAATTATACATATGCCTCCCGACGACAGAGTGCTGGTAACCAAGTGTAGAAACGTGATAACGGCGAGCAATACGCACCAACTGACGCTCCCAGGCGTGATTTTCCCATGGCCAGATGACTTGAGATGGCCGACATGTTTGGAACCATCGGGCCAAACAGAGCTCGGTCCACCGGGCCATGGCCCCATGTCCCGTTCCGCCCTCCAAAGCAACGGAACGTTTAACCAGCCAGGATTGTCTGCTGGTCTTAGCGATATGAGATGGACGCCATTTGGCACCCACGAGTTTCGTCAATGCCTCCCAAGGATTGCCCCAAGCATGAAGGCTGGCATTACGCCCAGACGCCGTCAGCCGTCGTGCCTGTCGAATGCCGCCATCCACGCTGATCACCCTGAACAGAGACGAGAATCTCGACATGATGGGACCGAAATAAGCATCAACCCCGTTGACATGACTGCGGGGATGGCCGTAAACGAGAAGGCATGGTTTATCGTTGGGAAACCGCCGCCGCTGGTCTCTGAAGGCCAGTGCCGCAACAAAGGCAGATAAGGCAAACCGGGTACGGGCCATTAGCCCGCGCAAGCGCAACTTCATCTCTACAACTGCCAAGGCCGGCGGCGTGCCAGCGGCCACGCCGCGCTTTTCGGACAGATGGCGAAACATCCAAGGATCATCGCAAAGCACTCCAATAGAGCGGTTCTCTGCGATCCAGTGGTCCACCAGGCGCGACCATGCCATCATGCATCCCATATCGGAGACATTCGGCGCACATGCGGGTGCGTGGGCCAATGTCGCTCCCGAAGTAAAACTCAAGTCATGAGCCAAGGATACCCAATCTTCGCGTATGGCTTCGAACGCAGCTTCCATTTCATCCCCTATCGGCGGGCTACTCTCCAAATAATCTAAATGCCTCCTCTCAGAACCGATAGCTACCCAATTTTGCGGTTGAGGCTTCTGGTTGACCTCGCGGGAGGTCCGAAGATGAACCAATGCCATGAGGTCAAGCCTTGCTTCGCGCAAATAGCCACATGTGTGATGAAAGGCCGTTATCTGCCAGGAACTCTTGAAACGCGGCCTTTATGGGTTCGTCACCATTCAGCAGATGTCGCACAAACGGGTCCGATGGCGGCGGCGCACCATCCTTAATGCTATTGCAAACGATATCCACATCAAGTTTTCCAGGCGTCAGGAAGGTCGTGTCTATCAGTCCACATGCCCCCATCAAAACCTTTGCGCCATCACGACTGAGAAAGTTCAGGTGGTGCGGCGGAGAAACCGCGTTTGAACGTGCGCCAAGCACAAGGATATCGAACCCTGTGCCGCAAAGGCCGGTCACTAGAATCCGCCCCCCGGGGCGGCAAAGTGCCGCGAGACTGCGAAGAAGATCTGCCGGCGAGAATACATGCTCGATTACTTCGAAACAGGTTACCAGACTAGCCGTGCCGGCGATCGCAGGATCGTCAACCACCTCTTCGACCATACCCTCGACGGTCTGCAATCCTCTCCGTCGGCACATTGCCGCAAGATCAACGCTTGGCTCCACAGCCACATGACGCTTGCCAAGCCCTGCGCTACGGCACTCTTCGAGAAAAATCCCCGCCCCGGCACCCACGTCGATTACGATCTCACACGTTGATTGGTCTTCCGCTATCAAAGCCTGCAGGCGGTGCACCCGATCGCGGAAAATATTCTCGCGCCTCGCTTCGGCGACGGCGGGGAAGAACTCTTCTGCCCAAAATTGCTGCGAGGGGCTATCGCGATAGAACTTGGCCAGCGCTTCAGTTGTGGGAACTGGATCGACGAACAAACTTCCACACTCAGCACAGGCGACCAGGTCAAACCCGTTCTTATCAAACGCAAAAGATTTGTTATCGGCGCCACACCCCGGGCAATCACGTGTGATAAATTGCGCCGGATCAGGAAAGAAGATCTTTGCGTCCTCGGCACTTAACCGAAGATAGGTCGCAAGAAGCCCCGCCGGCCGAATATCAGCTTCCCGCATGCTGTCCGTATTCTGTAATGGCGCCTAACACAGCACTAAGCATTCGCTTAAGAATCGGATCAAATCTCCGATTGGAGCGCCACATAACGACGATAGGTTTCATTGGTCAGCAACAATTCCGCATGGGTCCCCTGATTGGCGACCGTTCCAGCTTCGACGACAATAATCTTATCAGCGCTGACTATGGTCGACAGACGGTGGGCAACCACGAACAGCATCTTTTCTTTAGATATGTCCTCGAGCGCGCGTTGAATGGCGGCTTCGGACTCACTGTCGAGGGCACTGGTCGCTTCGTCGAGGATCAAAATCGACGGGTCGCGGACGATGGCTCGCGCCAATGCCACACGCTGGCGTTGCCCTGCCGAAATCTGAGCCCCACGGCTGCCGAGAGCCGTGTCATAGCCTTCCGGCATAGCGGTGATGAAATCATGGGCATGCGCGGTACGGGCCGCTGCAATCACCTCATCGTCCGACGCCGTGAGCTTCCCGTAACGGATATTGGCGGCGACAGATCCTTCGAATACATGCGGATCCTGGGGAACAACCGCAATTTGACGACGCCACGCTGGCCCTGGAATTTCCGCAAGGTCCCTACCATCCACCATTATCCGACCACGAACCGGCACATGGTGGCCGATGAGCAGATCGATAATTGTCGACTTTCCGGCGCCCGATTCACCAACCAAGGCAAACGTCCCCGTGCCGCGAAACATGAGATTGATATCCGTTAGCGCCGGTTTTCCCACCACGTAGTCGAAGCCAACCTCCTCAAAGGAGATTTTCAAAATCTTACGCTTCTCCGCATCAGTCCTGACGCTGGATTGTTGATCTTCAGAATCGGAAAGATCAAACAGTTCCTGCAATTTGCCGACGTGCGGCAGCATGCTAAGAATCTGCAGCCAGCTGCTGCTCGCCGTCTTTGCGCGCGGAACCATGCGCACCAGGACGACGAAGAACGCCATCAAAAGCGACAGTGGAATGTCCACCCAGGCGATCGAGTAGGCGATCAAGCCGATTGCCAAAAGGGTGACCAGCGGCTCAACATAGAAGTCTGCGACAAGTCTGTTGACCTGGATCTGAACAGCGATTCGCCGAAACGCGTCGGTCAAGCCACGGAACTCCCGGAGGTGCAAATCGGCATTGTCGAATTCACGAACAGTCTTGAACCCTGTCAGCTTGTCAACGACGTACGAATAAATGCGGTCGATCGCTGCCTTCTCATCCGCGCCTTGGCGATATCCGATCCTAAACCGAGAGGCCAATAAGATCCCGCTGATCGCAATCATCCCACCAGCTGCCAACGATAAGTCAAAGGAGATTGCCAAGGCCATAAATAGATACAAGAAGCAAAAAACAATAGATATCAGGAAAATCGAAAGCTGCTCATAAATGGCGCCGGCCCCCTCTGCCGACGTGAACACTGTTGCCGTCAAATCACCAACCCGGGTGCGGTGAAACTGAGATAGGGGAACATGCATGGATGCTGAAAACGCCTGGTTCCGGAAATCGCGCGAGGCCGTCGCACCCAATTGCCGTCCAACGTATCCCTGCAAAGCCTGGGCGACGTACTTTATCAGCATCAGGGTCGCCAGTGCCGCCAATAAATAATAGATGCTAAACGGTATCCCAACTAAGGCGAACAGATGGGTCAAGACCTCGGAAATTGCGCTTGGCGCCGCATTGTCTTGGAGCTGTTCGAAAACAGGAATGATGAGACCTATGCCGATCCCCTCTGTGATCCCGCCAATCAGAATGAGACCAAAATTGGCGGCGAAAAGCGCCTTGTAACGCCCCAGGTAACGGACAGAAATCCGCGCGTCACGCAAGTAGCCTTTCCCAAAACGCCGCTGATGCTTGCCATTCTGCCCTTTCACGGATGGATCTAAGGGCAAGATGAAATCAGTTTTCGTAAGCGCAATCAATTGGTCCCAGAGACAATCGAAAACTCATTTTCCACTGTGGACCGTACATTGGTCTTGCTCAAGTCCATGGCAGGGAACCTATAGGATGCCAAATCCTCTGGACTTAACTTTCCTCTATTCTCAGCCAGGAACTGTTTTTGCTGCTTAAGGAAATACAAGCGCTGGTCGTCGGGGTCGTAAAGATCGTGCGCCATTTGATAGAAACGCTCAGAATACACGATGCCGGCTGCGTCGATATGGTAATAGTCATTCGTCCGCAGAAGCGTTTCATAGTCCTCGCTTTTGGGAAGCCCCAGATAGGCAAATCGATCGCAGGCCGTCGGCTTGATTTCATCGATGAAAGCGTTGGTGAACGCGATTTCCTCATCGGTTTCGCCCGGCGTGCCCATGCAGAACGTCGTATAGGTTGGCAGCTTAATATCGTGGGCGTGCTTGAAAAAGGTCCGTATCGTGTCCAAATCGAGGTCTTTCTTCTTCCGCGACAACGCGCTATCCGACCCCGCCTCAACGCCAAGATACAATCCTGTGCAACCGGATTTGCGCATTTTTTCCAGGAGGTTCCGATCTGTAATGTCAGCGCGCGCTTCACAAGCCCACGCGATATTATAATTGCGACGGATCAGAAGATCGCATACCTCTTCCAAGCGCTTATGGTTCGCGGTAAACAGGTCCTCGCGGAAATAGATACCCTTGCAGCCATATTTCTCGATGAGGCGGCCAATCTCATCGACGATACCTTCCGCTGAAAATTTGGTATATCGGCGCGACCAAATAGAGGCAACTCCACAGAACGTGCAACGGTAAGGACAAGACCGACTAGTATGCATTGTAAACACGGGATAGGCATCCACGTCGTAAAGATCCAGCTTCCAGTTGTAGTCCTTGCCCCAAAACTTATCGTAATCAGGGAACGGTAATTCATCCAGATTTTTGATCCGACCGGTGACAGCGTTGTCGATCTGACGCGGAAGCTTCGTGCCTCGGCACAGTTCAGCCATCACGTATTCGCCTTCGCCCTGAACCACAAAATCGACCTTTTCGGGGATGGTCTCCGGCATCAAGGACGCTTGGGGGCCACCAGCCGCCAACGGAGCGCCAGTCAGGTTCTTTATTTCGTCGATCAAGGACAAGGCCTCATAATAACCCGGCGAATGAATATACATCCCGACGAAATCTGGCTTGAAGTCATCGATTTCCTTCGCCATGTCCTGGGGATCGAGATAGTTGTCAACAATTGTGGTCTCAACTCCATTCTGTTCCAGAAATGTTGATATATACCCAAGCCCCAACGGCGGGCGAAGGTCACCATAGTGCAACGCCGTGGTTCCCGGCCCAGGGCGTTTGGCGGTTGTGAGCATGACGCGCCGATATTTAAGATCCCCAGTCTTCGTGTTCAGCATCGGGCCTTGCGAATGCAGTTTCGCAATTGCTTTTTCCGTTCGTTGAGCAGATGTGCTTTTCATCGTCGCGTTCCTAAATTCATAAATCGCCGTTCCCAACGGCACTCTTATATTGGAATGGCCTCAGCCTGAGTTGATATCCCAACGAGCACCAACTTTCACCTCCCCCTAGGTTGAAATGCATGCGGCAAGTTTCCACGATCTAGTTATTATTTTAGTCATTAACGGGTTCTGCGGAAAGCATTTCGACGCTTATCGCCTGATCCGGCTCAATATCGGCAATGGCGAACTTTCCAACAACTGAGCTCATCATGGATCCAGGTAGGCCATCGGCGGGCCGTTTCATACCAAGCATGACGCTCTCGATACGTTCGCCCTTAGCAATCGCCTGATCAGCAACGATGCTACGTCGGGCACTATCGCGAGCCGCCTGTTCTGCTTCAATCACTTCGATCCGAGCATCGCCCAGAACAACCTCGGCAATGCGGATGTTTTCAATCATATCCGTCAAATTCTGGGGGTTCACCGAAAAGAAGTGGCCCGATCCCGTCATCGTGCGGTCGAGCGTGTAGTGCTTCTCAATAAGGTGGGCACCAAGTGCGACTGCGAGAGCCGGGATCACCATGTGATCGTCAGGCTCCGTATGATCAGAGAGCCCGATCACCATCCAGGGATAGCGCTCCTTCAGAGCTGAGACGCGCCGCAGATTGGCCGCGGGATTTGGCGTTGGATAACTGAGCGTGCAAGCTAGCAGGATGATATCAAAGTTTCCTGCGTCATAAAGAACGTCAATCGCAGCGTCGATCTCTTCGGTCGTAGAGCCGCCCGTAGACAGGACAATCGGCTTACCCTTCTCGGCCACATGCTTCAGCAAACGGTGATCGGGCAGATCGCACGATGCAATCTTAAACAATGGCATACCAAGATCGTTGAGCATGTCAGCGTTGTCGGTATCAAACGGGGTGGAAAACGGCAAGATACCTTTCGCGTTCGCGTCGGCGAAGATAGTCCGATATTCATCGGCACCCAGGCGATCAAGGCGCGAGTAATACTCGAGTTGGGATGTTTCCTTGCCATTCCAATAAAGGGTTGCGTTAGCTCTAACCAACTTTTCGGCCTTGTAGGTCTGAAACTTGATCGCTGATGCGCCAGCCTTAACAGCGTGATCCGTCATCTTGATCGCCGTTTCTACATCGCACATGTGATTACACGCAGCTTCCGCGACGACGTACGTATTCTCACCGTCGCCAACCATCGTTCCGTTCACATTGACTAAGCGCTTACCATCATGGCGCGCCAACATCTTGTTGATTTGTGTTTCAAATTTGTCGAAGAGTGTGTCCGCCATTTTCAATCTCCATGCGAATAGTCATATTGGGCCGAGGGGGCTCGGCGAAAGTTAAACGGTCCAAGGGAAAGCCGTTCCCATAAAACCAACCATTGTTCGTCTTAAATGAAATAAGTCACTTTGCTCGTCATTCCTCCCATCCTCGGCACTTGGGCAGCACACGATTCCCCAATGTTTTAAATGAGAGATCACCTGCTCATTGTAATCGGTATGTCGGCCTTCAGGATAAGAGAAATGGGTGATGGTCCGGCCCAAATTCTTCTCGAGCAACGACATGCAGCGATCCACATCCTTATGCATCCCTTCGACGGAAAGGCGCGACAAGATGTTATGGTCGTGAGAGTGGCCCCCAATTTCGAAAAGTGGATGGCTATCAAGCTCTTGTGTTTGAGCCCAGGAAATCTTTCGGTAATTTGCCGCAGCATCGACAGACGGCGTGACGGCCGTTTCTAGTTTTAATGCAGCAAGAATGCGCTCCTTGTCAGCAGCGATGGCTTCTTTGCAGACGCCTTTGATCTTGATAGTAGCGTGAATTCTGTCGTCATCCGATTGGAGGGGAAAAGAGTTCGGAAGCCTGGAGTCGGCCGAAGACAAATCAATCTCATTTATTTCCGATCGGTTGATACAGTCTTCTATCTCGTCGACCCAGAACATCCGATCGGATTCAACGAACCCGGTAGAGAAATAAAACATTGCCGGCACATCAAAATCATCGAGAACCGGCGCGGCAACGGCGTGGTTGTTTTCAAAACCGTCGTCGAAAGTGACCGCGAAAGCTCTCGGCGGGAAGGGTCTCCTCTCGCAAACGTGGTATCGCACCTCTTCCATCGAGAGCGGAATACCTATGCGTTTAGCTGTTGAGATCTGATCGCGGAATGTATCTATATGAATATGCTTTCCGGAAAAGTTCTCGATCCCGGGGCTCTCGGCATCGCTGACGCCGTGATAAAGAAAGATTGTCAAATCACTCATGAAACAACCTGCCTCCTGATTGTTCCCCCTAGGCCGCACCCAAATGCTGAGTATAAGCATGGAACTGCTGAATCGCGCGGCGGCGCTTGAAATACGGGATGAATGAATAGTACCCAGCGGCGGCACGGTCCCAAGGTCTCTCAATAACTTCAACCCCGGTGCTTATTTTTCTTATTAGATCCACAATCACATTCGTGGCGAAAACTGTCGTGTGATAACGAATGTGATGCGCTTTCATCCCTGCGGTAACATCGACACGGCCCTGATAGATTATTGGGCCCGTATCAAGCTCTGGCTCAAGCCTATGCACTGTACAGCCAATATTATCAAAGTCCTGGAAATACATGGCCCACAAATCAGAGTCCAATCCGCGATAAGGCGGCAAGAGGCCTCGGTGTATATTCACCATCATGGCGTTGGTTGCCAACACGTTCTCGGCGATCTTTCCAGTACCGAACGAGACCACAAGGTCCGGTTTGAAGGCCTGGAGGGCAGCCAGACAATCCGCATTATTGACGCTTGGAAACCTAACATAGGATGCATCACCCGTAAATTCTCGCGCCACGGTACCTTCAAAAAAACGTGCCTCATACGCCTCTTGATTACGGCCAAACGTTGGGTAACTCTTGACTAGGTAGGGATTATCCCAAAAAGACGCCAGGGATTTTCGCGCCTTAATCCATTTCCAATAAAGCGCCTGAAAATCCAATCCAGCCGTTTCGAGAACCACGAAGAGCTCAGTGTGTGGTGCTAAACAATTGACAAAATAGCGGTGGTGTGTGGTGTCCGTCGTCAATACCGCGCATTTCAGCTTACTCATGAGGACCACTTACCGCCCAAGAAAGTCTTCAAGCAAATTCTCAGCGAGCCAGAATTCAAACTCTGAATTTATCTTTACACTCTCTTCCGGCAGCATGGTGAGATGGCCAACTGTCTCACCGATCAAGCTGCCGCCGCGCACAACGTTCGTTCGGGCGAGGTGGACGGCACTATTGTCCTTATAGATTGCTTCTTTCTCTAAACGAACACCGGTTGCGAAATCGATTGGTCGCAGTCCATTTCGGTCGTGCTGATAACACGGCGATAGTTCCTCAGAGACAGAAATTACGGAATCGACATCAAAAATCTGCATGACGTTGACCGCCCGGTCGATATGTTGGGCACGTCGCAGCGGTGAATTGATGTTAAGAACGCAAATAGCATCAGGAATATAGTTTTGTTCGTGCTCCATAGTGTCCAGGACATGCCCAATTGAGTCGCAAATATTCACAATTTCAATTTCAGGCGGCCGCTCAATGACCTCGATGTTTTCGTGCTTTTCTGCCTGCGCAATGGCATCAGGGTGACTAGTCGACATGACAATCCTATCTAGCAGGTCTGATCGGAGCGCTTCGTTCAGCGTGTAAGAGATCAGTGCCTGTCCTGCCAAGACAGCGTTGGGTTCATTCTTTGGATAGGGAGAGTTTCGCGCAACCGGAATGATCCCCAAAACCTGTGGCGTATGGCCAGTAAGCTCGCGTTCCGAAAAATTCTTTTGTATCTCGTAACGCGTCTCCAGCAATCGCTTGGCGTTGGTGGTGATACTGCCGTGGTGCTGACGATAATAAAAGAGCGGCACATTGACGTTGTACGGCCGAAAATTTTGAATAAAGCGGATCCACAAATCATAACCGTCCTGACAATTATACTCCTCGCTATAGCCATCCAATTGTATCAGGACTTCACGTCGGAACATCGTGCAGGCACCATGAGCCGGTAAGTCAAGAAGCTCAACTTCATCCCCGATCTTCTTGCGCCGGATCAATTCGAGAATATTCGCGTTGTCGTCGATGAGAAAGTAATCAGGATATACTAAGCCAACATCGTTCCGGGTATCGAGAATATTGGAGAGGACAAGCAAAGCGTTCTCATCAAGATAGTCATCGGCGTCGAGACGCATAACATATTTTCCGCCGGCTAAGCGTAACGCAATGTTGTTGGATGCATTTAGCCCCTTGTTTTCTTGGCGTACGATTTTAATTTTAGAGTGAGAGGCATACTTCTCAAGAACATCACCTGTGTGGTCGGTAGAGCCATCATCGATCACGATCAGTTCCCAGTCATTCATGGTCTGACTGATGACGCTTTCAATCGCACGATCAAGATAGTTGCCGTAGTTATAGCACGGTGAATACACAGTCACTTTTGTCATGTTGATGAGCGTTTCAATTGATCTTAGTTCACAAATTTCTTGATTAGTTGCGATAGCCGGTCAGTTGAGCCATTAAAAATATTCAATGATGGGTGCCTTGAAGACTCTGATTGATCCTCCTCTATTACCTGCTCGATTTCAGTGCGCAGTTCAGGTGCTGCCATCAGAACCGGCCCATAGGGAAACGGTATATTTGAGTCAGATTGGTTTTGTGACGAGGGCCAGCCAACAATTGCAACTCGTCTGCCCGATAACGCAGCTTCAATTAAAGCCATCGAGTCAAAGCCCAGAATAAAGTCATATTTGTACAAAGCGTCTGACCAGTCTCCATTACCATCAATCGAAACGTCGATTGGCAATTCGGGCACCCCTGCATCCTTGGGATGCGGCCGAAAGAACAACTCAGTCCTCCGGCCACCAACTGTGCTCGGGACATTGGCGGCAATATCCTGAACAAGGTTTCGACCGCTGATTGATTGCGCGAAAACGCTACGGAATGACCCATCACGGGCTTCAGGTTGTGAAACAATGACTATCTTGCAGGTATCACCGACCCCCAGTGGCCGCCAGACACAACGCTCAAGGTGCGGGTGACCTACTACATACAACTTCGCTTTTGAATACAAATCACTCACCCGACCCACGCAGGTATCATCGATGCAGGCCAAATGCTCGGGCATGTATGACGGCGCATTATGTTCATCCAAGAATCGCGTATATCCCTTCCAGTGATCGAGAACGCCAAGCGAAGGCACGCCCACGTTGCGTGCCGCCTCAATTAGCCGTGCATTTGTCAAATCATGTTCGCGAGCGCTGGTGGTGCAAACAAGATGCGAGATTCTCTCGCCGCCTAAATAATTTTGAAGTGATTGTCGGTCCGCTGGCAGGGTATCAAATACCGCAGCCGCTTTTTCAAATGGAATACCGCCGTCCAAAAAGAGCTGTTCGCTGATTGGATGCACAATTAACCGCCATCGTGCTTTTTGTGACGCCATGATGAAAGCCATGACGCTTGGAAGAAGAAATCGGCTTCCGCCCAAATCTTGAAAATAAAATATGATGGAATTCCGGGGCACCGATTTCAGGCTTCCTTTGAAAGACGTTCCTGATTATCTGCAACCTTATGCACGGCCTCCACAAATTCCTTAACTTCTCTCGCGCCGTTTGGAAACTTACATATGTCGGTAGTAACCAGTTCAAGATCGTACAGCCGCTCTGCGGTCGGACAGAGTCCGGCGGCATAGTCGGGCTCTCCCGTGTAATGGGGGCAGCGAAACGGACAACCCGTATCACCGTAGGCGATCTGGTTCTGATACATGGGATACCTGTAGATAGGTATCTCGTAGCCGGGGGAAATGGCCACGCCTTCGGCCTGCATGGCACGCACGAAAACATCCCGGTGGTATCCGGCCTCTTCTGGGAGGAACCGCATAGTAAAGAAGTAGTATGAATGGCTACAGTTCTGGCGTACGAACGGTGGTATCAAAAATTTGTAAGGTTGAAGCGCGGCCGTAAGGCTGTTTGCCAGATCTCTTCGAACCTCGAGCAACTTGTCTAGTTTTTCAATCTGGCTCATGCCGATAGCAGCTTCAATCTCGGTCATCCGGTAGTTCCAGCCCACGATGTTCTCGAGATCGGGCAGATCATCATCAGTCCATTTTGCGAGGACCACCTCACCGTGATTCCGGATCAACTGCATCCGCTGTGCATATTTATCATTATTGGTGACGGCAACCCCCCCCTCCCCGGTTTGGATGGCTTTGTGATAGTTCAGGCTCAAGACCCCAATGTCGCCGATCGTCCCAGCAAATTTGCCATTGATAGCGGCCCCCGGGGATTGTGCATTATCCTCAATCAGCGCCAGCTCATGCTCGCTGGAAATCTCTTTCAACGCTTCCAGCCGAGCCGGGTGACCAAACAGATTGACGACAATAATAGCCTTGGTGCGCGGCGTGATCTTCTTCTCAACCTCGTTCGGGTCAAGGCAGAACGTCTCGTCCTCGATATCGGCAAACACGGGAACAGCATTAGCCATGACCACGCAAGTAGCGCTGGCCGACATGGACGTCGGCGGAACGATCACTTCATCGCCTGGCCCCACGCCAACAGCTGCGACAGCACTGTGAAGGGCTGAGGTGGCGGAATTGAATGAAACGGCATGCGTCGTGCCAAAGTACGTCCGGAACCCGTCCTCCAGCCTTCGTACATTAGGGCCACCCAAAAATCGATCGCCTGGCCGGCCGGAAAATCCGGAAAGCTCCTTTCGGCGCAATGTGGCAATGACCGCCTCTTCCTCTTCCCGCCCAATCATGGTGTCATGAGTGGGGTAGGGAATATCCCTAACACGCGGTCCCCCATACATCGCAAGCTCCGTCATTATCGACCCTTTCTTGTCAGTTCCGAAACCGACCACGCAACGGTCCTCGGAGATCTGTTGGAGATTTTAGTTGTTCTCATCGGGAAACCGGCGCGCACTACTTAAAGCTGGCCGCAGGTCCTTTGCGCTGCGACTTCAATATTTCCTCAAACTCGTCTTCGCTAAACCCCGTGATCTCAAGATAATAGTCCAGCATATCAGGTCGCTTTGGATCATATTCCTTGATCAGCTCAAACGCCTCCTCCCGGGTCAGTAGCCCCGCACGGACATCTTGGCTGGCGTGATCCGTGGCGCGTCCAAACCCTCGCTTCAAGTACTTGGCGTAATCGTGGACACCCGGCATACGGCACTCAACACTTTTGTATCTCTTGTATGTACCTTCGACGTTGTCTTCTTCCCACCCGTACTCTTCCTTGAGAAACTCGGTTTGACGTTCACCATCCCAGAAAATGTATTCGCCAAGGAAAATTCCATGAAAGCCCATTGCATCCAATTGTTCCTGGAGAGGAACTCGAAACGGATACATATCGCGACGCTCGATGTTGTCGCATAGAAGATCGTCGATCCGCGCCTTTGTCGAAACCCGATCGAAGTAGGAGCGGTCGAACTTGACCTCATCGCTGTAGGAATTCTTGTTCCCGGCTTCAGCCGACGACTCACCCCAGACCATTAACGGAATGCCGTACATGACGGCCACCTGCAAAGGAAAGGCGTTCACTCCTGCGTGACAATGCCAGCACGAGTCGCCAATGGCATGGAGCGATTGTCGCGCAACCTTATTCACCAAACCACGGGCCGGTGTAAACATCAAATGGTCAACGCTCAGCTTATCAAGAATATTCCACAAGTTTCGCTTGCCGGTTGGGCTGTACCAGTTATGACTGAAGGTAACGGCAAGCGGCTTCATACCGTATTTCTTGACCAAGACGTGGAGCTGGAACGCGCTGTCTTTGCCGCCACTGATAGGGACAATGCAATCATAGTTGTCGCCCGCCTTGGCCCTATAGTGTTCGAGCGTTTCGTGCAACAAGCGTTCACGCGCAGCCCAATCGATATGCATCTTTTGCTCAGAACTTTGACAGGCCCGGCAAACGCCGAGTTCATCGTAGACCGTGCCCTCTGAGGTCTCCGGCATGCAGCAGCGGACGCAATATCTCACATTTTCATGCGGGGGCTTCCCCCAATCCGATGATCTTTGCAGTGCTTCTTTCTTCGTCATGGTGAATCCATTCATCGCAGAGGTTCATTCAGTCAAAGATAGGTTCAACAACAGCGGCCGGCGCCACGGCGCCCTCATCTTCAAATTCGGCCAACAGATCTAGCAAATCCAGGTCGTGATACTTCGGTGCTATAATTTGAACGCCAAGAGGAAGTTTTTCAGGCCCAAAGCCAATTGGCAGATTAACACTCGGAACGCCACAGAAGGTCCATATAAGGCAATTGTCAGGACGATCCGGCGCATCGCGACCTTCCGGGGCTTCCCCAGCCGCAGCCAACGTGATCACAGCGTCATATTTAGAAAGCCAGGAATCCATTTCTTGGCTCAAGCGTGTTTGCGCCGCTAAACATTCGCGAAACTCATCCGCTGTTATACTCCGGCCCGCGTTTGTCATTTCGCGGAATGATCGACTAATTTTGTCGGGTTGCTCAATTTCGTGGGCAAAGTAATATGACAGAGATTTAGTGTAGATGATCTGGTGTATGTCAAAAATTTCACTAAACGCCGCCGGCAAATCATATTCGATACAGTCAATATTTGGCAATCCGCCAAGGACGTTGGCAAACGTATGCAGACTTTCTTGGGCATAGCTCTCCGCATCCGACCATTTGGGCCCCTTGACCATGGCAATCCGCTTTGCCGCATCGCGAGATTTCCGAGGCCGTTTGTCGACGCACTTGTGGATGAACGGATGATTAGCTCCGCTTACACGCGTGGCGTTGAGGGTGAGCTTTAGATCACATACGGTTCGGGCGAAAAAGCTAACGTGATCGAGCGTATCAGCGGTCTTTAATACTCCGGTCCTGGGAACTAATCCAAAAGAGGGTTTCATGCCGTAGACACCGAGATAACTTGCCGGTCGGATAGTTGATCCCGCGGTTTGAGTTCCCAGGCTGACTGGAACCATACCGGTCGCAACGGCGACGGCTGATGCCCCTGATGATGTGCCCGCGGACAGGGTCTGACCGTAGGGATTTAGAGTTTCACCAGGATGATGAACGGCGAACTCGGCAGTGACGGTCTTGCCGGCTAAGCAGGCCCCCGCATACCGCATCATAAAAACAGCGCGTGCATCGTTGCCCGGAGAAAATCCTGACCAGAGCTCACTCCCCATTTCCGTGTTAAGCGTTTCAGTGTTAAAAATATCCTTTACGCCGAACAGGGCCCCTGCAAGCTGCGGGAACTCCCCCGTTTCACGGCGACGGGCCTCCAGATGATCAAACTGCTCTAACAAGAGATCTGGTTCAAACGCCGCCCATGCCTTGAGTCTTGGCTCAATAACCTTGATCCGTTCGATACAGGACTCCGCGATTTCACGTGGGCTTGCCTTCCCAGAACGCACCGCCCGAATGGCATCCGTTGCACTGAGGTCATAGAGTTCAGGTTTCAAATTATCTGTATTCCAACTATTAATTGTCTAGCAGAAGCCTTGCCAGTGCCTTTGGTTCAATCAGCCTGCGATTTGGTCGCAGATTTCGACAACACGACAGCCATCTTCAAGCGTGCAAGCCGGCGGCTCACCGGCATCCCGTTGCGCCACAAGCTCACGGACGGCGGTCGGCAAACAGAATTGCCACGACGTTTCTTTCGTTTGCGACCCACCAAGAATGTGAAAGCTGCCAAATTTCGGCTCCGGGACCCCTATTTCAGTCTGAACAATTTGACCGCGCTGGCGCAACGAAACCCGGCCATTCCGAAAGAAAATCTCAACGTCGAGAAACACGTAGGAAGCATCGGGCAAATGGTGAAAGTCAACAGCTAGGCCATTAGCAAACGTCAGGGCAAAGTCGTAACCGGGGTCGTCTGTATCTGCGCGCCCATGGCGGCGGAACGTTCGGACTGATTGAGGTTCGCCGAAGAACCACCGGAACAAATCAATGAAATGCGATCCATTGACCCAAAGGCCCTTAGTATAACGGACACAGGCTGCAATCGGATGTCCCCATCGGCCGCTATCGATGTCTTCGCGCAGGTTTCGAATGCTATTATTCCAACGTCGATAATAATTAACGGCAACTTGCCGGCCCTCGGCTTGCGCAACCATGCGCCTCGCTTCATCCCGGTTTTGGGAAATCGGCTTCTCTACAAAGATTGTCTCAATGCCAACATCCAACGCCGCCGCCAAAACTTGGCTGTGGGTGTTCGTCGGCGTACAAATGCTGGCAATGTCGATCGACTCTGCGCCAAACATCTCTTGGTAGTCGCGATATGTTGATGGGACCCCCCACTTTTGCTTGAAGTCCTCAAGATTTTGCACGTTCACGTCGGCAACCGCCGCCAGTACCGTTTCAGGGTGCAGCAGATAGGCGCCGGCATGGGTCATCGATCCCTGCGCGTCTTCGTTCCGCGCTGGCGGCACTCGATCATATCCACCACCAATGTTTCCACAGCCGACAATCGCCGCTCGCAAAGATGTCTCCCCTAACATGATGGGCGTCACTCCGCCCCCAGCAGGCTCAGAAGATTGGGTTTCTGTTCAAGGTACGCCATCAATTCCGGCAGGCTGAAGTCAGGCTTATCCGGATAAAGACCGGAAATTATTTGCTCCAGGAACTGAAAATTCTTCAGGTAATTGACCGCGAAATTAATCTCGGGCCTGTGCAGTTTCTGCCAATGGCCCGTCGCCTCTATGAACCCTGTTTTGAAGCCGTTCTCTGGGACAAATAGAAACTCAGCTTCCGGAATATCGTCGCGAATATAGTCCGGAAAATCTATATAGCGTTCTGCTGCCTCAAGCTTGAATGCCTGAACCCGCACCCCCAGGGCAAACAGAGCTAGGTCCTCACGCTTCACATTATATTCGTCGGTAATCGACACAGCGCAGTCGAAATCATTTCTCGTCTGTAGTTCGACGACCTCATCAATCATTTCTGGATCCACGAGGGGATTGTCCCCAAGGATTTCCACGACCGTATCACAATCATAGGCCCGAGCTGCACCACATAAGCGTGCCATGATATCTTGCAAAGGCCCGCGGTAACATCCGACGTCGGCGTTGGCCGCCCACTCGGCCAAGGGGTCATCGCTTCTCTCATCACTGGTCGTTACGACAATCTCATCGATACTTCTCGCGCGCCGAATGCGTTCCACCAGGTAATCAATCATTGGTCGGCCATTAATCGGCATGATGTTTTTGGCCGGCAATCGAGAAGAACTCAATCGAGCAATGATGAACGCGCCGGTGGTCATTTAGGCCTGCCCCCTGAATGTTGCCATGTAAACCAAATCAACCTCCTTTCCCTCCCACATGTATTCGCGCCGGCGCACACCGTCGCTGATCATTCCGGAATTCTTCATGATCTTTAACATGCCGGCATTCGTCGCCATGGTGCCTGCCCATACTTTCCTCAGACCGACCTCATCCAAAAGAAATGTCATCCCCCCGTTCCAGGCTTCCAGCCCATATCCATGCCCCCAAAGATCCTCCTCGCCAAGCATGATAGTGAGATTAGCGGTGGAATTCGGACGGTCTACATAGGCCACCATGTTTCCGAAATGCCGATAGCTGTCATCTTGCAACTCTAACGCCCAGAAAAAGCTATCCGATCCTACGAAAGTCTTGAGAAATGCTTCGCAGCTCGCGCGATCATGACTGCGGCTCCGGTGCTTGCTAAAGCGAGTGACGCTGGGGTCATTTAGCCAACCGATATAGGTGTCCGTGATGTGGTTCGCGGTAAACGGAACTAACTGAAGTCGCGACGTTAAAATATGCCGTTGCGACAAACGTTCGATATCTGGTTCTGCCATTCAGCGATTTTTTTCGGCGCCAGCCACGGAAACATTCATTGCCAACGAATTTTTCTCCTTGCTGCCGGTGCGCTCTCCGTTGACTATATTTTTGATAATCGCGTTTCGGTTCGCATCATAGGGATAGGACATTTCAGCCCAGACCTTTTTAAAGTCGACGTCAACGGGCTGTCCGTTGACGAACCGGTTAGTAAAATCCGCGAGCTTAGCCCCATCGTCAAACCGCATCTCTGAACCAAATTTATCGTATATATTTTTGTCTACTCCGAGAAGGTCCATAAATACGACCGGCGTTTCGATAACCGCACAGTCCGCAGCGATCCCCGATCCGTCCAGTGTTATTACTAAGTCGGCCGAGAGCAAGTATTCGACCGTTGTAATATTTGGGTCGATCAAGAAATCTAGCTCACGGCTTGGCACTCTGGCCGAGAACGCAGCAGCATCAATGTAATTTTTTGGCCGGATCGCTAACCGCGTCTTTAGCGTGTCGACTTGGTTTAAAAAATCAAACAGCATTTCCCCGTTCGTAAACACCGAGTCAAAACCAGCAAGATCTGTGAAGCCAGGAAGCGTTATGATAACGGTTTTTCTGCCTTTCTGGGACGGCTTATCAAGGCCACGCGCACGCAGGGTACTATCGATACGATTGTAACCGTAGGGAACAACAGACAGATGTCCCCAATACGGTCTATAAAGATCATGAATAAAGCGGCTCCAAACTAGGACAGCATCAGCACAAATGAAAGCGAGGCTCGGCAAGGCGTATACACCATTCCCAGCCGAATGGTGAACAATCAGGCTTTTCCGCCCACGCGCACGCAGTAACCATGTCCTCACAAAATGACGTTCCGAGTAATCGTCAAGTGAGAGAAACGCATCGCAATCGATGTTCTCGCTATAAACAAATTCACGGCAATCCGCCGTAATCAGCCGCCAATAAATTGAAATATCAAGCCAGGTTTTTAAACGGGACGCACACGCAATATAAATCTTCAACGCCCGCAGCAGCATGCCTATAAAAAGCATTGGCGACATGGTAAAGGCACGGAAGTCCTCGCACCCAATTCCCGCCGCGTCGAGGTCGGAAATATAAGTTGCCGCAATCTTATCACCTGGATCCCATTGGTCCGTCAAAAAGGCCGCGTTGGTCTCATTGTCAAAAAAATAATCGTCGACTGTGAAACTTTTAAGTAATTCGCCCGCGTAACCAAACCCCGTATTGTGAACCAACAAGCTGCGGCGGCGCGGCTGAGGGCAACGCGTTTTCCATCTAAAACTGGTCGCTGTCTTGATAACCGATACCAAAGTCATTAAAGCCGTCAGGAACGGGCTGGCGATCAAGGCCCCAAACCGGGAGCGCCAAAACTTTGCGAGATCAGACCCCGCATAAATTCCGAACGGATCGGAGTCGGTAATTACGCAAACCTTGTCACGTCGGTTCTTCATATCGCGCACTATAAATGATTGGATGCAGGCCTTTTCCAAGCCACATTTCTTCACAAACAACCCTGCGTCTTCTTGACGCACGCCGGAACTTGCTGCGATGGCTTCAACTAACGGTGCCTGATCGTTGAGTTTATGACCAAATACCTTTGGAACGGTGCATGGATTATCAAACATGTAATCGTATAGATCTAGACGGCGACGGGTGAGGGACTTACGGCAGAGAAGATACGCCAGACGCCGGCAAAACGGATAAAAAATCTCGCCGTTATGGCAGTTGTCGCTGGTCACAAAGACGGATTTGGATGCCCGGCGGATTTTACTAGCATGAACCAAAACCGTCCAAGGCAACAAATGGTCAAACACAATTGTAAGCCCGCCCGATCCAACACACCTTGAAGAGGACTTTGACAACGTCACAGTCTTAGCGGTGCTCACCATCTGCGTGTTACTCACGCACCATCGCAGTTTCATTCATCAGCAAGACATCTAGGTCGCTTCTCTCGAACGTGCTGATGGCGTCTTCAGGCGTACAAACAATAGGCTCCCCATGTAGATTGAACGACGTGTTTAGCAATGCGCCTGTGCCAGTCTCACCCTCAAAGGCCTTAATGATATCATAATAGCCCGGGTTGCGATCACGGGCCAAAACCTGTGGTCGCGCCGTCATATCGGAACCGTGAATTGCTCCCCCCAGTTCCTCTTTTCCAGCATCGGTAGTTTTGGCGGAGATCATCATATATGCATAAGAATCCAAGTCCACAAGATCTGCCAGGTAATCGTTTGCACGCTCAGCTATGACCACGGGCGCGAACGGCATCCAGAAATCTCGGTATTTGATTTGGCGATTGATTTTATCAACAGTGCTCGGATCACGTGGGCTCGCAAGGATGGAGCGATTGCCAAGAGCGCGGGCACCGAACTCCATCCGGCCAGAACACCGGGATATGACCTTGCCTTCCGCTAAGAACTTGGCCACCTTTGTCACGCTTACGTCATCCATGACCGTGAATTTCTGATTGGCGCCAGTCTGCAAAATAGCATTTTGGATATCGCCATTGGCGAATTCGGGACCAACATAGGCGTTCCGGATTGGCCGCAGATGTCGATAGGCATCCTGTCCAGATGCAGCCTCGCCCATGTAGCAAGCGCCGACGCACAACGTATCGTCCGTCGGGCTTGGGGCAACATAAAACTCCTCCAGATCTGGGTTCTCCGCCAGCAGCATGTTGAGCTTTACGTTCATTGCGACCCCTCCGGCAAATACGGCATGGCGCGATCGGTACTTCGCCTGCATTTCCCGAAACCATAGCTGGACCGAATCTTCGACCATCCTCTGGGCCGCTGCTGCGATCCCATCAAACCGATGGCCCTCGAACGCCGTGGTAAGGTGAAAGTAATTATCCTTAGGTCGGCGATCCGGTGCGTAAAGCAGCATGTCACCATCAACCTCAAACATACCGTCGAAGACCTGGTAACTCTTTCGGGCTTCGCGGTCTGTCGCGTATGGAGCAAGTCCCATGACCTTAAATTCATGCTCTCCGGTTTTCATTCCAAGTAGCAAAGTGACTTCGCGATATATACGTCCGATATCGACGCTGTTCGACCGGGCCAATTCTTCAACACGCCCACCCATGTATCGAAACAGAGTGCTTGTCGTGCTGTCGCCACCGCCGTCGAGGGTGTAGATCAAGGTGTTATCGTTACGGATGGGACTAGCAAACAAAGCATAATAAGCATGGCATGCGTGATGATCATAAAAGACGATTCTATCGGCTGCCTCTGTGCCCAAGTGCCGACGGGCACCGTCCAATCGGATAGACCTGGATACTTCCATATCTCGAATGAAATCGTAGTCAGCGTCGATCTCAGAGAAATCGTAATAGTGATCCTGATTGCTTAGGCGTGTATCTTTGGCCAACTCGTGGAATATAGTTCGATCCTCAATGCCGTCATATAACCTCGGTTTCCAGTAGCGATGATGCACCGCCAGCCATTGGTCGCTGGTGAACGAAGCAATGGATTTTAGCTTCGTGTGAAAGGCGTTCAGGTTCATTGTCGCAAAAGCAACCTGATCGATATCATCGGCAGACAAGCTTGCGCTCGACAGACAGTATTCGATGGCTTGCTTTGGATACCCATAATCATTCTTTAGGCGGGTGAACCGCTCCTCCGCCGCAAGTGCGACGAGTTCGCCATCCACCATTAAACAAGCGGATGCACAGTGGCCGTCATGAATACCCAAGATAATCATTCAAATTCCAAGGTTATAAGCTCTTATAATATTGGACCGGAAGACGCCACTAGAGCCGCCAAAGCGCTTTAAGCCAATGGATGGGCCAGAGCCGCGAGGTGCGCGCAAATTGATTGCAAAACGCCATCCGGGCACCCTGAACTTCATCTCGACGCCACCAATCATCAATGTCGTCCCACACCTCAGCAACCTTCGCCGCGGCGGCATCCGGTGAAGGCTGGATGATTCCCATGTCCTCAAAGCGTGAAAACACGGGTACCGCTTGTTTCGAAACCGGCCAGATTTTCGGATCCGCGAAGCTAATAATTGGCATATTTGCGACCATCGCAGACACAAACACGGATCCGTACTGATCGACTACGAGGAGACGGGCGCGCATCAATGCGTCGTGAAACTCCTTACCAGGACCATCAAAAATCCGAAGCCAGGGAAACCTATCTTTAAAATAGCCTACCTCATCCAGACCACTAATCTCATCTGGATAGGGGCGCAGGTACAATTGACCACGCAGCGAGTCCGGCAAGCAAGCGAGAAACCGCGCCTTATCTTGACGGTATCCAATCGTTTGTGTCGACTGATGCGTCGTTTCCAATCTATGGGCAAACACGCGCATGGATTGGCCAACCAAGTACATCGTGGGTTCCGTCTCGCTATGGCGATCCCGCCAGTGAGTGAGCGCCGGCGCTGGCAGTGAGATGATTCGTCCTTCATCATCCTCTTGCGCCGTCCAGCCCCAAGATAGATATGCATCCCGTTTGTTTTCAACGATTGCCGAACAACCATTGATCTTCTGTATTCCTGATCCACCGTGTTGCGTGCACACAATCAATTCACCGTTTTCTGAGGCAAGTGCACAGCGAAATTTCTCAGCCTCGTTAAAAACCAGACAGGGGCCAACCAAATTAATCTTGCCAGGCTTGATCGGATACTGACTCGCTGTTGCGAGATGTGTGTCGAACTCGGCGCTTAAAGATTGGGGAACTAACTTCCAAAGCATATCAAGCACCAGTTCGACATATGCCTCGGAAAAATTTTTTCTGACAATCGAAAAATCTTCAGGAGGATTAAACCGCCAAGGCACCTTCGCTGGAAACAAACTTAAAGCCAGGCTGATCGGAAAGGACATTGAACGAATTCCTACGACACGTCGGCATCTGCCCCCGAAAAAGACATCTGCCAAAAGCCGCTTGATCCGCGAGCGGCTGCTCTGCACTGGATCCAGATGGCGGGGCACTGAAATCGGCTCACTGTCGATTTCCAAACGCCAATGTGCGGGTGCAACCCTACGCACGATCTGAGACGTGAGCCAGTAATTAAATGAAACGGTGTTTACGATCCTAGTGTGCATATCAAGCACATCGCCAAATCGCCATTTGGGGTCGGATCCACTTATCATCACGACATAGGGCGTGTGACCACGATTTTCGATAAACGCTAAAACTTCCTTGAAACGTTTCCAAACCATCTCCGAAATCTTGTAGACCCAAGGCAACAAAATTATCTGCCAAAAGTCTGGTGAGAACCTCTTGCCATGCCGCGCGTTAAAAGTCGCCGTTAAATGTACAGCGAGGGATTCCGCAAACTCGCGAATCTCTCGCGCGTCGCGATAAAGAATATCGGTATCTGTATAAGCGGTCTCAAAAAGCAACTCTTCCCAGCCTTCGACAACGTCCTCAGCATTGAAAAAACACCACGGCCCAATGGCGTCAGTGGTGCGACTGTCGAAAGATTGATCAACGCCACCAACAATGAGCCGCTTTTCAACAGCCGTTTGACTGGAATGTCCGCTAGCAGTCTGCACAGCTTCCCATTGCGTGAATTCGGTTTAGCCTCGGTAGTATGAACAAATGGCGCTGATCATGGAGCCCGCAGTCTGCCTTGACCATAATTTCGCTTGGTCGTCTAAAAAATGCTGGCGCGAGGCTCATAATTAGACCTGCACAAGTGCCTTCATCCATTGCCACCACCAATGGCGATCCGTACGCGCAAACTCCTGGCAGAATAAATCCCGCGATTCCTGTATATCTGGATCGCACCACCAATCTTCTATGTGATCCCATACCGCATTGACCTTTGACGCCGCGGCCTCGCCACTATCATGGATAATACCCAAGGATCTAAATCGATCGAAATGGCTTCTGGCATGCATAGAAAAAGCCCAACTTTCCGTATTCCAAAAACCAATTGTTGGAATGTTAGCCGTCATCGCAGCAAGGAATGTCAATCCTGGGTGATCAAGAACAACCAGACGGCATCGCGCCAGTGAGTCGTGAAAGCCATCTTCAACAATATTTAATCGCTCGTGCCGTTTCGAAAAGTACGCCCAATCCGAAAGGCTGCCCTTTTGTTGAGGATAGGGACGATAATCTATCATTGAGAACGCGGGCTCAACCAACTTTTTGAAGAATGTGTCCTTCTCACGCCGAAGCCATCCAACGTTGAACAAGGCACCAATCGACATGATCCGGACAAACATCAGATAAATTTCGCCGCTAGTAAAAAGCAGGCGGCCATTGTTCTCTCTGTATCGATTCCGCCAATTTATCAATTGGGGTGCAGGCAGTGGCACAAATCGCCCATGGTAATCATCATGCCGCGACCAACCCCACGTGAAAAATGCATGGTGTCGATACTCAATTTCAGCGCCAAGAGAATAGGCGTGTGCCATCCCGTAATTTGCGCCATGTTGAACAAATACAAGGCCCTCTCCCGCTTCGATGGCACGAGCGAGTTTAAATAGCCGTGGTTCAGAAAAGAAAAAAGCAGGAACCTGTAAATTGACCCGACCTGGCTTGACCCTTCGCTGTAAAGCTTGTGCATGATGCATGGGAAAATGATCAGTGAACGACTTAGGAATTGAGGCCCGAACCACGGTTTGGGCCATTTGTATGAATTCTCGGTCAAGCCGTCGAGCCGCCGATGTATCTAAACTCTCCGGGTTTGGTCTCTCTATATGGGCCTTTTTAGGAATAACATTCAGCCAGACGTTCATACCAGCATGCGCAACAACGCTTCTGACTCGATCTGAGATCGATATTTCGAAAATATCACCGGAAAAGTGTGCCCGCCCAGATTTTATCATGTGAAAGCACCGCTTGATCATCGGCGGCGAATTATGCAATGCACCCAGCTCTACTCTTTGTAGTTTTGAGGCCGGGACCGGTATCTCATGAATTGAGACATGGTCACAGGCCAGTTCTCGCAGGGCAAGTCCGGTTAACCAGTTATTGTAAGCCTCATCTCGAAGTCCATTCTGATACAAATCCAGTACTTTTGAAAATTCCCACAAATGATCATGCTCATAGATGTCCGCATTAAGACTTTGTTCTATGTTCCGCAAAACAGCCCGTTTGGCCTCCAAATATCGGTAATAGGATTGTCCCAACAACTCCAGAAGCCATCGCATCAAGAGCACATGCCAATAAGAAGAACTGTACGCCACGCTATGGCGGGTGTTCATTTCTTCTGCAAGACCAATCAGCATCTCATTTGCTAGAGCTGCCAGGCAATCATCAGCATCCTTCGCAGAGGCCACGTCCGTAACCGGGTCACCGACATCAAATCGCTGTTCCCAGTCTGGATAAACGTCTTCACAATTCGCAAAACACCACGCCCCAATCGGGACATCGATGTGTGGGTTGAAATCAGCGGGAAGGTCGCCGACGATCAATCGGGATTTACCTGACATTTGACTCTCTTGAGACAAATGGTGTTGCACCCGTGTCATCGGATTTCGCCTTGGCGATCACGACGCAGGCGGGGGACTCCCGTTGGTTCGGATGAGAGCGAAACACTATAATACGGCGTCAAAGAACCGCCAAAGCTGAGCTTGAAGTATCCACGCGCGGGGCTATTGACACCTTCAAGATTAATCCTTCTGAAGCCCTCCCGGGCAAGTTCCCGAAATGAGTCCCAAAGAACCAATGTCCCCATATGGGAGGCTCGATATTGGGGATCATTGGCACCGAACAGATAAGTCGCACCTTTATTATCAATACCAAAAACAGCAATGCTACCAGGCTCGCCGGCTTGAGTACGGGAAACAAACATCCGTAAACGCCCCATCTCATATAACCGTTTTAAAAAAAATATCAGGTCATGAATTTGATAGTCTGGCGCTTTTCCTTGTCGAGCAAAGGTTTTTGCATAAAACCGGCCAAACATGCCGAAATCTTCAGAGTGTTCCGTATAGACCCCTTTGGAAATGCCATACCGGATCTCCTGCCGGCGTGATTTATTTAATTTTTTGTACATAGGGCAGTCAGCGGGATCTAGACTTGAGTCCATCGCTTCAAGTTCCAATAAACTCGTGTATAGAACATCAATTTCATAATTCGGTAGATTGGTTGAGTAGTTGTGCCAAACAAACGGTCGGATATCTGGAAAAGTCCAATGCAACGCCATATGAACGCTCTCATACCTCGCTGACAGCTCTTTAACAAAAAAACAGATTGTCCTGAAATCTTCCGACAGGGCTTGCGCTTGGTTCTGCATAGGATTTCGCGGAGCAAGCATAATGCCATTGTGAATAACGAGTTGATGCTCAACCACGCTGCCCCCATCATTGGAAAGGATTAGGGCTGCGGCGCCACGCAGATGATTATTCTTGTAGCAAAACCATTGTTCAGTTTTGACATCCAGCGATTGAAGAAATTCACTACAAGAGAAAATAGTCCCTTGTTCTGATGAGTTAATAAAAGCGTTCCAATCGTCATCTGACTTCGCTTTTTCCAGCCGATAAGATGACAAGTCCATCAAACCATCACTGTAAAAATCCGACGGTGTATTTTTCGATTTACTTAACGCGGAGAGGGCCTCTAGGAAATGATGGGCGCTGTCGTCATTTAGAACTCCATTAAAGTCCGCCGCAACCTGCCCAGCATGATCGAGAAAAGCAGAGACGGTTTCTGTGGTTTCGGGAAACTCGTAGCGGAATGATTGCAAGGTCTCGTCCTCGCCTTCCCAACACCATGAACCCTCCCCATCTTCGTCTCTGATGGTTGCCCGTATAGACAGGCCACCGTCCGATTGATAATCTATAAGCCCTGAGAGAAACGTATAAGCTTGCCCATCGTGGGGCGTCGACTCCAAAAAGAAAAACGGGTCCTCCCGCAAGCACTCTTCGGTAACCTTGACGCAAGCGCCGGCCCGAATGGCTGCGATTTGCCCCGCGCCAAAGCGAGTGGAGGTGATGTAGGATTTGGCATGTGGAAGGACTCGATCCAGAAAAGGGACAAGTTTCAGATCGTCTTGTTTAACCAGATACCGAACGAAGTGGCTGTATTTTTTTCCACTCTGACAAGGGGTGCGAGTCGAATAAGAAAAAAATTTCTCATACCGGTAGGGGACGCCAAACATTGTCTCGGCATGATCTTTTAGAGAGCAGAAAGGGACACCAACCATCAGCATCACCGCATCATGGTCGACCAAAACCTCGTAGGGGCTGCCGACGCCAAACGAGCGCCCGCTAGCATTCTTACAGATTTCATCCGCCAACGGACCGTTCGCGCTTACCGAGAGAAGGGGATGATTGCTGCGTCGGGATCCCGGCTCACATCGGACAAACTCGCTGAACTGGCCAAGCGCCGACGGGGTCTGGTTCAGGTCATAATCATTATCAGGCCAACTGTAGGAAAAAGTAGGAGCGGCGATGGTTCCCTGTTCAGAAACGGCGGCGCGAAGCGCACAATACAATTCCTCTGCAGATAAGGCCAATGCTACCATGCCATCGTCGTTCCGGCGAAATCCCATTTTGGACAAATCTGAGTGCACAAAAACGCAATCGCCGGTACGCAGGCCTAGCTCTTTGATAGCAGAAGTAATCTTTGACGGCCTCATTGAACGCCTATATGAGGCTCACATCCTGGGCCGCAAGGGCATCCCGCAAAGCCCCGCGGCGCACTTTCCCGTTCAAAGTTCGGGGAAATTCAGACAGAAAAATCAGCCCCCTAGGGATATGGTGGCTGGTCAGAACTGGAGAAAGGCGCACTCGAATATTTTCAATGGTTAAAGATGTCGGGTCGCTACCCTCAATGCAGAGCACGGGGATATCTCCATAAACGCCCTCAGGGTCTTCGATAGCGGATATGCAGAATGTCTGCCCGTTCATCTGGTCCTGGATAGCCTGTTCGATTACCACTGGCGATACATTCTCGCCGCCAATGTTCAGCATGTCATCCTTGCGCCCTATAAAACGCAAAAATCCACGGTCGTCCAGATTACCCACATCTTCTGTCTTAAACCAACCGTCCACGAAGCTCATCGCGGTGGCTTTCGGATTACACCAATATCCAGCGGCGATGTGTGGCCCTGTGATCCATATGGTCCCAGCCTTGCCTACGGGACAAAGATTGCCGTCGCTATCCCGAATCTCAATCCTGCAGCCCGGCGCAGCCGGACCGACGGTGTCGGTTGCCCAAGGGTCCTGAACGAAATCAACCAAGGTGCTACGCTGTGCCTCGGTCATACCAAAATTCATGACGACGTGGGACGTTGGAAAATTCTTGATCAGAATGTCGGCAAGTTCCTTACGCAACGGAAGACTGCCAATCTCGAACCATTTGAGATTGCGGCCGTGATCAAGAAACCTCTCTAATAAGTGTTCCAGGAAAAGCGCATAGGCTGTCGATGTGCCAGAAATAGCGTTGCAGCGATGGCGCTTCATTAGCACTAGAGATTTAAGCGGATTAAAGCTCTCCCCATCGTCAACAACTAGGGTCCCACCAATGGCAAGAACACACCGCACGCGGCCAAATCCAAAGGCGTGATTCACCGGTGCAATAACATGTTCAACGATATCCTCATTTAGGTGCATGAACTGTGTAAGGTACAAGGTTGTCGCGGCAAGGCTTCGATGAGTACAAACAATTCCTTTCCTATCGCCCTCTGTGCCGGAAGAGAATATAATCATCGCCGGCGCTTCCGGCGCTGGCAGTGCGCCAAAGTCGTCCACGATTTGGTTCGCGCTCCATGTCAAACCTTGCCATTCCACCCGTGAAATCTCACGGCCGAAGCCCTGGATCGAGTTTCCGTCGTGGATCACTGCGCGCACATCATAAATCTCGAGCAGTTTCTCGAGGGCTTGCTCGTCGCTCGTGGTCCGAGGCACGACCACATAACCACGACTGAGCAGCGCGACGATAGTAATGATAAAGCGGATTTTGGTGTTTATATTAACATAGACAAAGTCACCGGGCGAAACCCCTTGGTCCTCAAGATCCCTTACCAGTGAAGAACCGGCCGCCAGCATCTCCCCATAGGTCATCTTTTCGCGACCTGCGATGATCGCAATCTTCTCGGAAGGACGATGGGCACAGGACCGGAATAGTTCGGCCATCGTTGGAATGTTATCGCTCATGCTACCAGTTTGTGCAGTTGTCCAATCGTTTCTACATCGACGATATCCTCAAGCGGAAGTTCCCCGTCGATAGAACCGGAAATCGCATTCAATATATTGACCCACCCTAGAGAGTCCCAGCCGGGAACCTCTGAAAAGGGCATATCCGGCAGCAATTCAAATTCGTCTGGGAGTTCAAGAGTTCGACGGACAAGCGTACAAAGATGTTCGAAAGACATGTCGTTTAAAAAGGTTTGAGGATTTCGATGTTGCGTTTCCCTTGGCAGATTCTAAAACGTTTAGTCCGTTTCTTTGGCGCCATTAAACCTTGGTAGGAGCCACCCGTCGCCTAGGCCGCCATGGCCGGGAAAATAACGCGCCGGCGATTCGCAGAATTGATTGTCAAGAAGTTCTTTCGAAACTTATTTAATCGGGTTTCGTCGGGGTCATCCCAAGCGTTCTTGAAAATTTGAACGTTGGGAATCTTTAAAGCGAACGACTTGTCTGAGCCATTGGCAAAAGACGCAAGATTGCCACGGTAATTATTACGCATCCAAGCGGTTACATCAAACCGCGTTGTAATCTCAATGCTTTCATCCACCTGCTCATCGACAGGGATGTAGGCGTGATGCGTGATCATGCTGATCAGATCGACTTCCTCGCGCATGCTTTTTGGCATATCTTCGCCGTTTTGCGCCTTGTATATCTCACCACCCGAACGACAGATTTCCTGGATGGTATCATCGAACTGGTTTTCCATAAGAATCTCGATGATTAGGTTGTCCCGAACCCGCCCAATCCCATGTGGGGAATTGGGCGCGGTGCGCATCTGTTCGGCAATAAAGGTGCGAACCTCATCCGGACTATCGAATAAGCGCGCATTAACTTCCTCTGCGTATCGCGTGGCTCGGGCTCCAAGAACGGGGAACATGCTTGGATTGTTTGCGATATGATTAAGAAGGTCAGTGGTGCGAACGCCATGACAATCAAACAGGAACAAGAGCTCCTTGTGCAGGCTTCGATTGTGCGAGAAATCCAGAAGGAACACAAACTTGTTGACCTCGTGGCATTGGGATTCTGGAAGCGTTGCATTACCAATAACCGCTTCATCAATTTCCACGTTTTGCATCTCCGGATGGTCTGTATATCCATTTTCACTCATCAGGAACTTGCTCACGACTTTATGACTTTCCCGATCCTCAGGAAGGTCCATCTCCGTTCCCTTGAGCAATCGCATGTGATTGATGGAAATGCTCTCAAATCGATGATCAATCAGTTTGTCTACAGAACCAAAGAAGCTCTCGCGGGTTTCGCCCGGTAACGGAAAGATCAGTTCAGTCACCAACATCAGCTCGTTGTTACGCGCGAAATGAACGGCGCTCTCAATTTCCTGATCTTTGAGATTGATGCGTTTTATCGCCTTCAATACATCAGGAGTAGTTGATTGAAAACTAATGCAAAAGGGCAAACAATCCTTCATAAGCTTATTGATTGTTTTTACCCGGTCCGTCGGATGCTTGTCAGTATAAATAGAGACAGCAGTCGGGAAACCGGTGTCACGGCGCTTCTTCATTATATACTCGGCAATTTCTACATCACGATGGAGAATACCAAAATTTTCATCGGCCAGACGCAAGTATTTGTTCGAGGCGTTCTCGGCCACGTAATCAATTTCCGCCTTAACCCGGTCGATATCAAAAGCCTTAACCTTGCTCCAAGTATCCTTGCCAGAAACACAGAACGTACAGCGGTAAGGACAGCCTCGCGATGTCTGAATGATAGGCAGGTAGTCAGGGTCCGCCAAGAATGGGTCCATGAACCCGTCCAAATAAGGGGACGGGATATTGTTGATATCATCTTCAAACCGCGCCTGAGCGCTGCCTAAATGGCCACCCGTCTCCGGATTGATAGTTATGCACCCCGGCACAACTTGCCCCAATAGGCTCTTGCGGGAGCCATGCTCCCGATAAGCCTCTATTAGCGCGCGAAGCGGCCCCTCACCTTCGTTAGGCATAACAAAGTCAAACGACGGTGTAGCTTGAAGATCTCGGTGGGCCATCGGAATGTTCTGTGAAATGTCCGGCCCCCCAACGGCAATTACTGTATCGGGGAACCTCTCACGCAAATAGGCTGCCGTCTTCTTTGTAAGGGATGTATTCCATGAGTAAGAC
>MDTD01000549.1_pt1 | contig 33761 bp, 31 predicted proteins | sample 811221 | NCBI WGS metagenome assembly MDTD01 (sample SAMN05326646, study PRJNA326480) | marine metagenome | isolation source: seawater | place: Pacific Ocean: South West | collected 2011
CAGCCCTTCGGGTCGGTCTCGGCGACGCTGCATGTGCCGGCAGAACTCGCATCCGCACTCACGGGGGCGGAGTCCTGTTACGTCGGTGCGGCAGGCGCTACCGACCAGTGCCCGATCGCCTCGACGACGGATGCCGACGGCGGCGTGACAGTCACGGCATCCGCCACCGACGTGCTGGCCTACGAGACCGTTACGATCGCCGTGGCCTTCGACGCCGACACCTTTGCGTCCTTCGACAGCTCGTACGTCGCGTCGCCGTTCGGATGGCTGCAGGCTCTCGCGTTTCTCGGCGTGATCGGTTCGTTCGTATGGGCGATCGTCTTCCGGACCAGGATGCTGCGTGACGAGCCCGGGCGGCCGACGATCATCGCCGAGTTCAACCCGCCGCCGCGGATCGACGCGCTGGAAAGCGCGGTGCTGCTGGGAAAGACGACCAAGGCGATCCCGGCTGAAGTGCTCGAACAGGCGGTCGTCGGCAGCATCCGTATCGAGGAAGCCGGTCGCAAACTGTTCGGCGGTCTGAAGCTCAAGGCGGTGCTGCTGGACCCCGCGCGCGCGGACGGTGACGGCTTCCTGCTGCTCCAGGGACTGTTCCCGCACATGACACCCGGCGAGGAGTACGAGTTCGGATCGAACGACACGCGGCTCTCTTCCGCTGCGCGCCGCATCATCAAGGCCGCCGAACGGGAACTCGACACCCGAGGACTTCGGCGTGCGGTTCCCAGCGGCTCGCGGTTCTGGCCGATGTTCGGGTCGATCGTGTTCGGCATCCTGACGATCGTGTTCGGGTTCTTCGCGCTCGGCGCGTTCGTGGACGCCACCATCCCTGTGCTCCTCATGATTCCGGCGTTCGTCATGATCTTCGTGGTCGCACTCCTCGTGTCCCGGAAGCCTCTGACCGCTGCCGGCGCCGAGACCCGCGATCATCTGAAGGGCCTGCGGATGTTCATCGAGTGGGCCGAGGCTGACCGGATCCGGATGCTGCAGTCGCCGCAGGGTGCCGAGCGGTTCGCTGTCGACGACGCCGGGGCCCGTGTGGATCCCGCGAATCCTCGTCAGATGCTGCGGATCTACGAGACCTTGTTGCCGTATGCCGTGGTCTTCGGCCAGGAGGAGGAATGGGCAGAGCATCTCGCTGTGCTGTATGACCAGACCGGTGTTCCCGGCTGGTACGTCGGCACGGCGGGATTCAACGCAGCGGCGTTCTCTTCGGGCATCTCCACCCTCTCGACGACGACCACCTCGTCCACCTCGGGTGGTTCCAGCGGTGGCGGGAGCGCCGGCGGTGGTGGCGGCGGTGGTGGCGGCGGCGGAGTCTGATTCGCTCCGCGCCGGGGTTCAGGGCAACATGGACGAAATCCTCCGCTGATAGAGTCCGACCCACAACAGTTCATCAGCGGGCGGGCGACGTCATCCGGGTCGGGGGATGCGTCGGAAAGAGATTCCGTCTGTGACCGATCCGTCGTCGGGGCGTTCTGCCCTTGCCGCCTACCGCGCCCTGCCATCTCTCGCCGGCTGGGGCTATCTCATTGCGACGTCATTCGGACGCCTCCCGGTGTCCATGGTGCCGCTTGCCATCCTGACCCTCGCGACCTCGGCGACCGGTTCAATCGCGGTCGGAGGAGTCGCCGCCGCCGCGACGGCGCTCGGGGAAGCGGTCGGAGCCCCCGTCGGCGGCGCCCTCTCTGACCGGTGGGGTCAGCGCCGCGTCCTCATGATCGGCGTCGTCGTCAATGTCGCATCCGCCGTGGCCTTCGTCCTCACCATCGGGAACGTGCCCGACGGTGTCGCTGTCGCGCTCGCGGGATTGGCTGGTCTCTCCCTGCCGCAGGTCGGACCTCTCTCGCGGGTGCGCTGGCTCGCGATGTCGCGCGAAGACGTCTCGGCGGCGTTCGCGTTCGAGGGCGTCGTCGATGAGGTCGTCTACATCATCGGTCCGGCGCTGGTGGGGATCGTCGCGGTGGCGCTGTCCCCGCAGGTCTCGCTGCTGGCGGCGGCAGCGCTGATCGCGGTGTTCGTGACGCAGTTCGCTCTCCACCGCACCGCCGCACTGGTGCCGCGCCGCGACACGAAGCCGGATGCCGAAGCCGTAGAGGTGGCAGAACCTGGCCGCGCTCGCTGGGCGATGGCGGCCCTCGTGCTCGGAGGCATGCTCGCGATGGGCGTGTTCTTCGGGGCGAGCCAGGCGGGGCTCACGGCGTTCGCGCAGGCTCAGGGGATGCCTGATGCGGGTGCGCTCTTCTATGCCGTGATGGCAGTCGGTTCAGCGGTCACGACGTTGGCGATGGTCGCCCTCCCGCCCTCGATCGGGCCCTGGACGCGATGGATCGGCGCAGCCGTCGGCATGGCGCTCGGTGGCGTCGGCATGACCCTTGCCCCGACCGTCCCGATCGTGCTGCTGTTCGCGGTGTTCGCCGGCGCCTTCCAGGGGCCGGCGCTGCTCACGCTCTACGGCGTCGCGGGCTCCATCGTCGAGCGCGGCCGGGCGGGAGTTCTCATGACACTCACCGGCAGTGGGGTGGTGTTGGGTGTCGGCATCGGTACCGCGGCCGGTGGCGCCGGAGCCGCGACCGGGGGCGCCGCGGTCGCGTTCAGCCTTGTCGTGGCGGCATCCGTACTGCTTGCCCTGCTCGGCGCTGTCGGGCGGCTCGTGCGTCGCTGACTGAGCTGGCGCCGGGGCGTCGCGCAGGCACAAGTAAGGGCCGGTCGGAGAGGCTTCCGACCGGCCCTTGTCCCTTGCACCAAGAGTGTCCTGCAATCACATGACGGTAGCTGCCACAGCAAAACAACTACCGTGCAAGCACTCTATAACGGTGAGGTAACGGAAGGGAAGACCTCGCCGTTATCTTTTTGTGATTCATAGCTGACGCATGATTCGGTCAGGCTTCGTGGAGCTTTCGTTCAGGATCAGCGCCCAGACTCGGAAACTTGTGTGCCGTCCCGAGGCACTCTCTTTCCGGGCCCACTGGTGCTGCCCGCTTGATTCTCCGATCAGGAAGCCACTGAATTCGTGCGTCAACGCTCATCGTCAACTCCTTTCCTCTCCCGCCCTCGTGCCCGTGCTCTGACTGCAGCTGCCATGGGTGTGACCCTGCTGCTGGGCGCCTCATCGACGGCCGCATTCGCGGACACACCCGCCCCCGCGAGTGCGTCGACACTCGGCGGTGAAGCGCCCCCGCTTCCCGCATCCATCCAGACGGAGGCATCCTCTGTTCAGTCCCTGACCTCGGATGCCGAGGCGGCTCTTGCCGCCGCCGCGACGGTGGTTGCTGACGCCGATGCTCTGAACGAGGAGGTTGCGGCATCCGGGCTGACGGTCGAAGCTCCGACAGTCGTGTCGGTATCGGCGGTGGACGTGGCAACCGCCGACCTCGAGGGACTGGATCTTCTGCCGGTCGTGCTGCTGCCCTCGCTCACCTCCGCGGTGACGGATGCTGTTGCCGATGCGCAGGCGGACATCGACGCACTGCGTGAGCGACTCGCTGCTGCCGTCGCCGCCGAAGAGGCGCGCCGGGCTGCGGAGGAAGCCGCCGCCAAGGCCGCGGCTGAAGAGGCCGCGCGCGTCGCAGCCGAGGAGGCGCGCCGAGCCGCTGCCGCTGCTGCTCCGGCCGTATCCGGTCCGGTCGCTTCGACCGGTGACAACTCCCCGGGTGCGGCGCAGGCCGCTGCCCGTGACATCATGGCGTCGCAGTACGGCTGGGGTGACGGTGAGTTCTCGTGCCTCGTGTCGCTGTGGAACAAGGAGTCTGGCTGGAACTACGCCGCCTACAACGGTTCCAGCGGCGCAACCGGTATCCCGCAGGCGCTGCCGGGCAGCAAGATGGCGTCAGCCGGTGGCGACTGGGCCACTAACGCCGTCACGCAGGTGCGTTGGGGCCTTGGTTACATCGCCGGACGCTACGGCTCGCCGTGCAACGCGTGGGGGCACTCGCAGTCAGTCGGCTGGTACTGACTACGGGGCACAAGTAAGGGCCGGTCGGAGAGGCTTCCGACCGGCCCTTGTCCCTTGCACCAAGAGTGTCCTGCAATCACATGCCGGTAGCTGCCACAGCAAAACAACTACCGTGCAAGCACTCTATAACGGTGAGGTAACGGAAGGGAAGACCTCGTCGTTATCTTTTTGTGATTTCTTTCACGGGTGCGCCGGCGCTGTGCAGCCGCTCAGTAGTCCCCGCCATGGTCGGTCCTGTCCGGGCTGTCGAAACGCTGGAGCTGTACGCGCCGAGCGAGGCGGATGCTCGGCCGAATGAGCAACTGCACGCTGCCCACGATGAAGAACCACGTGCCGACTGTCGAGGTCGACTCGGACAGGAACAGGACGCTCCCGACGACGAACATCACGCCGATGAGGAAGTCATTGGCGGTGCTGAGGGTCTCGTAGCGGTTCCGGATGACGAGTTCGTCGCGTCCGAGGGGAATGTCGAGGTCGGTCGGATCTTGGCTGTTCTCGGAATCGGCCATCGCGACATGGTGCCAGACCGCCCAGCGCGGCCGCGACCCCCGTGCGCGTGCCCCGACGTATGCCCGACGGGACGTACGAGCTTGCCTAGACTGGCCCGCGCTGCCGATCGGAAGAGAGACGATGAGCATCCCGAACCTGTCCGACCACTGGTCACCGCTGTCACATCGACCCTGGCTCTCCGCCTACGCCGACGGTGTGCCCGCGGAGATCGATCCGGTCGATCAGACTCTCGTCGATCTACTCTCGGCATCCGTCTCCCGCTATCCGAAAGAGGTCGCGCTGGAGTTCTTCGGGAGGCAGACGACCTACGCCGAGCTGGGGGAGCGGGTTGAGCGGGTCGCGAACGGACTGCGCAAGCAGGGGGTCGTCGCGGGGGACCGGGTGGCGCTGGTGCTGCCGAACTGTCCGCAGCACGTCGTCGCGTTCTATGCGGTCCTGCGCCTGGGAGCCATCGTCGTGGAGCACAACCCGCTGTACACGGCTCGAGAACTGCGCCATCAGTTCGAGGTGCACGGCGCTGTCGCCGCGATCGTGTGGGACAAGGTCGCCGACACGATCGCCGAGATGCCCTCAGATGTTCGGCCGCGCACGATCGTGTCGGTACGGATGCCGGATGCGCTCCCACTCGGCAAGCGCCTTGCGTTGAAGCTCCCCGTCCCCGCTGCGCGGGAGACGCGTACTGCGATGACGGCCAGACCTACCGCGAAGAAGCTGGTGGCGTGGAAGACGCTGACGGGCACCCGTCGTCTTTCGAAGAAGGTCGCAGCGCCGACGCTCGATGACATCGCGCTGCTGCAGCTGACGAGCGGGACGACCGGAACCCCGAAAGCCGCGATCCTCAGCCATCGGAATCTGCGCGCGAACGCGGCTCAGGGCCGCGCGTGGGTGCCGGGTCTGCGCGAAGGCGCCGAAACCTTCTACGCCGTGCTCCCGCTCTTTCACGCCTACGGCCTCACGCTGTGCCTGACCTTCGCGATCTCGATCGGGGCGCGCATCGTGCTGTTCCCTCGGTTCGACGTCGACGCAGTGGTGGCTGCCGTAAAGCACTCGCCGCCGACGTTCCTTCCCGCCGTCCCGCCCGTCTACGACGCGCTGGCCCGGGCGGCGGCTCACCGAAGGATCGACCTGCGCAGCATCCGGTTCGCCATCTCGGGGGCGATGGGTCTGCCGATTCCGACAGTCACACGGTGGGAGGAGGCCAGCGACGGCCTGCTCGTCGAGGGCTACGGCATGACGGAGTCCTCGCCTGTCGCCCTGGGAAACCCCATCGGCCCCACCCGACGACCCGGCACCGTGGGCGTGCCGTTTCCGAGCACGGAGATCCGCGTGGTCGATCCCGACAACCCGACCATCGACCGCGAAATGGGGGAGGCCGGGGAGTTGCTCATCCGGGGTCCGCAGGTCTTCCAGGGCTATTGGGAGCGCCCCGAGGAGACCGCCGCGGCCCTTCTCCCGGATGGCTGGCTGCGCACGGGCGACATCGTCACGGTCGCCGAGGATGGCTTCGTCACGGTGATCGACCGCGTGAAGGAGCTCATCATCACAGGCGGCTACAACGTGAGCCCGAGCGAGGTCGAGCAGGTGCTCGTGCTGCATCCGGATGTCGAGGCTGCGGCGGTTGTCGGCATCCGGCGATCCTCGGGTGGTGAGGATGTCGTGGCGGCCGTGGTGATGCGCGAGGGCGCGCACTTCGACTCCACGGGCCTGCGCGACTTCGTCCGACCTCATCTCGCTGCCTACAAGGTCCCCAAGCGCATCGTCGAGGTCCCCGATCTTCCACGCTCGCAGATCGGCAAGGTGTTGCGTCGGTCGGTGCGCGAGAGCCTCAGCGTGCGCTGAGGTCTTGCTCTGGCAGTGCGGCGTTCCAGCGAAGACGCGGTTCGTCCTCGTCGATCTGGGTGAGCAGTGCCGCCGCATCCGAGACCGGGAACATCGTGATGATGCGACGGCCGACCGTGGGTGTCTCCACGGCGTAGGCCAGTGCGGCGGGTCCCTGCTGGTCGGTCAGCGCGATCCGCGACCTGAGTTCGCCGAATCGTTCCGTGCGGCGGAGGTTGTGGTCGAGGACACCTGTCGCGGCTGCCGTCACGCGCTCGAGGAGGGTGCTCTCACGCACCCACGGCAGGAACTCGTCGGGGGGCAGGCCGCACAGGCGCGCGAGATCGCCCGCGATCCACCGGTCGCGCTTGCGCCCGAACGGTGTCATGACTCGAGAGAGGAGATATCCGTACACGTGGAGCAGCCCCGCGTTCCCGACCGGCCAGAGGGCGTCGATCCCTGCCCGTTCGTGAAGCGCCTGGAACAGGTCGGTGGTCACGACCGGCTGGCGAAGGAACTCGTCGATCACTGACGATGTTCCCCACGCGGCGAAGCGCCCCGCCGCTGCGTCATCATCGATCGCGGCGCCGAGCCAGGAGAACTCATCCAACGTGGCACGCGGATTCTCGCCGGCGCGGGCGGATGCAGCGTCCAAGGCGTCCGACACGCCTCCAGCGTAGACGGGCACCTGCCGATGGTGGGGCCCTGGATTTCACGAGCTGTTTACCTGCTGTGGCCGCAGCGTCCACAAACCGATGCAAGTATGGACGCAACGTCCCAATCGATGTGGGCGGGGAAGCAGAGCAGTGACACCGACCATCGTCTTCGATTTCGACGGTACCCTCGCCCTCGGTGCGGGTCCGATCGTCGCCTACGCGCGTGCGATCGCCCGACGCTCCGGTGACACGGTCTTCCTCGACCTGGCGGTGTCCGCGCTCGCAGCCTTCGAAGCGGGCGACACCGATCTCTATCGCGACGGCTACGACGTCGTCGGGTCGTTGGCTGCGAAGGCTGGAATCCATGCGGGCGTCCTCAATGAGGCATACGCCGCATCGCGCGCCGCGCTCGGCTCGGCGGACGCACCCGTGATGGCACCCGAAAGGCTCGCGCCTTTCCTCGACCGAGTCGGACGCGATGCGCAGATCATTCTCGCCACCAACGCACCGAGCGACAGCATCGTGCCGTTGCTGTCCGCGTGGGGAGTCGCGGAGGCCTTCGATGCGCTGCACTTCACTGTCGGCAAGCCTGACGGGCTCCGGCCGATTCTCGCGCACGCCCTCGAAGCGGGACCCGTGCTTTCGGTCGGCGACATCGTCGAACTCGACCTGGCGCCCGCGATGGAACTCGGTGCCGACACTGCGCTCGTGGGCGCGACCGCCGCTCGCGCGAGCGCGCCGGTGACGATGCGCGGCACGACTCTCTCCGACCTCTACTCCGATATCGAATCCTGGGCCGCATCCGCGGTGTCCAGTCCCTCCCGCACCACCCCACTCGAAAGGCATCCCTGACATGCGCAAGTCCCTGATGGTCACGGGCATCGCGGCCATTGCCGCCCTTGCCCTCGCCGGCTGCTCCACCGAACCCGACTCGTCGGCGTCGGGTTCGGCCGATACGGCATGGCCCGAGGAGATCACGATCTCGCTCGTCCCCTCTGTCGAGGGCGAAGATCTGGCCGAAGCGCTGGACCCGCTCACGACGTACCTGTCCGAGAACCTCGGCATCGAGGTCAACGGCGTCGTCGCCACCGACTACTCCGCCACGGTCGAGGCGCTCGGAACCGACCAGGCGCAGGTGATCATCACCGACGCCGGCTCGCTCTACAACGCCATGGAGCGCTACGACGCCCAGCTCATCCTGCGCGACGTGCGCTTCGGGGCTACCTCGTATGCGTCGGTCGCATACACGAACAACCCCGACAAGTACTGTGCCGAAGCTCCCGAGCTGTCGACGTATGCCGCCAGCGGCATCGAGCTGTCGTACTGCAACGGAATCGAGTCGGCGGGGGAGAATGCGTCCGGCCAGGGTCCCGAGGCGCTCGACGCGTTGACGAAGATCGATGATGGCACGACAGTTGCCCTGCAGGCGGCGACGTCTCCTGCCGGCTATCAGTACCCCGTCGTGGCAATGCGCGAGGCCGGAATCGACACCGACAACGGGATCACGCAGATCCCTGTCGAAGGCAACAACAACGCCGTACTCGCGGTCTACAACGGTGACGCAGAGGTCGGCTTCGCCTACTGGGATGCCCGCACGACGGTCGCGGAGGAGGCGCCGGATGTCGCCGAGAAGGTCGTGGCCTTCGCTTACACCGACATGATTCCCAACGGCGGCGTCGCAGTCTCGTCCACGCTCCCCGCGGACCTCGTGGCCCAGCTCACCTCCCTCATGGACGGCTACGCTGACTCGTCTGACGAAGCCAAGACCGTCATGTTCGACCTGGTCGGGCTCTCGGACTGGACTGACCAGACCGCCGCCGAGCAGATCACCCGCTACGGCGAGATCCTCTCCCAGTTCCGGAACTGACCGAACCGCGAGGTTCCCGCAAGGAGTCGGTGCATGCACACTGATCCGCAGCGCGCGGAGGCCGGGGGCAACCCCTCGGCCTCCGCGCCCGCCGTCGCCTCGACCGCCACACCGTGGGCGATCAGCCTTGAAGACGTCTCGGTCGTCTACCCCAACGGCACCCGCGCCCTCAGTGGCGTGAGCCTGGAGATCGCCGCCGGTGAGATGGTGTCGATCGTCGGTCTTTCCGGCTCGGGGAAGTCCACCCTCATCCGGGCGATCAACGGTCTTGTGCCGGCGACGAGCGGAACGATCACTGTCGGCCCGTCAGTCGTGACGGGTCTGCGCGGCCGTCGGCTGCGGCAGTTGCGCGGGCACATCGGCATGATCTTCCAGGGCTTCAACCTCGCCGATCGGGCCAGCGTCTACCGCAACGTCCTTGTCGGTCGCTTCGCACACACGTCGACCTATCGCACGGTGCTCGGGCTGACCTCGGCTGTCGACCGAGAGCTCGCGCTCCAGTCGCTGGACTCCGTCGGGATGCTCGAGAAGGTGTGGACGCGGGCCGGTCAGCTCTCCGGAGGGCAGAAACAGCGCGTGGCGATCGCTCGCGCACTCACACAGCAACCGAGTGTGATGCTCGCAGATGAGCCGGTCGCGAGCCTCGACCCCCCGACAGCCCATGCCGTCATGAACGACCTCCGTCGTATCAACGTCGAGGACGGGCTGACTGTGCTCGTCAACATCCACCTCATGGACCTCGCACGCCAGTACACGACCCGCATGATCGGACTGCGCGGTGGTGAGCTCGTCTACGACGGCCTGGCGGCCGACGCCACGGATGCCGACTTCGAGCAGATCTACGGGCGCCCGATCCAGCCGGTCGATCGGCTCGACCGATGAGTCAGGTCCTCCCGCGGTACACCCTGCCACCGCGGCCTCGCAATCGCGCGCGTGTCGCCCTGATCGTGCTCGCCGTCGCGGGCTTCACAGCCCTGACCTGTATTCCTGCCATCGGCGGCATCGAGTTGGACTTCGGCGCGATCATCCGCAATTGGAGCAACGGCTCCGGCATCCTCGTCCAGTTCCTTCAACCGGACTTCTCGTTCCTGCCGCGCACGATCGGTCCGATGCTCGAGACGCTGCAGATGGCGGTGGTCGGCGCATTCCTCGCTGCGCTGGTCTCGGTTCCACTCACCCTCTGGGCGGCGGTGCCGACCAACCCGCACGCCCTCTCCCGGCGCTTCGTCCGGGCGGTGATCAACGTCGTCCGATCCGTGCCCGACCTCGTCTACGCGACGGTGCTGGTCGCGATGATCGGTGTCGGGGTTCTGCCGGGTGTCATCACCCTGTTCCTTTTCGACATCGGAATCGTCGTGAAGCTCGTCTCTGAGGCGATCGACTCCGCCGATCACCCCTACATGGAGGCTGGGCGCGCCGCCGGCGGCACCCAGGCCCAGATCAACCGAGTCACGGCCCTCCCGCAGACCTGGCCCCTGTTCGCCAATCAATGGCTCTACACCCTCGAACTGAATGTGCGCGTGTCAGCGATCCTCGGCATCGTCGGTGCCGGCGGCATCGGGCGCTTGCTCGATGAGCGTCGCGCCTTCTACGCCTACGACGACGTCTCGCTGATCGTCTTGGAGATCCTCGTCGTGGTGGTTCTCATCGAGGTGTTCTCCAACTACTTGAGAAGGCGGTTGGTGTGAGCGCGTCAGCCTCGGCACGAGCGCTCGGTCTGGAGCTGCCGCCGCATCCATCCCGCCTCGGTCCGACCATCACGGCGGTCGCTGTGGGGCTGGTCGTCCTCCTGTCTGTCGTGGGGCTTCCGATCGACTGGAGCGACGTCGGCGCGATTCCGGGCGAGCTGCTCCACTACGGCGCACTGATGTTCGCCGATCCCAACTGGGAGAAGCTTCCTCGGGCGCTGTTCGAGACGTGGCGATCGATCTCGATGGCGTGGATCGGCGCGATCCTCTGTGTTGTCATCTCGATCCCGCTCGGGATGCTGGCAGCGCGGGGTGTCGGCCCGATCTGGATCCGGATGCCGCTGAGGGGCCTGTTCGCCGTCATCCGTGCGCTCCCCGAAGTGATCATCGCGCTGCTGCTGCTCACGATCACGGGACTCACGCCTTTCACTGGTGCACTCGCGCTTGGAATCGCGGGCATCGGCACGCAGGGGAAATGGGTCTACGAAACGATCGAGTCGGTCGAGGAGGGCGCATCCGAAGCCGTGCGGGCCGCAGGTGGTGGCACGGCAGAAGTCACCCGATGGGCGCTGTGGCCCGCCGCTGCCCCCGCGCTGATGTCGTTCGCGCTGTACCGTTTCGAGATCAACATCCGTACCTCGGCGGTGCTGGGGCTCGTAGGTGCAGGCGGGATCGGCAGCATGCTCGCCAACTACACCAACTTCCGGCAATGGGATACCGTCGGAATGCTGCTGATCGTGGTGGTCGTCGCGACGATGACCATCGATGCGATCTCGGGGGCGATACGCCGCCGGATCACGCAGGGCGCCCGGGTGCGCGGGACCAGACGATCCTCGAAAGGACGCCAGGATGTGGTCGGGATCCGCTGAGACGCCGCCGACGATGCGTATCGCGATGCTCGCTCCGTCGCTGCAGCCGACTGAACGACGTGTCGCCGAGTCCATTGCAGCTGACATCGAGTCGGCGATCGAGCGCACCGCACAGGAAGTCGCCGACATCGTCGGCGTCGGGCGAGCGAGCGTCATCCGCACGGCGCAGTCGCTCGGCTATGAGGGGTACCCGCAGCTGCGCGTCGCCCTCGCGCGTGAGGTTTCCCTCACCGGCGCAGACGTCACCGAGACGGATGGGACGATGCTCGGCGCCCTTCGGGGAGCCGTCGACCGGTTCGCATCGCGACTTGGCCACACCGTCTCTGCGCTCACGGAGGAAGGCCTCGACGCGTTCGTGCGCGATATCGACGATGCGCAGCGCCTGCTCGTTGCGGCGAACGGGCTGTCCTCACCGCTCGGGATCGACCTCGCGATGCGCCTGACCTCTGCGGGTAGGCCGGCCGAGTACATGCCCGACACCCTGGGGCAGCAGATCGCCGCGGGGCATCTCGGCCCGGGGTCGGCGTGCCTGGTCGTGTCCGGGTCGGGAGCGAACCGGGCATCGCTCGATGTCGTCACCCAAGCACGTGCGAGCGGCGCGAGGGTCCTCGCGATCACCTCGTTTCCCCGCTCACCCGTCGCGGAAGCCGCGGATGTCTCACTCATCGTCGCCCCGGTCAACGACTCATTCCACGACGAGCTCGTCCACACCTCCCGTGCCGCGCTCATGCTCGTGACCGAGTCCGTCGTGGGGCTGCTGGTCGCGCGCCGAGGTGAGAGCGCGCGTGCCGCGCAGGCCGCGACCCTCTCCGTTCTCAGTCGTTCGCTGTCAGAGTAGCGAGCCGGCGGCTGCGAGGCCGGCGGCCGCGTAACGCGAGTGAAACGAGCCCCGCGTATCGTGACGCGCAACGCTCATGAAAGCGAAAGCCCGCGTCCGGCGGGTGAATGGAAAGCGTGAAGCGGCTCGAGAAGGAGTTGCTATGACATTCCAGGTCCCCCTTGTGGACATCACCGCGTACGTGGCAGACGGGACGCCCGCCGCGAAGGCGGAGGTTGCCCGCCGCGTCGACGACGCCTGCCGCACTGTCGGATTCATCCAGATCACCGGGCACGGTATCCCGGATGCCGTCATCCGCGGGCTCACCGAGGCGATGGATGCCTTCTTCGCGCTCGACCTCGAGACGAAGAAGTCCTACCGCACGCCGCCGCAGATCAACCGCGGATATAGCCCGCCGAAGTCGGAGTCTCTGAGTCTCAGCCTCGGCGTGGAACAGGCGAGCCGCATGAACGATTTCTTCGAGGCGTTCAACATCGGGGCATCCGCTGCAACCTACCCACACATGGCGCAACTCCCGCAGCCCGACTATGCCGAGAATCTCTGGCCCGCGGTCGAGGGCTTCCAGACGCAGGTGGAGGCCTACTTCGCCGAAGCGGCCCGCGTCGCCCGCGTCATGACGCGGATCTTCGCCGACGCGCTGGGGCTTGACCCGGAGTTCTTCGCCTCCCGTACCGATCACTCGCTCGACGTCATGCGCATGAACAACTATGCGCTCCCGCCCGGGACCGATGTGACCCTCGACGGCGACCTGATCGGCATGGGCGAGCACACCGACTACGGAATCGTGACCATCCTCTGGGCCGATCAGGTGAAGGGTCTGCAGGTGCTCGGCGCTGACGGGTCGTGGAACGACGTGGCGCCGGCCGATGACGCGCTCCTCATCAATCTCGGCGACATCACCGCCCGCTGGACCAATGAGCGGTGGACCTCGACTCTGCATCGTGTGAAGCCTCCCGTGATCAACGGCACGATCGAACGGCGCCGGTCGGCGGCCTTCTTCCACGACGGGAACGTCGACGCCATGATCGAGACGCTGGCCGCGTGCGTCGATGCCGAGCACCCCGATCTGTACGAGCCGGTCACCGTCGGTGAGCACATCGCCGCGAAGCTCGCCGGGTCCCGCGCGGGCGTGCGCAACGCGTCGGCGACGCGGGAGTCCGCGCGCGTGCTTGCCAGCCGGCGCTACTGAGATTCTGGGCGTTCGAGGCGCCCATCGAGACCGTCGAGTAGCAGCATCAGACCGAAGTCGAAACCGGACCCCTGGTCGGCGGCGTGCAGGCTGACGTGCTCGATGAGATGTGTGTGCCCGACCTGCTCGAGGTAGGCGATGGCGGCGTCGCGTTGTTCCCGTTCGGCGGTGGCATCCGTCGGAGCGAAGTCGAGGGCCTGGATGACGTACCCCTGGATGTATGCCTCGAGGACGTGATGGGCGTGGAAGGCCTGCTCGGGTGTGAAGCCCGCGCGCCGCAGGTGCCCGAGTGAGGCGTCGATGTAGGCCATCCGTGCCGGCCCGCCGCTGGTCGCACGGATACGGTTCGCCCACGGGTGACGCAGTAGCGTCGTGAACGCCGATCGGGCGGTTCGGCGCACCGCTTTGCGCCAGTCGCGCGTCTCACCGGTCAGGGTGACCTCGGCCCAGACGAGATCGACGATCCCGTCGATGACGGCTTGCTTGGACGGCAGGTGATGGTAGATCGACATCGCCTCCACGCCGAGGCGGGCACCCAGGGCCCGCATCGTCAGTGCGTCCAGGCCTTCTGTGTCGACGAGCTCGAGCGCAGCGGAAAGGATGCTGTCGCGAGTCAGTGGTCGACGGGTCGTGTCAGGCGCATCGTCGGGCATCGACATCTGGCGACCTCCCCGGCGACTTGACGAGCTTACGGTGTAAGACTAGCCTCGCGGATAGCCATACAACGTAAGGCCGTCCGTTGCGACCTAGGAGGATCACCATGCGCGCCATTCGTCGCTCTCGCTATGGCGGGCCGGAGACGCTCGAGGTCGTGGACGTCGACCCTGAACCGCTGGAACCGGGGCGAGTCAGGCTGCGAGTGACCGCCGCGTCGCTGAACCCCTTCGAATGGCATCACATGCGCGGCCTGCCGTGGCTCATGCGTCCCACGTCTGGCTGGCGCTCTCCGCGCAACCCGGGACTCGGAGTGGATGTGGCAGGTGTCGTCACAGAGGTGGGCGGCGAGGTCGTGGACCTGACCGTAGGGGATGCGGTGTTCGGCGTCGCGCGCAACTCGCTGGCGGAATCGGCGACGGCGCGGGCCGAGTACCTCGTGCCGATCCCGGAGGATGTGGAGCCCGCGCATGCCGCCGCGGTGCCGCTTGCCGGGCTGACAGCGTTGCAGGCGCTCCGCGATCGGGGACGCATGGCGGCGGGTTCCCGCGTGCTGATCCTCGGTGCGGCGGGCGGCGTGGGGCACTACGCCGTGCAGATAGCCCGCGCCCTCGGCGCCGGTCGGGTCGTGGCGAGTTGCAGTGGCCGAAACGCGTCGTGGGTTGCGGACCTCGGGGCGGACCGCATCCTGGACTACACGCGGGGAGAGGTCGAAGACCTGGATGAGCGGTTCGACGTCATCGTCGATATCGCTGGGGGCACACGCATCGGGTACCTGCGGAGCCTGCTCGCGTCGGGCGGGTCGCTGGTGCTCGTGGGAGGTCCGGGCGAGGGCCGGCTCCTGGGCCCTGCGACACGGATCTTCGGGGGGTTGATCGCGAGTCGATTCCGCCGGGAGCGGGTCGTCGGGGTGAACGCGACGTGGTCAGGAGCCGATCTCGCCCTTCTTGCGTCGATGCTGGGCAACGGTAGCGTGCGTAGCGTCATCCATCGAGAGGTCGGTCTCGCCGACGCGCCCGCGGCGATTGCGGAGCTCGAGGACGGGCACGTTCCCGGCAAGTTGATCGTGCGCATGTAGCGACCTCGGTCCGCCGGGGACTTTCGACCCTCGCTGTGGCCTGACCACATGGCTATCGTGCTCGTGTGCGCACGATCGAACAGACCCTCGAACTCCAGGCCGACGCGGCGATCCACAAGATCGAGGGGATGCGGCATCCGCTGCGCTTCACCGTGTCGGGCATGCTCGCCGGCGCCTACGTCGGCATCGCCGTCGTCCTGATGCTGAACGCGGCAGGCCCGTTGGCCGAGGCCGGCGCCGGGTGGGCGAAACTCGTCAGCGGGCTGGTGTTCGGCGTCGCGCTGACCCTCGTGGTCTTCGCCGGTGCGGAGCTGGTGACGTCATCGATGATGACCCTCACCCAGGGCACGCTCATGCGGGCGACGTCTCCCGGCTCGGCTTTCGGTGCGCTCGGGTTCACCTTCGTCGCGAATCTTCTCGGCTCAGCACTGTTCGGAACGCTCGTGGCGCTGGCGGGAGTTCTGCACGCGAATCCCGCCGCGGGTGCGATGCTCGAGGCGATGCTGGATGCCAAGGCGCACGAGTCGCCGATCGAACTGTTCGTTCGCGGCATTCTCTGCAACGTGCTCGTGTGCCTCGCGATCTGGATGGTGGCGCGTTCGACCACTGACGGCCCCAAGTTCGTGGTGATCTTCTGGGCGCTGCTGGCCTTCATCACCTCGGGGTTCGAGCACGTCGTGGCGAACATGACGACCTTCACCCTGGGGCTTGCCACCGGCGTTCCGAGTGCGACCTGGCTGTCGTTCGGTACCAACATGCTGTGGGTAGGCCTCGGCAATCTCGTCGGCGGCGCCGTTGTCGTGGGCATCGCCTACTGGGTGATCGGCGGATCTCCGAGATGGCCCGCAGCCCGCGTGCTCACCCCCGAGGAGGCGCAGGCGTCGGTGTGACGGATGCCGCCAGTTGCGTCATCCGACGTTGACGCATCGCCAAGAACAGCGGGAAGGTGAAGGCGAAAGCCGTGAGGCCCGAACCGACGATGTAGAGCCACGCGAAGCGCATGCCGAGTCGACGCGCTTCGGCCACGATGAGAACGCACCCCGCGACAGCGACGACCAGCAGGTCGACCGTGATCGACGACACCGCCGGACCGCTGGTGACGAGGTCGCCGATGAAGTCCCGCAACTGGATGATCGCGAGGGCGTTGAAATACCACGTACCGGCCAGCCCCGCGACAGCCAGTGCGAGATACGTGAGGGCAAGCGGGCTCCAGTGACGGCTCATGCCTCGATCTTGTCGCGGGGTGACGCGTCGGTCCAGGTGCGTGCCTCGGGCAGGATGGATGAGTGACCGATGACTTCGCCGACGGATCCACGCCCGCTCCTGCCGATCTTGACGCTCTCGCCGGTCGGGGGAGCGAGATCCGCCTGATCGCGGTCGACATGGATGGAACCCTGCTCGACGGCGAAGGTGCGGTGCCCACGGCGCTGTGGCCCCTGTTGGGTCGCCTCCGCGATGCGGGTATCGCGTTCGCGCCCGCCAGTGGCCGACAGCACGCCACGCTGCGGCGCGAGTTCGGTGCACACGGTGACGATCTCGTCTTCATCGCCGAGAACGGCACATTCGTGACGCGCGGCGACGAGGAGCTCAGCTCCGACGTCATGGACCGTGACTTCGTCATCGACCTCATCGGCGACATCCGTGGTTTCACGCATGAGGTCGGTGTCGTGCTGTGCGGCAAGGCCTCGGCATACATCGAGCGAACCGACGATGCCTTCCGGGATCAGGCCGAAAAGTACTACGCCCGGCTCATGGACGTCGAGGATCTTCTCGCCGTGGACGACGAGATCCTCAAGGTCGCGGTGTTCGATGTCGAGGACGGGGAGAAGCACACGGCGCCCGCACTGGAGCGGCACCGCCTGACTCACCAGGTCGTCGTGTCAGGGCACCACTGGGTCGACGTCATGAACCAGGGTGTCTCCAAAGGCAAGGCGCTTCGCGCCATCCAGGACCTCCTGAACGTGACGCCGGAGCAGACCGCGGTGTTCGGCGACTACCTCAACGATCTCGACATGATGGATGCCGCCGACTTCTCCTTCGCGATGGCCAACGCGCATCCCGATGTCGCAGCCGCCGCCCGATACCGGGCGCCATCCAACGTCGACCACGGCGTCATCCGCGTCCTCGAGCGCCTTCTGGACTGACGGCCCCGGCGGCGGGTGCCGAGGGGCAGGATGGAACCATGATCTCGATCCCCACTCTCACCCTGGCCGATGGCACGACCTTCCCCCAGTTGGGCTTAGGTACCTACGGGCTGCGTGGCGCAGACGGCACAGACGCGATCGTCTCAGCCATCCATGCCGGGTACCGGCTGCTGGATTCCGCCGTGAACTATGAGAACGAGCGTGAGGTCGGCGAGGCAGTCCGCCGGAGCGGACTGGACCGGGACGAACTGATCGTGACGACCAAGATCCCCGGGCGCGACCACGGTTACGACGAGGCACGGCGCAGCGCGGGCGAATCGCTCGAACGTCTCGGCCTCGACCGCATCGACCTGTATCTCATCCACTGGCCGAACCCGAGCGTCGACAAGTACGTCGACACGTGGCGCGCGATGATCGACCTGCGGGCCGAGGGACTGGTCCGATCCATCGGGGTGTCGAACTTCACCGAGTCGATGCTCGATCGCCTCCAAGACGAGACGGGCGTGATGCCCGTCGTGAACCAGGTCGAACTCCACCCCTACTTCCCGCAGGCGCCGCTCCGGGAGTACCACGCCGCTCACGGCATCCGCACCGAGAGCTGGAGCCCGCTCGCGCGCCGGAGCGAGTTGCTGAACGAATCCGTGATCAGCGACCTGGCGACAGAGCTCGGCGTCAGCCCCACGCAGGTCGTGTTGCGCTGGCACGTGCAGATCGGGTCCACGCCCATTCCCAAATCCGCTCACGCCGGCCGCCAGCGCGAGAACGCCGATGTCTTCGGGTTCACGCTCACCAGCGAGCAGGTCGCGGCGATCTCCGCCCTCGAGCGCGGGCGGCTCTGGGACGGGGACCCCACCACGCACGAAGAGATGTGACGCCGACGGGGTCTCGGGCAGCGGCCGGCTGTCAAGTCCCTCGCTGAGCGGGCCCCACCGCGGGATCCTGATGCCGTACGCGCCGCGCAGATCGCGCGCCCCATGGCGAAAGGAGCTCGACATGACCGACAGTGCACGAGACCCCCTCGAAGAAGCCGATACCGTCGAGCAGATCGCGCCTATCGAGGGAGCAGAGCCCACGGAGGACCCCCAGCGCTCCTCCGACGACGGGCCGGTCGAGGACGCCGCGGTCGACATCGATCCCGACATCCAGCCCGACGCCGAACGGCCTGCCGATCCGGCATCCGACCAGCACAACCCAGCCGTCCAGCCCGGGGCAGCGCCCTCGTCCGAGGCTCAGCCCGAGACGCAGGGCGACGAGCCGCTGAGTGCAAGACTCGGCGAAGCCGGGCAAGGAGACCTCGCCCCCGAAGACGAGTGAGCGGGCCGGAGTCAGCGGAAGCGGTGGTCTTCGGGATGAAGGCGCGCACCGCGTCGCGGTTCCCGGGGGCCGCCCGCCCCCAGGAGCCGGATGACCCGCTGCCGGTGGCCCGCCCAGGGCGAAAGAAGCTCGAGCATCCCGTCATCGTCGGTGCGTGATCCGGTCAGGGCGTAGCCGACCTCGTGGGCGAGGTGGTAGTCGCCGACGCTGACGGCATCGGGGTCTCCGAAGGCCTTGATGCGGGTCTCCGCCGAGGTCCAGGGCCCGATGCCTGGTCGGCTGAGCAGGATGCGGTCCACACCCTCGGTGTCAGGTGCGGCGAGGAGGGCGCTGACAAGAGAGGTGCCTCGCGCGGCGATCCGCGCGATCGTGCGGGACTGCGGCGGCTCGAGCCCGGCGCGGTGCCACTCCCACGACGGGATGCGCCGCCAGCCGTCGATGGTCGGGGGTGCGAACATCGGTCTCGGCGTCGGTCCGGGAGCCCGCGTCCCGTGGCCGGTCACGACCCTTCGCCAGGCGCCGAACGCCTGGAGGCCCGTGACCTTCTGTTCGAACACCGAGCTGATGAGCGCATCGAAGACGAGATCGGTGCGGCTCAGGCGCAGGCCGGGATGACGATGCGCGAGGTGGGCGATCAGCGGATGCTGCGCCGGCTCGAACCCGCCGGTGTCGTCGGTCCCTCCGCACAGCGCAGGCACCTGATCGAGGGCCCACTCGGCGCCCTCGCCCCACGCCGCGGCTCGCACCGAACCGTCCGCGCAGCCCCGGAGGGCGAGTGTCGCCACACCCAGCGGAGTGCGGCTTGCGCGCCAGATCACCGCGCCGGACGTCGCCATCGTCGGGTCGTGCGCTCCGCGTCGTTGGAACAGCACTGTGGCGGCGAGGTTCAGGGGGTGTCGGGGCCGGTAGACAGTCTCGATCGGATGCGACGACCGTGCGCCGGAGGATGGTGGGGTTGTCGAGTGCGCGACGTCATCCTGAAGCGGTGGCTCACTCGTGGGCGGTGCCGAGGTCCGTGTCGGCGCGAGTGAGGTCATGCGAACACGATACGTGCGCCCGCTGACACCTCGTGCGGCATCCCGGGGGTTCGGTCGCGCCGTTGTGTCGGTGCAGAGTGGGGCGACCCGCATCAAGGCGCGACTGAATCGTGGGTCGGGGTGCGCCCGCTGACACCTCGTGCGGCATCCCGGGGGTTCGGTCGCGCCGTTGTGTCGGTGCAGAGTGGGGCGACCCGCATTAAGGCGCGACTGAATCGGGGAGAGTCGGGTCGCACGCCGCAGGATGCCGAGAAAAAGGCGACCCTACGAGCTCAGAACCGGTCGGGCGACGGGGTGCCGTGGCCGTAGCGGATGACGACGTCGGCGTGACGGTCGAAGCGGTAGCCGACGCCGCGTACGGTTCGCACGATGTCCTCGTACCGGCCGAGCTTCGAGCGAAGGCGGCGTACGTGCACATCGATCGTGCGCTCTCCCGGCACCTCGCCGTCATCGGCACTCTGCCAGAGCGAGGCGACCAGCTCCGACCGCTCGATCGTGCGACCTTCGCGCAGCACGAGGTACTGGAGAAGCTCGAATTCCGTGAACGTGAACGGAGCCGTCTCGCCGTCGATCACGATGCGCTTGCGCGAGATGTCGAAGACGACGCCACGCGCGGAGCGGTCGGTGTCTTCGGGCTCGGTGGCGGGGGTGGCTGCGGCGATGGCGGAGGGCTCACGCAGCGCGCGACGTACGACATCCACGTCCCGACCACCCGCGCCTCGGGGCGCGAGCGCCACTGTGGCATAGGTCTCGGCATCCGGTGCGAGCTCGGCAAGCGTCCGGCGCAGGGCATCGACAAGGACGGGGAGCGAGACGCCGGCAGCGGCTGCCTTGGCCTCATCGAGCCCGACATAGAGGGCGAAGCCGCGGGGAGCGCGCGCGGCCGGCTCTTCGGCGATCGGGGGCACGGCGTGCAGGTGGCGGGCCGGAGCGGGGCGGGTGAGGAGGGCGGTGTTCGACATGGGGATGATGGTCCTTGCGGAGGGCCCGGGTGGTTCGGGCGGTGCTGTTGCGGTGACCCGAGGGTCGGTGTCGAGCGCGGTTCTGATGGTCGCGCTCTGCGTGAGGGCTAGGGGCAGTGCGATCTGGAATCGCAGAACACGCCCCGCTGAGCTGTCGTCAGCGACACATTCGACAACACATGACTGAGCGGCCGGCCATCATCATGCCGGCAGTTCCGTTCGCCTCCCAGGCGGACAGGACATGCGCGTTGTCAGTCATGCGGCTGATTATGACCGACCGTGTCGAACTGCGTCAAATCACGGTCATCGCGCCCGACACCCCTGGTTCCTGCCGCGCAATCTGCTCAGTCGGAGAGGAGTCGCCTTGCCACTTCTTCAGCCACTCGCTCCGGTCTTCACGGCTACCGGCGAGGTGACGTTCTATCTCCCGCCCGGCACGTGGACGCACCTTCTGACGGGGGAGCGCGTCGCGGGCGGCGCATGGCGGACCGAGGTCCACGGGTTCGACAGTCTGCCGCTGTACGTCCGGCCCGGAGCCGTGCTCCCCTGGGGTGCGCGCGAGGACCGCCCCGACTACGACTATCTCGACGAACTCGCGCTGCGTGTCTTCCCGGGGGGAGCGGGGATTGCTAGCGTCACGGTGACCACCCCCGACGGGCGAGTCGATACCTTCGAGGTCGACCGCGCCGCGGTAACCGAAAAGGAATGATCCAGAGTGAGTGAGCAATGACCGGTTCGCCTGATTACCGTGATTCCGGCCTCGTCTTTCCCGACGACTTCACGTTCGGTTCGGCGACCGCGTCGTATCAGGTGGAGGGCGCGTTTGATGAGGACGGGCGTGGACCCTCGATCTGGGACACGTTCAGCAAGACGCCCGGCAAGGTGTGGAACGGTGACACGGGGGATGTGGCGTGCGACCACTACCACCGCTGGGAGAGCGATCTCGACCTCATGGCGGAGTTGGGTCTGGACGCCTATCGGTTCTCGATCGCGTGGCCCCGCATCGTGCCAGCGGGCCGCGGCGCGGTGAACCAGGCGGGGCTCGACTTCTACTCGCGACTCATCGACGGTCTGCTCGCGCGAGGCATCAAGCCGGTAGCGACGCTCTATCACTGGGATCTGCCGCAGCCGCTGGAGGATGCCGGCGGTTGGGCGAACCGCGCGACCGTGGATGCGTTCGAGGAGTACGCGCGGATTGTGGGCGCCGCGTTCGGTGACCGGGTCCACACCTGGACGACGCTGAACGAGCCGTGGTGCTCCGCGTACCTCGGGTACGGCCAGGGCGGTCACGCGCCGGGCAGGCATGAGCCGGCTGCTGCGCTCGCGGCGGTCCACCACCTGAATCTTGCGCACGGCCGGGCGGTGCAGGCGCTGCGGGCGACATCGGCCGGGAACCCGCAGTACTCGGTGACGTTGAACTTCCACGTGCTGCGCGGTCAGGGTGATGGTGCAGCGGAGGCGATGCGCCGCATCGATGCGCTCGCGAACCGCGCGTTCACGGGGCCGATGCTGCGGGGGGAGTACCCGTCCGACCTGCTGGAGGACACGGCATCGGTGACCGACTGGTCGTTCATCCGTGACGGGGATCTTGCCGACATCCATCAGCCGATCGACGTGCTGGGCGTGAACTACTACTCGACCGCGACGGTGCGGATGTGGGACGGGGTCTCTCCGAAACAGCAGAACGATGGTCACAAGGGCGCCGAGGGCGGCACCGCGTGGCCTGGCAGCGACCAGGTCGTGGAGTTCGTGGAGCAGCCCGGCCCGTACACGGCGATGGGGTGGAACATCGCGCCCGAAGGACTCGAGGAACTCCTCGTATCGCTGCACGACCAGTTCCCGGGCCAGGCGCTGATGGTCACCGAGAACGGCGCAGCATTCGACGACACCGTGGCAGCCGACGGTTCGGTCCCGGACCCGGAGCGGCTGGACTATCTGCGCCGGCACTTCACGGCGGCCCACCGTGCCATGGCTCGCGGTGTCGACCTGCGCGGCTACTTCGTCTGGTCCCTGCTCGATAATTTCGAATGGGGGTACGGGTACGCCAAACGCTTCGGTATCGTTCGCGTCGATTTCAACACGCTCGAACGCACCGTCAAAGACAGTGGCAGGTGGTACCAGCAGCTGGTCGCAACCCACCGGATTCCCGCGTAACCCTCAGGCGCGACATCCGCCGCAACGCCGGAGCCGTCTTTCGCGCGCGAGCGTACCCTGGAGGAATGAGCGAGACGCGGTTCACCGACCAGAAGGATGCCTCCCGGTACACCCTGCACGTGGGGGATGACCTGGTCAGCGCGCTCGACTACAACGACGACGGTCGATCCGTCGCGATGACCCGGGCCTTCACGCCGCCGCCGTTTCGCGGCAAGGGCTACGCGGCCGAGATCGTCGCGCGCGCCGTCGCGGAACTAGAGGAGCGCGGCGACCGCGAGATCATCCCGGTCTGCTGGTACGTCGCTGAATGGTTCGACCGGCATCCCGAGCACGCCGGCATCCTCAAAGCTCGCGCCTGAGCACCCGCGTCAGCGGGATGCTGGCGCAGATTGTTGGCGCATACGGTCGTCTCGCCGAGAGGCGGCGACCATATGCGCCATCTTTTTCGACGAACGCGGCAGTATTCGGCAGTTTGCTTGCAACGCCGCGGCGAAGCGTCCGTAACGGGCGCGCTCTAGGATGCTGCGAACGAAGGAGGAACGCCGTGAAGTCGAAGCGCGTAACCCTCGCCGATGTCGCCGCTGCCGCCGGTGTCTCGCGGACGACCGCCTCACTCGTGCTCTCGGATCGAGGCGACGAGCTGCGGATCTCGGAGGCGGCGCAGCAACGCGTGCGTCGCGTGGCCGCCGAACTCGCGTATCGCCCGAACATCCTCTCGTCAGCGTTGCGCCGCGGATCGAGCCGGACGATCGGTTTCGTCTCCGACACGGTGGCGACCTCGCAGCTGGCCGGAGACCTCATCAAGGGTGCCCTCGAACACGCACATCGCAACGGGTACATGCTCTTCATCGGTGAGACCGAAGGTGCCCCCGACGAAGAGCGGCGCCTCGTGCAGGGCATGATCGACCGCCAGGTCGACGGGCTCATCATCGCGTCGATGTTCACGCGTGTGCGTGCGGTGCCCGCGGGAATCGATCCTCGCAGCGTCGTGCTGCTGAACGCGCTCCCCGAAGACAGTGCGGTCGGAACCGTACCCTCGATCGTGCCCGATGAGTACTCCGCGGGGCGCGCGGCGGTCGAAGTGCTCCGTGCCGCGGGGCACTCCCGCATCCACCTCCTCGGTGCCGGTCCCGGGCCCGACGATGTCCCGGTCCAGACCGTCGCGGGGTCCGAGCGACTGCGCGGCATCCTCGACGCCCTGGCAGAAGACGGACTCGAGCCAGCCAGCGCGCGGCTGTGCTCGGTGTGGCTGCCCGAGGACGGATGGGCGGCGGCACGCTCGCTGTTGGAGACCGGCGTGCGCGGTGAGGCCATCATCACGTTCAACGATCGTCTCGCGTTCGGTGCGTATCAGGCGATCCAGGAGGCGGGACTGTCGATCCCGGGCGACTTCTCGATCGTGTCGTTCGACGATCATCAGCTCGCGAGCTGGTTGCGGCCGCGTCTGACGACCTTCGCGCTGCCCCACTACGAGTTGGGGGCGCTCGCGCTGCAGGTGCTGCTGGAAGACGACGCCCCGGACTGGGGGACTGTCCGGCGGGTACCGATGCCGCTGCGCATGCGCGAGTCGGTGGCGGGCCCCGGAGGCGCGCCGACGGGTGCCGGGCGCCGCTCGGCGGCATCCCCATCGCGCGAGGCTGCAGTATCTCCGTGAGCCTCGGACCCGATGTCGGGAGCCCGCCGTAGCGTGAGGGCATGCGCATCCTCCACACCTCCGACTGGCACATCGGGAGGTCGTTCCACGGCCACTCGACGCTGCCAGCGCTGCGGGAGGTGCTCGATGCGCTCACCGACCAGGTTCGAGACAACTCCGTCGATCTCGTGATCGTCGCGGGCGATGTCTTCGACTCATCGACGCCGCCGGCCGAGTGCTACACGCTGCTCACCGACACGCTCTCGGGGCTCGCTGACGCCGGTGCTGCCGTGGTCGTGACCAGCGGCAACCACGATTCGGCGGCCCGCCTGGGATTCCAATCCGGCCTTTTGCGGTCGGGGATTCACGTTCTGACCGACCCGGCGACGCTCGACGCGCCGATCACGCTGACCGACGCGCACGGGCCCGTCCACGTCTACGGCATCCCCTACCTCGAACCGGCACTGCTGCGCCGGACCTGGCCCGGCGAGAAGCTCCGCACGCAGCACGACGCCATCGCTCACGCGATGGGACTCATTCGCGCAGACCGTGCTACGCGGGGTGGTCGCTCGATCGTCGTGTCGCACTGTTTCGCCGCGGGGGTCGATCCCACACCCGGCCTCGAACGAGACATCCAGCAGGGCGGACTCGACGTCGTCCCCCTCGCCGAATTCGAGGGCATCGACTACGTCGCACTCGGACACATCCACGGTCGTCAGCAGCTGGCCCCCGCGGTGCGGTACGCGGGAGCACCGTTGCACTACAGCTTCGGCGAGGCAGACAAGCCGCGCGGCTCCTGGCTTGTCGATCTCTCGGCAACCGGCGAGGCCTCTGTCGCCTGGCTCGATCTGCCGATACCCCGCCGCCTCGTCACAATTCGCGGGACGCTCGATGACCTGTGCTCCGGCGCCGACCACGAGCACGCCGCGAATGCGTGGGTGCGGGCCGAATACACGGATGCGACGCCGCAACGGGATCCGCTGCGCCGCCTGCAAGCGCGCTTCCCCTTCTGCGCCGCCGTCGTGCACGCTCCCGAGAGCCGGCACGACCGTGACGAGCAGACCTACGCGGGCCGCGTCCGGACAGCCCAGACCCACGTCGAACTGATCGATGCGTTCCTTGCCCACGTCCGCGAGGGCGAGGGAGCGAGCGAAGCCGAGGCCGCGCTCATCGCTGACGTGCTCGCCGATCGCGCGGTCGCGGAGGCCCTCGCGTGAGGATCCACAGGGTCCAGATCGAGGGGTTCGGTCCGTTCCGCGAACGGCAGGATGTCGACCTCGACGCACTGGCCCCGTCGGGGGTGTTCGTGATCGCCGGTCGCACCGGAGCGGGCAAGTCCAGCATCCTCGATGCGATCTGCTTCGCCCTCTACGGCACGGTCCCGCGCTATGACGGCGTCGATCGTCGCCTGCGCAGCGATCACTGCGGCCCCGACGATCCGACGCAGGTCACGCTGGAGTTCAGCACCGGAAGTGACCGGTGGCGCATCTCGCGGTCGCCGGACTACGAACGCCCCAAGCGCCGCGGCACCGGCATGACAGTCGTCGCCGCCGACGCGCTGCTGGAGCGGCTGGAGACGGACGCGGATGGCGGCGAGCGGTGGGTAGGTTATGCGGCGGGTCCGCGCGACGTGGGCCACGCGATCGACGAGGTCGTCGGCCTTTCCCACCAGCAGTTCCTGCAGGTGATCCTGCTCGCCCAGAACCGTTTCTCGCAGTTCCTGCTGGCCGGAAACACCGACCGGCAGCGGGTGCTCCGAACGCTGTTCGGCACCCAGATCTACGAGGACTACGAGAAGCGGCTCGACGAACGCCGCCGCGAGTCCGAGCGCGAACAGGAGCGCGACACCGGGCACCTGCAAAGCCTGCAGAGTGACATCGAAACGCTCGCACGAGAGGCCGGATGGCTCGTTCCCGACGAGACGGTCGACCTCGAGCGGCTGGCCGCCCGCGCCGGGTACGACCTGCAAACCCGCGCCGACGCCGTTGACCGGGCCGAGGAGGCTCTCGCCGCCGCGGAGGGCGAGCACACCCGCGTGCGCCAGTTGCGCGAGCAGCAACAACAGCGCAACGCCGCGCGCGAGCATCTGGCAGCGATCGAGATCGAATCCGAGAGACTCGGGCCGGATCGAGTGCTCCTCGAGAGAGCCCGCGCTGCGGAGCCGCTGCGCGCCGCGATCGAAGAGGCGGGCCGTGCTCACGCCGACGTCGAGGCGACGGGCAAGAGCGAGGCGTCGATACTCGCTGACGCTGTCGCGGGGGTAGACACCGCCCTCACTGTCGACGAGTTGTTCGCCGCGGCTCAGGCTCTTACGGGCGACATCGCGCGATGGCAGGATGCCGAAGATGCCGAGCAGCAGCTCGCTATGTACCGCGCCGATCTGAACCGCGCAACCACCCAAGCGGAGGCGGTTCGGGCGGTTCTTGCGGTGACACGCGACGCGCTCACCGTGGCTGAGCAGGAGCGGGCGCGGCTCGGCGACGAGATCGAAAAACTGTCCATCGCTGCGGCTGGACTCGATGCCGCCCGCGCCGAGAGCGAAGACCTAGCCATGCGCCTGGTCGCCGCGCGAGAGGCTGAAACCGCGGCAGGTGAGCTTGTCGACGCGAGCGCTGACCGGCTCACGGCGTCGCGTGCCGTCGAGGAAGCTGTGGCAGCGTGGGGACAGCTGATGCGTCGGCGCCTGGCCGGGTTCGCCGCGGAGCTTGCCGACGGGCTCACGGATGACGATCCCTGCCCCGTGTGCGGGTCGCTGGATCACCCCGAGCCCGCTCCGAGCAACCACGATCCCGTCACGGATGCCGTCCTCGCGGCCGCCGAAGAGGATCGCGACCGCGCCCTGGCGGCGGATCGCGAGAGCGCCGCACGTCACACCGCGGTCACCGCGCGCGTCGACGCCGCGCGTGCTCGGGCGCGAGGTTCGGTCGACGAACTTCATGCGCGTCAACGCGAGAGCCAGTCCCGGCTCGAGCTCGCCGAGCGCGCAACCGAGGCGCTCGATCGCGCCCGTTGTCTGCGAGGCGAACTCGAGGCACGCGAGAACGAACTGCGGCGAGAGCTGGACGAGGCTGCCGCTCGCCTGACAGAACTCGACACGGCCCGCACCGTACTGGGCGGGCGGATCACGGAGGCCGAGGAAGCCGTCGCTACTGCGCGCGGTCCTTTCCCCAGCGTTCACGCACGGATCGCCGACGCCGAGGCTCGGCGACGAATGGCGCAGTCGCTCGCGGAGGCTCGCCGTGCCCACGAGCTCGCGCTCGAACGGGTACGGGATGCCGATCGCGAGCTCGACGCGGGAGTCGCGGCGTCCTCGTTCCCTGATGCGCCGTCAGCACGTGCCGCGCTGCTCACACCGATGCAGCTCGAAGACCTTTCGTCGCGGCTGAGCGATCACGACGCCGCCAAGCGCATCGCGAAGGAGCGCCTGCTCGAGCTCGAACTGCAGCTCGCCGATGCCCCCGATGACCTCATCGACACTGACGCGTCGCTCCGCGAGGCAACGGCAGCCCGGGAGACGTGGCAGCGTGCCGTCGCCGAACTGGCAGCGGTCCGCGAACGCGTTGCACGTTTCGGCGACGTGCGCGCGGCAATCGAGAGGCTCAACCAGGACGGCGAGCAGCGGCGCGAGCGGCACCGGATGCTCGTCCGTCTGGCCGACACACTCGCCGGGCGCGCCCCGAACACCATGCGCATGACGCTCGAGACGTTCGTGCTCGCCGCCGAACTCGAAGAGATCGTCGCAGCCGCGAACCTGCGCCTCGCCGATATGTCCGACGGGCGCTATCGCCTGGAACACACCGACGCACTTGCGCGGCGAGGTGCAGCTTCGGGTCTCGGGCTACAGGTCCACGACGCGTACACGGGACGATCGCGTCCGCCCCAGTCACTCTCCGGTGGCGAGACCTTCCTTGCCTCACTCGCTCTTGCCCTGGGCCTGGCAGAGGTCGTCACGAGCCGCGCGGGCGGCATCCGGCTTGACACGCTGTTCATCGATGAGGGGTTCGGATCGCTGGATGCCGAGACCCTCGAGCTCGCGCTGCGGACCCTCGACGACCTGCGCTCGGGTGGCCGCACGATCGGCGTCATCAGCCACGTCGAGGCGATGAAAGAGCAGCTGCCGATCGGCATCCTTGTCGAAGCGTCGCCGCACGGCTCAAGGGTGATCACGGAGGCCGCGCCCAGCCTGCTCTGATCGAGATCCTGCTGACCCGAGCGGGCCCTCGCCCCACCGCCCGGGCATACGCTGGCAGAGTGAGTGCGGATTCGACAGCTTCGTCCCAGCCGCGCACCACCGACATCCCCCTCACCAATGCCGCCCGGTGGCGAGCGTTCGCTGTCGCTGCCGGCGTCGCCGCCATCACGATCCTCGACTTATCGAAGGTCAACGTTGCACTGCCTTCGATCGAACAGGCTCTGGGCGCCGGTTCCACCGAGCTTCAGCTGATCGTCTCGGGCTACGTCCTGACCTTCGGTCTGTTCCTGGTTCCCATGGGGCGCCTCGGCGACCAGCGATCGCGTCGTGCACTGTTCCTCGTGGGCCTGATCCTGTTCACGCTCTCGAGCTTCGCATGCGCGCTGGCCCCAAACATCATCGTGCTCATGGTCTTCCGGCTGTTGCAGGGAGTGGCTGCCGGCATCCAGATGCCGCAGGTGCTCGGCCTGATTCAGCAGATCTTCCAGGGAGCAGAACGCGGGCGTGCGTTCGGCTTGTTCGGAGCGACGATCGGGCTGGCAACGGCATTCGGCCCGACGCTCGGAGGGCTCATGATCGCCCTGGGCGGTCCGAATGACGGCTGGCGCTGGATCTTCTGGATGAACGTTCCGTTGGGAATCGCCGCCATCGCCGCGGCGGTCTGGGTGCTGCCCACCACTCGCGTCCCAACCGGGCGTCGCATCGCGCTCGATCCGGTCGGCGTGGTCCTTTTCGGTATCACGGTGCTCGCGTTGATGTGGCCGTTCCTGTTCACCACCGGTTCGCCCGACGATGACCCGCGCCGGTGGTGGCTGCTGACCGTCTTCCTCGTGTTCGCAGCGCTGTTCGTCGCCTGGGAGCGGCGGTACGCTGCCCGCGGGCACGCGCCGCTGATCCCGTTCACGCTGTTTCGGATCGCGTCGTACCGCAACGGCACCCTGTTGGCTACCTCGTATTTCGCCGCACTGCCGGCGCTGTTCCTGCTGACCACCCTGTACCTGCAGACGGGGCTCGAGCTCGAGCCGGTTTTCGCCGGTATGGTCACCATCGGCTTCGCGCTCCCCAGCGCGCTGGCCTCGTGGGTCGGCGGCAACCTCGTGACCCGCATTGGCCGCCCGCTGGTCGTCGGTGGACTCATCATGGTCCTGGTGTCGGCGGTCGGTCTCGTGATCGTCGCCGTCTTCGCGAGCCCGGAGCTGACCCCGTGGTTGATGGGAACCGTCATGATCCTCGGAGGCCTGGGTGGCGGGCTGGTGATCTCGCCGAACCAGACCCTCGCCCTTGCGGATGTGCCGGTGTCAGAAGGCGGTCTTGCGGGGTCGGTCGGCCAGCTCGGTCAACGAATCGGCACGGCTGTCGGGACGGCGGTAGCTCTTGCCCTGTTCTACGCCACGATCTATCGCGAAACCGGCAGCCGAGATTCGCTCGTCGTCTACCACGACGCCTATCTGATCGGGATGTCGTCGGTTGCCGTGTTCATCGCGCTGTCGTTCATCGTGTCGATCGTCGACCTTTCGCGGCGCCGGGCCGCAGCGCGCGATGCCGAATCCGACGAGTCCGACGAGCATCGCGCCGGCCCCACCTGACCCGCCTTTCACGCGAGTTGTCCCTGCTTCAGCCGAGTTGTCCCTGCTTCAGCCGAGTTGTCCCTGCTTCAGCCGAGTTGTCCTTTCTCGCGCCGAGTTGTCCTTCGTTCAGCCGAGTTGTCCAGTCCGGCTAGCTACAGACCGTAGTTGCTGCGCACGCGTTCCAAAAGCAGCACGCTGCAGGCATCCGTCGCCTCGCCCCAGTCGCTGAGGGCACCGTCCTGCGCCCGATCCGAGACCGCCTTGAGAACGCGAATGGGAACGTCGTACTGCTGCGCTACCCACACGTAGGCGTACACCTCCATGTCGACGAGGGTTGCGCAGAGGTCACGGATGCCTGCGGCGACGTCTGCGTCGTCGACGAAGTGGTCGCCGGTAGCGATCGTGTGGCCGCTCCCGCCAAAGGAGAGCATCGCCGGCAGCGATACGTGCTGCCCCACGACGTTGTCGAGGTCGGTGACGTCGTGCTGGATCGCGGCAGTGACTTCGTGCACGGTGGCCTCGACATCCTCGTGGATGGCACCGGCGGTTCCGACAACAACGATCTCGTCGTAGCTGCTGCGTTCGAGGGCGCGGGTCAGTGCATGAGTCGCCTGGAGCTTGCCGGGGCCCGTGACGAGACGGTCGAAACCCGGGAGATCGTCGGGAAAGGCAACGAGCTCGCGGTCGAGGGCAGCAACGAGAAGTCTCATGCCTTCATTTTGCCCGGCGTCGCCAGGTGGAAGCTTTCGTGCTGAGCGGCGAAGATGGAGGCGACGACAGGAGGACGTGAGTGAAGTCTGTGGTGCTGGAGACGCCCGACGGGATCGACGTGAGACTCGGCTGGGACCCGTCGATGAGCGAGCACGACCGGAAGCGGGTACTGGCCAAGGAACTCGTCGCCGCCAAGCTCAAGCTCGACCCGAAAGACGTCAGGGTCGAGCGCGAGGCTCCCGCGCAATTCGGGTTCCACACGCAGCTGTTCGCCAGCGTCGATGGAAAGGAGCTCTCGTTGCAGATCCGCAATGCGAGCTTCCGCGCGGCAACCGTCGTGGCGCTGACCGATCGGCCGTACACGATCGGGCTCGACATCCGCGACCTGCATCCCGATGACGCAACGATCCACGAGATGCAGCGTCACTCGCACCTGTTCGATGAGACCAACATCCTGAACCTCATCGACCACTGGACCCGCGTGCAGGCCGTGCGCGAAGCCGACGGTCGCGGGGCGCGCGTCGTGCCGGACGTGGTCAAACTCGACGCGACCCGGCAGCGCGGGTGGGTGCCTGATCGCAGGGCGCAGTACACGATCCTCGACCTCTCCCGCGACGGCTTCGTCGTGACGCTTGCCTTCGCTGACGCCGAAGACGCCCGCACGCCGGTGTGACGCTGACCCCGTGAGACGGATCAGGCGTCGGATGCCGGGCTGAGCGCGGCATCCAGCTCGGCGAGCCAGGCCCTGGCGTTGCCATCGGATGGCGCGCGCCAGTCTCCGCGCGGCGAGAGGGACCCCGCCGGAGACACCTTGGGACCGTTCGGGATGGCAGACCGCTTGAACTGTGCGAACCCGAAGAAGCGCTGCAGGAATACCCGCAGCCAGCGCACGACGGTCTCGCGGTCGTACGCGTAGCGCTCATCGAGGGGGAATCCGGGGGGCCACGCGCCGGCGTCAGCTTCTCGCCACGCCCGCTCGGCGAGGAAGGCGATCTTCGAGGGACGGATGCCGTAGCGCAGCACGTGGAAGAGGGTGAAGTCGTGCAGCGCGTAGGGTCCGATCCGATCCTGCGTCGATTGGATCTTGCCGTCCTCGTCGGCGGGAACCAGCTCGGGGCTGATCTCGGTGTCGAGCACCGACTGCAGCACGGTGTTCGCTTCGGATGTGAGGGCAGCGGCTCCCTGATCCTCGCCGTGCGCGATGACCCACCGGATGAGGTGCTGAATGAGGGTCTTGGGAACCCCGGTGTTCACGGCGTAGTGGCTCATGTGGTCGCCGACGCCGTAGGTCGCCCAGCCGAGCGCGAGCTCCGACATGTCGGAGGTTCCGATGACGATGCCGCCGTTCTGGTTCGCGAGACGGAACAGCAGATCGGTGCGCACCCCCGCCTGCACGTTCTCGAACGTCACGTCGTAGATCGGCTGGCCCTGGCTGAACGCGTGTCCGATGCTGCGGAGGATCTCGGATGCCGTGGCGCGGATGTCGATCGTCTCGATCGAGGCGCCGATCGCTGTCGCCAGGGCTACCGCGTTCGACTTCGTGTGGTCGCTGGTCGCGAAGCCGGGGAGGGTGTACGCCAGGATGTCGGAGCGCGGCCGCCCCATCCTGTCCATTGCCCGTGCGACGACCAGCAGGGCGTGCGTCGAGTCCAGCCCGCCGCTGACGCCGATGACGGGTTTCGGGTCGCCGATCGCCCGCATCCGCTGCACGAGGCCCTCGACCTGGATGTTGAAAGCCTCGTAGCAGTCCTGAGCGAGGCGGGCGGGGTCGTCGGGCACGAACGGGAACCGATCGAGGTGCCGGCGAAGACCGATGTCCGTGGCCGGCGGATCCAGGACGAACTCGATAGTGAGGAAGTCCTCTCCTCCGAGCGCGCCGCGGTTGTCGTCGAACGTCCCCTGACGGATCCGGTCTTGCCGCAGCCGATCGAGATCGACATCGGCGATGCTGCGGCGGGGGCCGTCGGGGAACCGTTCGGTCTCGGCCAGCAGGGTGCCGGCCTCGTAGATCATCGTCTGGCCGTCCCACGACACATCGTTGGTCGATTCGCCGAGGCCCGCTGCCGCGTAGACGTATGCGCTCAGGCACCGCAGCGACTGGGATTGCACGAGGATGCGGCGATCGTCGGCGCGCGCAATGGTGATCGGACTTCCCGAGAGGTTCGCGATCACGCTCGCGCCGGCCAGCGCTGCTCGGGACGACGGCGGGACGGGCACCCACATGTCCTCGCACACCTCGACGTGCAGGGTGAGGCCCTCGACATCGCGCGCCTCGAAGAGCAGGTTCGTGCCGATGACGGTCTCGAGCGCGCCGATCCGGATCGCCTCGCCCGACCACGCCTCGCCCGGTGCATACCAGCGCCGCTCGTAGAATTCGCGGTAGGTGGGCAGGTACGCCTTCGGCACGACGCCGAGCACCTCACCACGGTGGATGACGACCGCGCAGTTGTAGAGCCGGTTGCGGTGGTGCAGCGGGGCGCCGACCACGAGCACGGGGAAGAGGTCGACGGATGCTGCCACGATCCGCTCGATCGCGCTGGCCACACCGTCCAAGAGCGCGTCCTGCATGACGAGGTCATCGATGGCGTAGCCCGACAGGCAGAGCTCGGGGAACACGGCGATAGCGACGGCATCCGCATCGCATTCGCGCGCTGCCGCGAGGACCGCTTCGGCGTTCGTGGCGGGGTCGGCTACCGCGACGGGGATCGTGCACGCCGCGACGCGCGCGAACCCGTGACGGTAGGCGCTTTCGAACGGCAGGCTCGTGCTCACGCCTCCAGTCTCGCACTTCGCGTGTGCGCACGCGGTCTCGTCGAGGTATCGGCGACAACCGCGCATCCCGGCTGGGTCGTGTCGGATGCCCCGGCTATCGTCGGGAGCGGAAAGGCATCATGCGATACATCGAGAGCGAGCGTCGGTTCGTCTGG
>MDTD01065422.1_pt1 | contig 33739 bp, 23 predicted proteins | sample 811221 | NCBI WGS metagenome assembly MDTD01 (sample SAMN05326646, study PRJNA326480) | marine metagenome | isolation source: seawater | place: Pacific Ocean: South West | collected 2011
AAAATCCTGGACAACCTCCATGCGGCACTGGGATATAACCTTCTGAACAAATGGCACCTGCCCGACCCTTACCGGGTGATTGCCCGGGACCACCACTCAAAGGAACTGGACCCCTCCAACCTGCTTCTGATGATTGTACGCGTGTCCAATGCCGTGTGCAACAAGATGCAAAGCAAAAATGAAAATATGGATATATCCGGGATCGTCTCTTCCAGGGAAGCAGACATTTTAGGGATGTCGGAAATCGGGGTGGCGGAACTGGAGATTGCACTTGAGGACGCCCGGGTTAACAAACCCCTGAATTAGCCAAAATTTTCCTTTTAATTCCGGTTCATATCGGCAAACTGGCGGGCAATGCTGTCCCTTTCGTAAACAATTTCCACCCGGCGGTTTCTGGCCCTGCCTTGGGGGGTATCGTTGGTGGCCACCGGGTGGTATTGGGCATACCCTTCGGCTGAGATATAAAAGGGGTTTACCCCATTTTGGACCAAAAGACGCACCACGGTGGACGCCCTGGCGCTGGACAACTCCCAGTTGGACGGGAACAGGGCTGTGGATATGGGCTCTGAATCCGTGTGCCCCTTGATTTTTACATGATACGCCAACTTGGAAAGCACTGACGCCACCTTGATGAGAATATCAATGCCCTTTTCAGACAGGCGTGTTCCCCCTTCGGCAAAAAGCAGCAGGTCGGACATGGTGATCACCACCCCGTCCTCGTTTTTGGTGACGCTGACCTCCCCGCCCAATTTGTTGAAAAGAACCAGCTCCCTTACCTCCGAGACAATGTCCTCCAATTCCTTTTCAATCATGCCCCCCAGCTCGTCGATCTGTTGATTGGGCGAAGGCTCTTCTGAGGGGACGGCGTGCATGGTCAGGCCTTCACGGGTACCGGACTCAGGCACCGCCTGGGCACCCAGGGCGCTTCTCAGGGACTTTACCAGTTCTTTGTAGGTTTCCTGCTGGGTGGTACTCATGGCAAACAGGAGCACAAAAAAGCACATGAGAAGGGTAACCAGATCGGCGAAGGTCGCCATCCATCCGGGGGCACCGGTTCGACTACTCTTATTGCCCTCCTCCGGGGGAGGTGCAAAGGTTAGTTCATCATCTTTTTCTGCGCCGGTTTCATCTGCCATGGCTTGGGACCTTATTCAGTGCTCAACTTTATAGTTAGCTCTTCTCTTCTTCTTTGCTTTCGGACAGGTACACCTTGAGCTTGTCTTCCATCAGCTTGGGGTGTTCCCCCTCCCGGATAGACAAGATGCCCTCAAATATGATGTTCATGTTGGTAATCTCTTCTTCGTTTCTCCCGGACAGCTTGTCGCTCATGGGAATGAAAAAGAGGTTGGCCATTACCGCCCCGTAGAAGGTGGTGATCATGGCCACCGCCATCTTGGGGCCGATGGAGGAAGGGTCATCCAGGTTCGCCAGCATCTGGACCAGCCCGATCAATGTACCGATCATCCCAAAGGCCGGTGCGTAGGCCCCCATATTGGCGAAAATCTGTGATCCCGTGTCCAGTCCTTTCTTGGTCAGCTGCATCTTCTTTTGCATGATCTGCGCGATATCCCCGGTTTTCACCCCATCCACCGTCATCTGAAGCGCCTGGGCCAGATAGGGGTCCTGGGTGGTCTGGATATCCCCTTCAATGGAGAGCAGTCCGCCTTTTCTGGCCTTGTTTGAAATCTCAACCAGGTTGGCAATGATTTCCTCGGGTCTTTCGATTTTGAACATAAAGACTTTTATGGCCACCTTAAACATGCCGAGTACATCCGACAGGGGATAGGCAATCATAACGGCGGCTACGGTTCCGCCCACAACGATCAGAATGGAGGGGATGTTCACAAACATCATGATGCTGCCGCCCAAAAGGATGGTTCCCAGCACAAATCCCATTCCGGAAACAACTCCGATTACCGAAGAAATATCCATATGTTAAACCTTTATGTAAACAGTTTCATCCACAGGGTACTCCCTGTTGTATTGTATTATCTTATCGATGGCATCTTTGGTGAGTACGGTGTTGGCGGTGAACAGCTTGGTACCGGTGGCCGTAAACAATGCCGCCCCCAATTCCATACCCGGCTCAAGCTGATCAATTCTCACGCCCCTCACCTTGAAATCGTCTGCCCCCATGTGACGGACCACATACTTCTCCAACTGGCCGACGATGACCGGATCAAGTCGGACACCTGCCAGATCTTCCATCGCTGCCAGAAGCGTCCGTGTATCCCTGATGTCGGCCCTGTCCCTTAAGTTTTCCAGTTCATCCGCACCGGCCAGGATCCTGGAGGTCATGGGGATAAACCTGCGCTTTAACCCGTCAGGATAACCTGTGCCGTCGGACCACTCGTTCAGGGATTTAATGATCTTAGCGCAACCGTCAAACCCCGGACATGCGTCAAGAAGCTCAGCCCCCTTCACCGGATATTGCATCATAATTGTTTTATCATAGGCTGTGGGTTGATGGTTGTTGCTTGTTGCCTGCCCGGTTATTGTCTGGTCGCAGGCCGCGTCCTTTTCCCCTGCCGAACGTGATGCCGCAGACCGCGAATGCGCTGCGGCAGGCGGATCAGACAGGAAAAGGAGTCCAACTTCATGCAACATAGCAGCTTTTCGAAGATCCTCCAACTTATTTTCGTCGATCCCAAGCGCTTTGGCCAGAAAACATGCGGTTTCCGCCACACGTTCGCCGTGCCCCTGGTTGACCTCGATCCGCTTTTGAATCAGGGTATAAAGAATCCTGCCAAACCCTTGCATATTTTTGGCCAACTGCTGTTTTAAACCGGCAAGATCATCTTTGAGCCGCCCCCGCTCCGCCGTCATCTGCTGAATTTGCTTCAAGGCGGCATTCAGACTGGTTTTCTCCTCCATAAGATCGGCCTTGAGCTGCCGGACTTCATTTTTAAACCGGTCCAGATACCCGAAGGCCCGGGCCAGAGATTCAGAATCCGCATGATGCTTTTGGGCCATCTGTGTCTGCCGGATATACACCCGGGATCTGACCGCAAATTCCCTTGGCGTCAACGGCCAGCCCACAGCTTCATCAAACCCCTCTTCCATGAGGCTCACCCGGAATTCATCGGTGGCCCCTTCCGGAACGATGACAAAAATGGCCGGTGGAAAACGAAACCGTTTCTTTGGAAACCGGTTAAGCCATCCCCGTGCCCGGCCTATTAAATCTTCATCAGTGTCGGCACGCTCGGTAAAGGGGTCCATAAGGACGACCTCCGGCCTGCCCGCGGCTTCCGGAACCGCGCCTGCATCCCGGCAGGTCTCCAGGATAATGTCACCGCCACCGGCAAATGCCTCTTCAACATCCCGGGGGCCGATATAAAGAACCGCCACCTTTGTGGGTGCCATGGGAGCTGTCATTCTACTCCGAATAATCCCTGGTCCACCAGGCATCCCAGCGGGTATTCATGATATCTTCCGCCATTCGTTTGCCTGTACGGGTTTTCAAACGATCAAGCACAAAGGGCAACCATTCATCAGGCGAGGTGGCGCCCGTATCTTTGAGTTTTTTCAGCTCAAGGATAAACGAAAGCTGATCCGCATCATTTGCCAGTTTGGCTTCCCGGGTTTCACCCCGGTTAAATTCCTCGATGAGTTCCCCTATTTCCGGCCCAAACGGGATACCGGCTGTCAGATGGCCTACGGCAAGGCATTCATCCACTCTATTGTATTTTTTATTTACATAGTTATGATCCCCGGTCCGAGCTTCGGGAACATCATGAACCAGGGCCATGGCAAGCAGTTTTTCTCCGTCAATTCCCGTTTCAAGTCTTGCCATGGCAAAACAGATAAAGGCCGTTGTAAAACTGTGCTCGGCGATACTTTCTTTGCCAGAACCAAGGAATGCGTAACCGGAACGCCTCAGATCCTTGAGCATCCTGACCTCGAACAGAAGGTCTGCAATCTGCGTCATTTTCAATCCATTTGTAGTAATTGGTGTAACAATTCTTGACAATTTATAGAACAGGAGATTTAATAAAGTCAAGATTTCAAAGGGATCAACCCAATAACTAGCAGGACCAGCCAATAAGACCGGGGGGAGTTCATGAAAGACGCTACATCGCGATATATTTTTATCTGGGCCTTGCTGGGTCTATTACTTATTTCCCAGGCAGCTGCTGCAAAAGCGCCTGAAGAATTTGACACCACTGAGGACACCGGCTTTTATTACACCATTCAAAAGGGAGATACCCTGTGGGACCTGTCCCAAAAGTTTTATAACTCCCAGTGGGAATGGCCCGGCTTATGGGAGATGAATAAAGAGATAAAAAATCCCCATTGGATTTATCCGGGTAAAAAGATAAGGATTTACCTGAAATCCGACAAGACACAGCAACTTCGTTCCATTGAAACACCTGAAAAACCTGCCGCATCGGAGACGCCGTCACAACCTGCACCTATAATCACCCCCACATTTAACTATCCTGCCGTCAACCGGATCGGATTTATCCGGGACAAAAAGGTGGACACCCTGGGCAGCATTATCCGGGAAAAAGACGGCAACGTGATGATGTCCGCCAATGACATCATCTATATAAAACCCGCCGGACCGGAACATTTCATTTTGGGTGAGCGGTACCAGGTATTTACCACCGAAGAGGTAAAGCAAAGAATCGGCAACAAAACCTATCGCGGCGTCAAGCACTTGATCAAGGCCGATTTTACGGTGATGGAAGTAAACGACAAGTATGTGGTGGGCAAAATAGGCAACTCATACAGGGACGCGACCGTGGGAGACAGTATTATGGCCTATTACCACAGGGATCCAAAATTGGAAGTCCAGGATCATCCCCCGGCCATAGACGCCGTCCTTCTCGGCAGCGAAGACAACGCATTGATGGTCAACGATTACAGCATTGCCTTCATTAACAAGGGGACAAAGGACAACATCGTGCCCGGCCAGATCTATTCGGTAATGCAAAGTCAGGATAAAAGGTCTGTATTCGACGGCGAGGATGCCGTTCTTTTGGCTCCGCTGAACTCCGGAAAACTCATTGTTCTTCACACCGAAGATATTTCATCCACGGTGATGATCCTGTCCTCCAAGCGCGACATTCATCCCGGAGATATGGTTAATTAAAAAAGGGGGGGCTTACATCTGATCCCAGGTCACCCGCAGCACCTCCTGATAGGTGGTCTGCCCCTGGAGCATCTTTCGGATACCGCCCTCCCTGAGAACGGTTAAGCCTTCATCTTCTGCTTTCCTGCGAAGGCTTGCCAGATCGGCGTCACCTGAGGTCAGCTGTTTTAACCCCTCCGAGTAGGGCATGATTTCATAAATTCCCGTCCGTCCTTTATACCCTGTGTTTCTGCACTTGATGCACCCCTTACCGTGTTTCAGCGTAAACGGCCCTTCCCCCCGGACAGACAGGCCTAAATCCGCCAATTCCCCGGCCGTCATTTGAAAGGATTCAATACAATTGGGGCAGATTTTTCTGACCAGCCGCTGGGCCACCACACCGGTGAGGGAGGAATGCACAAGATAGGGAGGCACCCCAAGGTCTAACAGGCGAAAGATGGTGGAAACCGCGTCGTTGGTGTGCAGGGTGGATAATACCAGGTGCCCGGTTAACGCCGCCTGTACCGCTGCCTGGGCCGTTTCAAGATCTCTGATCTCCCCCACCATGATGATATCCGGATCCTGGCGGAGAATATTTTTGAGCACCGACCCGAAGGTCACATTGATGGCCGGTTGCACCCCGATCTGATTGAACTCCTCATGGATCATTTCAATGGGATCTTCAATGGTGGTGATATTCACCTCCGGTGAAGACAGCATCCGGAGGCTGGAATACAAGGTGGTTGATTTTCCCGATCCCGTGGGGCCTGTCACGAGAACGATACCAAAGGGCATGGTGATCAGTCCCTTGTATTTCTCAAAATCCGTCCGGGAAAACCCCAGCATCTCAAGGTCCTGGAAGAGAATATCCGGGTCCATCACCCGCATCACCACCTTTTCCCCGAAGGCCACAGGGATGGTGGACACACGGATTTCCACTTCGGTATCCTCCTTGCCCATTTTTATCCGGCCGTCCTGGGGACGTCTTTTCTCAGCCATATCCAGGCCCGAAAGGCTCTTAATCCTGGACACAACTGCATTGTGAAGTTTTTTCGGCAGTTTGTATACCGTGTGCAATGCGCCGTCGATCCGCATACGGACCAGGCAGATCTCCCGCTTGGGTTCGATATGGATATCAGAGGCTTTTTGATCAAAAGAGTAGGAAAAAAGGTGGTTCACCGCGTTGACAATATGCTGATCCGTTGCTGGCGGGCCGTCTGTGGCACTTAAGTTTACATAGCGCTCCAAATTCCCCAGGTCCACCCCTTTTTTGGCAAACAGGTCTTCGGCAGCCGAAATGGAATGGTGAAAACCGAAGAACTCGTTTATCAGTTTCCGGATATCGCTTTTTGAACTGACGATCGGCTTTACCCTAAGCTTTGCCACCTGCTCAACATCGGCAATAGCCTCGTGATTAAAAGGATCCGGTGTGGCCACCACCAGTTTCCCCTCTTCCATCTTCAAGGGCAAAAGCAAATGTTTTAAAGCAAAGGACCTGGAAATGGTACCCGTCACTAGGTTCAGTTCCAGTTTCAGGGGATCTATCTTTTTGTAGGGGATCTTCCAGGCATCTGCCAGGGTTTTATAAATCTGGTCCTCATCCACCACCTTCTCCGGCTGATCCAGGCGCTTTAAGGCCAGTTTAATCAACACATCAATGAAGGAAATCCCCATGAGGGCTTTTTTTTTGTCCACACCGGTCTTGCCGGCATTCTTTCCAAGAAGGGCCTCCCGGATCTGGTGTTCCCTTCGAAGGGCGTCCCTGGCCTGGTCGGCAGAGATCAGGCGGGCGGAAATCAGGACCTGGCAGATGGATTTGGCATCAAATTGCTTTCGCGAAACAGATTGCATGGCACCCCTTTGGTTATGGCGTTTTAAACAACGCGTTCGATGTTCATTTTATACGTCCCAGCCCATGCCTTGTAAAGCCCCAACGCCGAAAATCAGCTTGACTTTTGGGGTGTTCGGATTTAGTTGTTTTTATCTTTTATGGACACACATCAGAAAGGTTCCAGTCCAATGACCTATATCAAACTGCTGCTGACCGCCTTTTTCTGGGGCGGCACCTTCATTGCCGGTAAAGGGATTGCCGACACCGTTGACCCATACTCCGCAGCATTTCTGCGTTTTGCCATAGCATCCTTCTTTCTGGTATGCCTGACCCTGAAAACACAAAAAAAACTGCCGGGACTCAACCGTCAGCAGGCCGTGCTGGTCTTCTTTTCAGGACTCACCGGCATTTTTGCCTACAACCTGTTCTTTTTTACAGGCCTTGGAATAATAAATGCAAACCGGGCATCCCTGATCATTGCCACCAACCCGATATTCATCAGTTTGGCAGCCGCCCTGCTGTTCAAGGACAAGTTAACCCCGGGCAAAGGGATCGGCCTTGTCCTTTCCGTTACCGGGGCTCTGCTGATCATATCCGAAGGAGATCTGAGATCCATTCTCACCTCGGGTATCGGCAGGGGAGAACTTGCCATTTTCGGCTGCGTATTCTCCTGGGTGTCCTATTCCATACTGGGAAAGCCGCTGATGACACACCTAAGCCCCCTTACCTGTGTGTGCTATTCTTCCCTGGCAGGAACGGCCATGCTCCTGGTACCGGCCCTGGGCAGCGGCATGCTGGGAAAACTTTCCGGATACGGCGTCCCGGAATGGGGCAGCCTTTTTTATCTTGGTTTTTTTGGTACCGTGCTCGGATTCTACTGGTACTACCAGGGCATCCGCACCATCGGTCCCACCCGGTCCGGGGTGTTTATCAACTTTGTACCGGTGAGCGCCCTGATCCTGTCCTACTTCATATTGGGGGAAACCGTCACCCCGGATATTCTCATGGGTGCCTTACTGGTGGTGACCGGTGTATACCTGACCAACCATTCAAAAACAGCAACAGGCACAAAGGACAGACAATCCCATGGTACCTCTAAAATAAAGACTGTTGGAAAAGATGTATCCGGATAGGAGAAGAAAGGAAGATAACTTGTGCATAAAAAAAGCCCGGGTTGCTTCACAACCCGGGCTTTTTTTTATATCGCTTAAAAACGTGCCGGCTTAGTCTTCTTCAATGACGATGGCGCCTTCTTCACAGACTTCAACGCAGCTTTCGCAGCCCATGCATTCTTCAGCATTAACAGCTACGGACTTGTCGTCTTCCATTTCGAATACTTCTACGGGACATACGTCAACACATTCTTCACAACCAACACATTTTGCTTCGTCAACAATCGGATTAAATGCCATTTTAATAGCCTCCTTAAAAAATTTAATGGTACAATTTTATAAACTCATTTTGTTTCAATTGATACCTGATTCAAAAAACGCTTTTACACTATATTTTTTGCTAAAATCAAGTCTTTTATGAGTTTAGTGTCACCAGGCAAGCCGCAAGCCGTTCGCCTGGAAATTTAACGGTTTGTTTCAACGTCTCCCCGGAAAGAATGTTGAGCTTTATCTGTCCTGACAAGGCGCAGCAATCAATGCTTTCCGCAGGTCTGCTTCCGGTGGGTGCGTTGCTTGAAAGGGGGGGGTCAAGGATCTCACTTAGGTCCTGTTGCCATCTCTCCTTGCAGGCACAACCACTTTCATGCACTTTTATGGATTCAATGTCAAGCCCATTTATCACTTCATCCGCACAGGTTTCCAAATAATCCATCACGGCCGGACTCGTAGTCACCAACAAAGGACTCTCATGGGTTTGCGCCGTTATCCCGGCCTGTTCCGCCACGGCAAACCAGGCTGAAATCCGCTCTCCGGTCATGGTCTCTCCCGGGTCCCTTCCGGCCCCTGCCGGGGAGGAGGCCTCATGGGGTGGTTCCGCTTCTGGCATCTCCCCTTTCAGTTCGGCGAACAGCGCTGCGTTACCGGCATCCAACGCGTTGAGTTCCTGCCGGATGGCATCGTTGTCCCGGTCCCAGATTTCAGCGAGCTTCAAAAACAATAGCGGGTCCTTTTGCTTTGGCTCATTCTTTTGAGCGCCTCCTGCCATGCCACGGCGTATCTGGGACTGTATACTTGACGGGCCGGTGTCGTCCCTGAAATAAACAGACTCGCGCATCAGGGCCTTCAGGTTCCGTTCGTTGCCCCGGTGAATCTTGGCCCACGCCAGGTACTCTTGAACCCGAAGTTCCGCGCCCTGCAACACATCCTCGGGAGGTGATAAAGGCAACAGCGCTTTTTGATCATCCCCCACTTGGTCATTTAGGTGCTCACGGACCGCCGGAACATCCTGGCCCAGACTTAACACCCGAGTCTGTTGAAAAAAAGCGGTCACGGCCTTAGCCTGCGCCGTATCCATATAGGTAAACGGGAAAAAACAAATGGTTCTCATTATAGTTCTACCTTCTTATCATGAACGGAAACCCCCATGGCTTCGAGCTTGTCTCTTATCTCGTCCGCCGTCCGGAAGTCCCGTTTCTGCCGGGCGGCTTCTCGTTCGTTTATGAGAGCCTGCACCGCATTGGAATATTCCATTTTTTTACTGAAATCAAATATGTTCAACACCAGGTCCACATCCTGGAAACACGCCCGCAGCCGGGCGGCGCCATTGGGCCCGATCCGGTTCTGGCTGACCAGGCGATTGATCTTTTTGACACTGGAGAGAAGCCCGGATACCAGATGGGGCACCTTAAGGTCATCACTCATGGCCGAGGCAACCGCCTGACGGATATCATAGGCGGTCTGTTCGATCTCCTCAGCATCAGAACTGCCGGTCACGGCATCCAGTGTATCGATGCACCTATTGATCTTTGCCAGGGTGAACCTTGCATCCTCAAGATTTTTCCTGGAGAGGATGAGGGGCTTGCGATAATGGGCCGACATCAGCCAGAAACGGATGGTTTTCTCTTCCCAGCCCAAGGCCGTCAGACGGTCAAGGGTCAGGTCTTCGATACGCCCACCCCCAAGGGACCCGTCATAGCGGACCGGATGACAGTGCACCCAGACATTGGCCAGATCTTCACCCGTGGCCGCCTTTGCAATGGCAACCTCATTCTCGTGGTGGGGAAACATGAGTTCCCGGCTTCCGGTGTGGATGTCAAAGCTGTTCCCCAGATACTTCATGGAGATCGCTGCACACTGGAGGTGGAGAGACGGCCTGACGTTCCCCCACTCGGTTCGAATGCCCACCCCCTGTTTCAGCTCGGAGAGGCGCACCCGCTTGAGCAATGTAAAATCCCTGGGGTTCTGCTTCTCGTACTCGTCCAGATCAACGGTGGCCCCAAGCCGGATCTTTTCCAGGTCAACGTTGGACAGCAGGCCGTAATCGTTTAGGCTGGACAGGTCAAAGTAAACGGAGTGCAGCTTTTCATAGGCATGTTCCTTGTTGACAAGGGTTCTTGCAAGATCCGTCATTTCTGAAAAATGGGCAGAGACTTTAGGCAGAGACTGGGCCTTTCGCATGCCCAAAGCGCCCAGATCGGCCTTAAACGCATCCAGGTAAGGCTGGGTGAATGCATCAAGGGACAATCCGGCTTCCCGTGCCCCGTCAATGGTTTTATCGTCATAATCCGTGATATTGATCACGTGGTTGACCTTGAACTGCTGGTATTCCAGGTACCGGATTAAAAGATCCGTAAAGGCGTAACGTCTGAACTGGCCGATGTGCAGGCGCCTATGAATGGTGGGCCCGCAGGTATAGACACCGATACCGGCTTCTCCGGCAGGGGTGAACGCCTCTTTTTGCCGGGACAGCGAATTGTACAAATTCAAATGAAGGGTCTTTTTAACGGAAAAAAGCTCCGTGGACAGATACCGTTCACCGGAATCGGGCAGGATCACCACCACGGTTCCCTTCCCGATCCGTCTGGCCTCTTCTATGGCCACCGCCATGGCGGCACCGGAACTCATGCCTACAAAGAGACCTTCTTCCCGGGCCAGTTGGCGCGCCGTATCAAAGGCGGTATCGTCATCAATGTGGATACAGTCATCCAGAATGGACCTGTCGAATATTTCAGGGGTATAGGACTCCTTCATGTTCTTGAGACCCTGAATCTTATGGCCCAGGTAAGGTTCGGCGCAGATAATCCGGATCTGTTTGTTCTGCTCTTTTAGGAACCTGGACAAGCCCATCAGGGTGCCTGATGTGCCGACGGTGGCCACCACGGATGACACCGTCCCGTCTGTCTGTGACATGATTTCAGGGCCGGTGGTGTGGTAGTGGGCCATCCAGTTGGCCTCGTTGTTGTACTGATCCGTCAAAAAATACCGGTCCGGGTATTCCCGGGCAAGCCGGTAGGCTTCTTCAATGGCCCCGTCCGATCCCAGGTGTCTGGGGGTCAGGATGATATCCGCCCCCCTGGCCCGCAGAATCCGCTTTCTTTCTTCGCTGGCGTTCTCCGCCATGGTCAACGCAATGCGGTAGCCCTTTACCGCGCAGATCATGGCCAGACCGATACCCGTGTTTCCAGAGGTGGCTTCGATCACCGTCTTTTCCGGGGTCAGTTCCCCTGAGGCCTCTGCCCGGTTGATCATGAACAGGGCAGCCCTGTCCTTTATGGAACCGCCCGGATTCATATACTCAAGCTTGGCAAGAATCTTTACCCCGGGCACAGGGTTTAGTTTTCGGATCTCCACAAGGGGGGTGTTGCCGATTGAGTCGATGATGGAGTGGGTCATCCTTTTCCTTTCGGCCAGACGTTATGTGTTGGGCGTTTTCATCCGGTTTTATCCGGCGGGGCAATATGGTGCGTAAAAGGCCCCGGACCGGAAAGAGTCCAATTTCCTCAAGCCGCCTAAACACCCTTGTAATTCAGCCATTGGCCTTGACTTTTAACTTATAAAATGGCTTTATACAGTAAATTTTAACGTTGTGCAATTTATTAGTGGGAAGCCCATGAGTCCTTTGTTTTTAAGGAAAAACCTGCGGTTCGCAGTGATTTTCATCCTGGTCCTCTGTCTCGTTCCGGCAGCCGTTGTCCTGGCCGTGCCCCAAGTGGAAAATCCTAAAGAAGTCTCCTGGCACATCGAAGCCCTCATGGTCACCTACGACAATGAACGCCAGCTTTACGTGGCCGAAGACAACGTTGTCATAACCGGCGGCAAAACCCGGCTGGAAGCCGATTACGTGGAGTTCTCCAACAAGACCAAAGAGGCCTTTGCCCAGGGCGATGTGCTCTTCATCTCAGGGGGAGATACCATCACCTGTAATGCCATGCAAATCAACCTGGCCACGGAAAAAGGCACCATCAACAAGGGCACCATTTTCATCCAGGACGGCAACTATTATATAACGGGGGAAAACTTCAGAAAAACAGGCGAGTTCACCTATGATGCCGCAAAGGGCACCATCACCACCTGCAACGGAGATACTCCTGACTGGAAGATCACGGGCAAAAATATAAAGGTGACCATCGAAGGGTATGGCCGGGCAAGCCACACGGCGATTTGGGCAAAGAATATGCCGGTGCTCTACTCTCCCTACCTGATATTTCCGGTAAAAAACAAACGGCAGACCGGCCTTCTCTTTCCCAGGATATCCACTTCCGAGCGAAAAGGGTTTGAATATGAACAACCCTTGTTCATTGCACTCTCACGAAATGCCGATGCCACCTTGTACGCCCTTTATATGTCCGACCGCGGTGTGAAGGTCGCAGGAGAGTTGCGTTACATTCTGAGCCCCAAATCCAAGGGGATGCTGGTGGCCGACTACCTGGATGACGACAAGATCGATGACGGCACCCAGGCCACGGAAGATTACAGCTACGACTCCACGGGACCACGGGACAACCATGACCGGTACTGGATCAGGATGAAACATGACCAGGAACTGCCCTATCAATTCAAAGCCAAACTGGATCTGGACATCGTCAGCGATGAAGACTACCTTCAAGAATTCAAAGACGGATTCACAGGTTATGACGCAACAAAGTCCAACTTCGAAGAGATGTTCGGCCGCAGCCTGGATGAGTATGATGATACCACAAGAAGGAACAACCTGCTGGTGTCCAGAAAGTGGGACCACCACAACCTGAACATCGAGGCCACCTGGTATGATGACGTGGCGGCAAGGCAGCAGGATACCGATGATACCACCCTTCAAACCCTGCCGGCCATAGAGTTTGATGCGCATCGGCAAAAGCTTGGCAACACCGGTTTCCACTACCGCCTGGACTCCGAATTCAGATCCTTTTACAGGCAAGACACGGATGAAACCGCAGCAGAACCCAAAGTAACAGGTCAACGATTTGATCTTTACCCCAGACTCTACTATCCGGCCAAATTGGGTAAATACCTCTCCTTTGACCCCTTTATCGGTGCCCGGGGAACCGCCTGGCATGCCAGGGATTACACCGATGCCGGCGGTGACGACGAAAATGTCAGAACCCGGGGAATTTATGAGGCCGGCGCCCACCTGTCAACCGGATTCGACCGGGTCTTCTCCCTTAACAGCGGCACGGTGGACAAAGTCAAGCACAAGATCATACCCAAAATCGAATACCGGTTTGTATCCGAGGAGCATGAAGAGGACCAACCCATATTCGATGCCATTGACGAAATCACGGATGAAAACCTTGTCACCTGGTCTTTGACCAACACGTTCACCACCCGGTCCACTATAACAAAACCGGACGGCACACCTGAAAACAGTTACAAGGAAGTTGCCTGGATCAAATTATACCAGGATTACAATATCAAGTACGAACGTGATGGAAGCAATGCTGCGGACGACCCATGGCAGGATCTGAAACTCAAATACGAGCTTTACCCCTGCACCTATCTTAAAAGTGACGGCGAGATCGCATTGGACCCCAACAACCAACATTTTAAAGAGGTAAAGGTCGGGGCCACGGTGAAGGATACACGGGGCGACAGCATTCACACCGCCTACCGCTACGAGAGCAGCACCACCCATTCCTGGCTGACCCGGTTCAACGCCATGATCACAAGTTACCTGATGGCCTACTACTCGTTTGAAAATGACCTGGATGACAACAAGACCATCGAAACCCTTGCCGGTCTCCGGTTTGACAAGGAATGCTGGAGACTGGCCCTGGAATTTAAAGATTCCTCCGCAGACAAAACCATCGCCTTCATGGTTACCCTCAAAGGCATAGGAGAATTCGGCAGCAAATGATAAAGTCGCACCACTGGTTCGCTCTGTTAACCCGGAGCAACTTTGAGCAGACCGTATACACAAAGGTCTGCCAGAAAAAAATTGACGCATTTCTTCCCAAAATGCGCAAGCAAAGCAAACGCAAAGACAGAAAACTGATGATTGAGACCCCGCTTTTTCCCGGGTACATATTTGTCCGGTCCACAACAGCCCCCCAGGACCAGTTACAGATTCTGAAAACAACGGGGGCCGTCAGGCTTTTAGGGTCCGCCAAGGGACCGATTCCCGTGCCCGAGCACCAGATCGAAGCACTGAAACTTCTGACCTCCACCTCCCAGGATCTGATCACAGGCGCCATCGTTCAGCTAAAGAAAGGAGACCCCGTGGTGATACTGGAAGGCCCCATGGCCGGTTTAAAAGGCGAATTCTTCCGGTATAAGGGTCAGGGGCGGGTTATCGTCAAAATCGATCTTTTAGGGCAATATGCCGGTCTGGAAGTGGATTTGGATAATGTGGAAAAAATCCCAAATCTAATATCATAACTCCTTGACTTTTTATTGAATTTTCTTTAAAACCCTGACACAAATTAAGATTTCGTTTACATATTTTGAGGTTCTATGAACAAGCTTGAGTTAATATCCACGTTAAAGGACAGAGCAGACCTGACCAAAGCAGAGGCTGCCGAAGTAATTAAAATATTTTTTGACTCCCTGGCCGATTCATTTGTCAAGGGTGAACGGGTTGAAATCCGCGGTTTGTGCAGCTTTCATATCAAAGAGTATAAAAGCTATGTGGGACGGAACCCCAAAACCGGACAGAAGGTCGACATCCCCCCCAAACGCCTGCCGTTTTTCAAATGCGGCAAAGAATTAAAAGAGCGGGTCGATTACTAAACGCTCAATGGATGAATGCTGACCCATGAGCAACATTCCGAGCGTTCCGGCACCTTTGCGCCTCCCAGTGCGGACGGTGTCACAGACACCCCCTTAACTGAATTAACACAACTCATTCAGACAGGCAGGATTCCCAATGCACTTCTTTTTTCCGGTGCCCCGGGTACCGGAAAAAAGAAGACGGCATATGCCTTTGCCAGCCAGGCCAACTGCCTGGCAAAAGGCCCTACCGCCTGCGGGATCTGCACCGCCTGCAAAAAGATCCGGTCCGGCATGCATCCGGATATGATCTGCGTGGGCCTGGAAGATGCAAAAAAAAATCTGACCATCGCACAGATCCGTGATGTGGGACGTTTGATCTCGGTCCGCCCCAACGAAGCCGCATTTCGGATGGTGCTGATCCGGGATGCCGACCGGATGAATGTCCAGGCCCAGAACGCCTTGCTCAAGGTATTAGAGGAGCCGCCAGAGCGGACCCTTTTTATCCTGACGGCGGAAGGGACGGCCCGGTTGCTGCCCACCATCCTTTCCCGGTGCAGGCTGTTCCGTTTCCGGCCCATGTCTCCGGGACGCTTAAAGGAAACACTGGTGACCGGCCACGGGATATCCCCCCAAACCGCACACATTCTGGCCAAAACCCTGCCCCCGGATATCCGGCAGGCGTTGATCTGTGCCGGAAAACCGCCGGAATCAGACCCCGAGGATCAAACACCGCCCGGCGACCGGGTTACGTGGCAAAACCTGCGCACCTGGCTCATAGGCGAGGTGCTGGACCTGATCCGGGGCAGTGGTGCCGCAGCCGCCGAAAAGGGACTGAACCTGTCCCGGACACTTGCCGCCCGTCCTGATCAGCTCGATGACGCCATGGCCATTCTCAGGACCCTGCTGCGGGATATCTGTGTGCGAAGATATGATCCCTCCCAGATAGTTAACCTTGATTTTTTCGACGCATTTGCAGATATTAGTGGGATGTACACTTACCCGACATTTCTCGAATGGATGACAGCCTTCCACGACACGGAAAAGAGACTGGGTTCCAACAGCGGCCCCCGGTTGACCCTGGACCGTTTTTTCCTGAAATTGTCTTTACCAAAGGGACGCATATGATCAAAGTTGCCGGTGTCAGATTTAAAACCGCAGGAAAAATATACGACTTTAAAAGCGGAGCGTTTGTCCTGAACCCCGGAGACCGGGTGATTGTGGAAACCGAGCAGGGATTGGGATTCGGCACCATCGCCTGCCCTCCCAAAGAAATTGAGGCAAAGGACAAAAAGCTTAAAAGCATTGTCCGCCTGGCCACCAAAGAGGACTTCATCAAGCGCGAGGAACTCAAACTGCTGGAAAAAAGGGCCTTTGATTTCTGTATAAAGTGTATCAACGATCTTGGCCTGCTGATGAACCTGTTCAGTGTGGAGTCCACCTTCGACCGCAATAAGCTGACCTTCTTTTATACGGCGGACGGACGGATTGATTTCAGGGAGCTGATCAAACTGCTGGTAAAAGAGTACAGCATCCGCATAGAAATGCGCCAGGTGGGTATCCGGAATCTGTCCAAACACTGCGGGGGCCTGGGCAAATGCGGCAGGGAGCTGTGCTGCTCCTCGTTCATGCAGTCCTTTGAACCTGTGTCCATCAAAATGGCCAAGGAACAGGGGCTATCCTTGAACCCCACCAAAATATCGGGGGTCTGCGGAAGGCTCATGTGCTGCCTGACCTTTGAAAACGCCACCTATAAATCCTGCAAGAAAACCATGCCCAAACTCGGTAAACCCATCACCATTGAAGAGGGAAAGGGAAAAGTTGTCCGCCAGAACGTACTTAAAAGCAGCATCACCGTCCGATTGGAAGACCGGACAGAGGTGGAAGTCCCTTTAAGCAAACTGAAAAGTAAAAAAACAGGACCCAAGAAAAAATGAGTCATCAATTTTATACCACCCCCATCTACTATGTGAATGCGAAACCCCACCTGGGTCATGCCTATACCTCAATTGCCGCGGATGTGGCCACCCGTTTCAAAAAAATGGACGGGCAGGAGACCTTTTTTCTCACCGGCACCGATGAACACGGGGATAAAATCGTTCAGGCCGCGGAAAAAGAGGACACCACCCCCAAGGCCTATGCCGATAAAATTTCCCAGTTGTTTCAGGACCTGCTTCCCCTTCTCAATGTCAAAAACAACCGGTTTATCAGAACCACCGATCCCGACCACATTGCCGTGGTAAAGGCTATGCTCTCCAAGATATATGACAGCGGTGACATCTATTTTTCCAGCTACGAAGGGCTATACTGTTTCGGGTGCGAACGCTTTTACCAGGAGCGCGAACTTGTGGACGGCCTCTGCCCGGATCACGGCAAGGCGCCGGAAACCATCAAGGAATCCAACTACTTTTTTAAGATGAGCAAATACCAGGAATGGCTGGTGGACCACATCACGTCCAACCCGGATTTTATCCAGCCCGAACAATACCGCAAGGAATTGCTCTCCTTTTTAAAAGAACCCCTTGAGGATCTGTGCATTTCACGGCCCAAAACCCGGCTGACCTGGGGTATCACCCTCCCCTTTGACGAAGATTACGTTACCTATGTCTGGTTTGACGCCTTGGTCAACTACATCTCCGCCCTGGGGTATCCCGATGACGACCGGTTCAAAACCTTCTGGCCCACGGCCCGCCATTTTGTGGCCAAAGACATTATCAAGCCCCACGGCATTTACTGGCCCATCATGCTGAAGGCGGCAGGCCTGCCCATCTACAACGGCCTCAACGTTCACGGATTCTGGAACGTCCAGGGCAGCAAGATGTCCAAAAGTATCGGCAACGTCACCGACCCGGTGGAAGTCACCGGAGAGTACGGCGTGGACGCCTTCCGCTATTTCCTGATGCGGGAAATGGTCTTCGGCCTGGATGCCAACTTTACCGAGGACGCCATTGTGGCGCGGATTAACTCCGATCTGGCCAATGATCTGGGCAACCTGTTTTCAAGGGTGCTCTCCATGAACCACAGGTACTTCAAAGGCAATGTTCAGGGGGCGGACCCCGCCCTGGACGATCAGTACAGCCTTGAAAAGGACGCGGCCAAAGCCATTGATGCCTTTTCCGAAGCCATGGGGCTATGCCGGTTTCATCAGGGGATGACCGCGGTCTGGGAATTCATCTCCACCATGAACAAGTATATTGACACCAACGAGCCATGGGCCTTGGCCAAAGACGAAAGCAAAACCAGCCACCTGGCAGCGGTGCTGTATCAGCTCATGGAAGGCCTTCGCACCGTTGCTGGCCTGATCTCTCCGGTTATGCCGGATACAGGCCTTAAGATCACCCGGGCACTGGGTCTGAGCGTGCCCGAGGACGGGATTTTTACGCTGGATACCATTCGTCCCTGGGGACAGATCCCCACAGGCATCACCCTGGACAAGCCTGCCATCCTCTTTCCCAGAATCGATGTGAAAAAGGAAAAGGCGGTGCAGGCCCCCAAAACCAAGCCCTTTAAACCGGCCCTCAAGGAAGAGATCACCATTGACGAGTTTGCCAAAATCGACCTGAGAGCAGGCACGGTCATCTCCGCTGAAAAAATAGAAAAATCCAACAAACTGCTCAAGCTTCAGGTGGATCTGGGCGCCGAAACCCGGCAGATCGTGGCCGGTATCGGTAAAAGCTATACCCCGGACCAGGTGGTGGGCAAAACCGTTATCGTTGTGGCCAACCTTAAGGAAGCCAAACTCATGGGAGAAGTGTCCCAGGGAATGATTCTGGCGGCCAGCAGAAAAAAGGATTTGATCCTGTCCGGCTTCAACGGAGAACCGCTGCCGGGCAATCCCGTAAAATAAAAGCCCGCAACCGGCATCTCAGGCCAGAATATGAAAAAGGAAATAAGAGCCAGGACACAGCAGTTTGTATACCTTTAAAAAAGAGAACTCATGGCGCCAGCACCAGTCTGATTTCATCCTCCGCAAACGGAGAAAATCCTTTTTGCGCAGGTCCACAAAATTTGCCCTGATCACAGGGATTTTCGCGGTGCTTGTGCTGACCGCCCTCCGCCTGGATATACAGGATCTCAAGTTGCCCTGGCAGTCAGACACGCCACCTGCGACCCCGGTTACCACCCCTTTGCCCACGGTTGCCAAACTGTCAAAACCGGATCTGAAACAATTGATCCGGAAAACGGCTTTTCTGAATTCAGATAAAGATACCTTTTTTGTTGACACTCCGTCCAGAAGCTATGCGATACGCACCCGGCTGGATCCCCGCCTTCAAGGATACCTGGCAGGCACCCTTTCGCACCTGAAGACCCTGACCCGGGGAAAGCCCCAGCGCATCGCCATGGTTGCACTGGACGGCCGAACCGGATTTATCCGCGCCATGGCGGGCTTTGATCTGGCCGACCCGGATGCGAACCCCTGTACAGCACCGGACTCCCCCGCCGCAAGTATAATCAAAATCGTTACGGCAGCGGCAGCAGTTGACGCACTTGGGTACACGGCCGCCACCCCGCTTTATTTCAACGGAAACAAATATACGCTATACAAGCGCCAGCTTACCACCAAACGGAACAAATACACCAGCCGGGTTACCCTGGCCAGGGCGTTTGCCGATTCCATCAATCCGGTTTTCGGCAAACTAGGCCGTTTTTCTTTGGGGCGTGAAAAACTCAATGACTACGCACACAGCTTCGGTTTCAACCAGACACCTGATATGGAGATCGATCTGCCCCCCAGCCGGTTCGCCGTCACGGAAAGCGATTACCACCTGGCGGAACTGGGATGCGGTTTCAACCGCCAGACAGAGATTTCACCTCTGTTCGGGGCCATGATGGTTACGGGTATCCTCAACCAGGGAAACATCCTTGTCCCCCGGATGGTGGACCGGGTGGAGACCGCTGACAAGGATTTGATTTACAAAAGTCAAAAAGCAGTCTATAAAACCCCTATTCATCCGAACGCTGCCCGGGAAATGATCCGTATCATGCAAAAGACCGTTTCCAGCGGAACGGCAAGAAAATCGTTCCGGGGATACAGCCGGGATAAAGTGCTTTCCACCCTGACCATCGGCGGAAAAACAGGGTCGCTCTACAACAAGCAACGAACGGTCAAATATGACTGGTTTACCGGATTCGGAAAAGAAAAATCAGGAAACAGTTCACTGGTGGTAACCGTGGTGGTGGGGCACCGCAAATATATCGGCACCCGCGCCAGCACACATGCCAGGAATATGCTCAAAACATACTTTACGCCGGGGGACAAATAAGACAAAGAAGCGTCCTTCAGGCGAGGAAACAACGCCCATGACTTATTCTGCGCTATCAAATTCTGTGCTGTCACAGTTTCAACACGCATGTCGTTCCATTAAAACCCTGAATCTCAGCGTCGGTATTCCCCTGGCCCGCGCCAGGGAAAACACGCTGATCCTGTTTCCTGACCGCCCCAATGTCCTGAGTTGCGGCATTTCGGCCTTTGTGGCCTACAAGGGCAAAAAGACCGATACCGCCCCCCCTTTAAAAGACTTCCGTCCCTGTATGGATGCGATACTTTCCAACCGCCTGCCGGAAAATAAGGACGCCAAGAATGCGCTGCCCGCAGAGACATATCTGGGGGGCGATGAGGTGCTCAACCGTTTCTTCGAAAGCGCCCAGCACCTGAAACAAGAGCAGGTGTTTACCCCCCTTTTGAGTGACACCAGCCAGGAAAAGATCCTCGCATCCACTATCAAAGACCTGGAACACACCATTGCCGAAGAGCAGAAGCGGTTCAAGTCCGCCATGTCCCACCTGAGCCAGGAGGACGCTGCCACGGTATCAGACCGGCTGGAGAAACTCAAAGATGTCTGTTGGTGCCTTAAAAAGGAAATCCATGACAATATTCTGGCCATCCGCCTTCTGACCCCCCGCCTGGGGGATATGCCCGAAAACAGATCCATTGCTGTTTTTAAGCGAATCAATGCCGTACTCAACAGTATCGACCGCCTCGAAGTCAGAGGCAGGGATTCCGCGGGCATCTCGGTCATGTTCACGCTCACCGAGGCCACCTGGGAAAGCTACCGGCAGCACCTGGATGACGCCGGGCTCTCCGGCAGCCTAAAGACCCGGACCAACCACCTGGTACTGGCAAACAACTGCATCACGGTCAACACCACCAAAGGTGAAGACCAGACGCCCCTGGTCACCATGGCCTTTGTCTATAAATTCGCCGCGGAAATCGGCGCACTGGGCGACAATATCGCCTTTATCAGAAAACAGATAAAAAACGATCTCCTGCTTCAACACCTGTCCGGGTTCCCCCTTGAGGCGAACTCCGTTTCCGCCCACACCCGGTGGGCATCCGTAGGGGATATCACCGAGGCCAATTGCCACCCGGTGGACAACACCCCCACGGACAAAGAGATGACCACCTCGGGTATTATCCATGTCTGCCTGAACGGGGATATTGACAATTACCTGGAACTCAAAACCGAGTATGAGGCCACCTACGACAAGATCCATCCCAGCATCAATACCGACACAAAGCTGATCCCCCTGCAGATTGAGCACCACCTGAAACGGGGTGCCCCGGTGGAAGAAGCCTTCCGGCTGGCGGTGAACGAATTCCACGGGTCCCATGCCATATCCATGCACACCGACCTTGCCCCGGGTAAACTCTTTCTGGCCCAGAAGGGCAGCGGCCAGGCGATCTTCGTGGGTATTGCCCCGGATCACTATATTGCGGCATCAGAACTTTACGGCGTGGTGGAAGAAACCCAGGAATACATCAAACTCAACGGCGAAGACCGGGGCCAGATTGTCATTCTGGATGAAAACAACGGCGGCGGCATTGAGGGAATCCGCTCCCTTTACTACGATAACACCCCCATTGTTTTAGGCCCCGGGGACGTGATGAAAAGCCAGATCACCTCAAGGGATATTGACCGGCAGGATTATCCCCACTACTTTCTCAAGGAAATATCCGAATCACCCCTGTCCGTTGAGAAAACACTTGAAAACAAATTTAAGCAGAATCCGGACACAGGGCTTTTGAGCATCAGCCTGGGTCATGACATTCTTCCCGAATCGCTGGCAGCAGACCTGACGTCGGGAAAAATCAAACGCATCTATTTTATCGGCCAGGGCACAGCAGGGATCGCCGCCCAGGGGTGCGCGGATCTTCTGACCTATTACCTCGGGGATAAAAGCCTGGATATCCGGGCATCCAAAGCATCTGAACTGTCTGGGTTCTGCATTGTCAGCAACGGCGAATGCAAAGATACCATGTCAGACACCCTGGTGGTGGCCATCAGCCAGTCCGGTACCACCACGGACACCAACCGGACCGTGGATATGATCAAGGCCTGCGGCGCAAAGGCCCTGGCCATCGTCAACCGCAGGGACTCAGACCTCACCTTTAAAACCGACGGGGTATTGTACACCAGCTCCGGACGGGATATTGAAATGTCCGTGGCATCCACAAAGGCGTTTTACTCACAGATCACCGCCGGTGCCATACTCGGGCTTCACCTGACGGCTATCCTGTCGGCAAGATCTGCCGAGTTTATTTCCGAACAAATCCAGACCCTGACTGAGCTGCCGGAAAAAATGCGCGGCGTCCTTTCAATGAAAGACCAGATCAAAGCATCGGCGGACCGCAGGGCCGTTACCAAAAACTACTGGGCCACCGTGGGGTCCGGTGCCAATAAAACCAGTGCGGACGAAATCCGGATCAAGCTGTCGGAACTTTGCTACAAAACCATCTCTTCGGATTTTGTGGAAGACAAAAAGCATATCGACCTGTCCAGCGAACCCCTGATCATCGTCTGTGCCGCAGGTACCCGTGAAAGTGTGCTGGGAGACATCATCAAGGATACGGCAATTTTCAGCGCCCATAAAGCCTGCCCCATCGTCATTACCACCGATGGAGAGGATCGGTTCGATATCTACGCCAAAGATGTATTTAAAATCCCGCCGGTCCAGGAGCATTTCGCCCCGATTCTCAACACGCTGGTGGGCCATATCTGGGGATATTACGCAGCCCTTGCCATCAACGAACGCTCCAGGTTCATCTATGAGGCCAAAACCCGGATCCAGGACACCCTGGATGATTTCCGCAGCAAGGGACACGACGCCTATGAGGTTCTCCTGGAAAACAGTTTCAGGGAACGGGTGGCCGCCTTTTACAACGAATTTTCCCAGAAACGCCGTGAAGGGGGATTCCCCGCCGCCATCGGCCTGGATACCATCGCCAACATCACCCTGCTGCTCAAGTACCTCTCCGGCCGGCTGCCGGTATCTGATTTTGAAATCGACTTCGGCATCAAGGGAACGCCCACCAATATGCTGTCCACATTTTTTGAGACCATGGGACAGGCCATCAACACCATGGCCCGGCCGGTGGACGCCATCAAGCACCAGGCCAAAACCGTTACGGTGGGCACCAGCCGTATCAGCGAAACCTTCGAAGGCCCGGCCTTTGACGCCCTGGCCGAGCATGGCCTCCTGATCTCCCAGCTCACCAACAAAAACGTGCTGGTCTTAAAGAACCTGCAGGAAATCATCTCAAAGGTCAACGGCGCCCTGCTCTACCGGGTCACCGGGCTAAACCTGCTGGGAGAGGTCACCCAGGACACCCGCATTCAGGTCGTATCCAAAACAGGGTCCCTGGTGAATGAGACCTCCCGGGTGGAAACGGATCACCGGTTGAAAGGTACAAAAAACATCATCGTCCGGGAGGGCAACGTTTATATCGGAAAAGGACGAAAGGACAATAAGAATATCCTGGTGATTCCGGTGATCTCCGCGTCTCCCACAAGCCCCAATACCATTGAATATCTCCTCTCCTTGAACGTCTCTTTCAAGTCTGCCGGAGAGGTCACCCTGCTCAAGAAGATCAAGGCCCTGGGCGGCAAGTATACCCGGCTCAAGGACTGGATTCTGGAAAGTGAGAACATTGCCTGGGATGACAAATACCTGAATCTTGTGGAAATCGACACCCTGTTCGGTGCCACGGCGGAAAAAGCGGTGGAAGCCATTATCCGGGAACTGCAATAGTCCGGTGACACGTTTTTAAAGGGGATTCCCGGTTCAGCCCAGGTGTGTTTTCAGCATGCCTGCCAGGGTATCCATGAGAAACGGCTTTTCAATACTGTCGGTAAAGCCGAAGGTCTCCGGAGATGCCACCGCCGTATCCTCAGAATACCCTGATGCCACAAATACGGGGACATTTTTGTCCATGTCACGAATCCTGGCCACGGTTTCCCGTCCCCCCATGCCGCCGGGAACAGTGAGATCCAGAATGACCGCGGCCGGCGGTTTCCCCTGGTGTGTCATCTGCTCGAACATCGAAAGCAGTTCATCCCCCTGGGCTGCGGCCTGCACCGAGAACCCCAGATCTTTGAGCATCTGCCCCAGCATCTCGCGGATTACAGGTTCATCATCCATGATCAGGATATCTCCCGTACCCCGATAGTCTACCGGATCTGGCGTTTCAGGATGCGCCATCACCTGCCCTGTTGCCGGGAGATAGATATCCACACAGGTCCCCTTTCCCAAGCTGGATGCCACCTGGATTTTACCGCCATGGCGTTTGACTATGGAATAGGAGGTGGCCAGCCCCAAACCACTGCCGGTCTGTTTGGTTGAAAAGAATGGATCAAAGATCCGGTCCAGGTATTTCGGGGCGATTCCCGTGCCGGTATCTGCCACGGAAATGCAGACATAAGGGCCGGGGTCAAGGATATTCTCCCCGGTTTCCCTGCTGATGACCTCGTTTTTTGCGGACAGGGTGACGGCCCCGCCGTCAGGCATGGCGTGTTGTGCATTTATCACGATGTTGTCGATCACCTGGCTGATCTGATTCCTGTCGTAATTACAGCACCACAGATCTTTTGGGATATCAAACTCACAGGACACCTTGGATCCGCTCAGGGCAAACAGGGCGGTTTCCTTTAAAAAGGGATCAAGGGGGGCGATTTCCCTGACAGGGCTGCCTCCTTTGGAAAAGGTCAACAGCTGATGGGTCAGGGACCTTGCCCGGTCGGATGACTCCAGGGCCTTGGTGAGATACAGGTCCACCTTCTCCTGTCTGTTGTGTTTCCTGGCAAGTTCCATAAACCCGAAAATGCCGCTCAGATAATTGTTGAAATCGTGGGCAATGCCCCCGGCAAGGGTGCCCAGGGCTTCCATCTTCTGTGCCTGCTCATACTGGGCTTCCAAAATTTTTCTTTCGCTGATATCGGTCAGATTCACCACCATCCCGTATATGGTATCTGTATTATCTTTGACCACGGCGGCGCTGAGGATGATGTCCAGGGTCCTATGGTCTTTGGTTTTGCGCCGGGTTTCAAAGGAAAGGGGCTCCCCGGTTTTAAAAATTTCGCGAATTTTTTCTGCGGATAATTCCGCCTGATCCTCCGGAACGAAGGGAATCGTCCGGCCCCGGAGTTCATCAAATTCCCAGCCGAACACCTGGGTAAAGGCCGGATTCAAGAACAGCGGATGTCCGTTGAGGTCATACATGACCATAGGGTCCGGATTGGCCTCCAGAATTGCCCGCAGTTGCTGTTCACTGGCTTCAAGGGCCTGCTCCGCATCTTTTTTGCCGGTAACATCACGGGTGATCCCCTCAACCCCCACGATTTCACCCTTTTCGTCCCGGAAAAACTGTGCATTGGTGGCTGCCCACCACACCGATCCGTCCTTGCGTTTGAGACGGGCTTCAAAATTTTTTACGTGGCCGTTTTTCCGAAGCAGCTCAAGAAAACTCACGCGCTCCTCGGGCACAAGATACACGTCCTCCGCCATTTTCATGCCCACAGCCTCTTCCACAGTGAAACCGGATAATGTCTCCACAGAAGGAGAAACAAAAATGATACGACCTTCAAGATCCGTCCTGTAAAGCAAATCAGGGGAACTGTCCACCACCATCCGATACGTGGCTTCACTTTGTTTGAGCTGTTTTCTAACCGTCATCAACTTCCGGAACTCCCGTTGCAGCAACAGGAACATCAACACGGAGGTGGCGATGACAAAGGCCCACCCTTTAAGGGTTTGCAACCGGTTGACCCAGAGCGGATCAGATACCAGCATCACAAGAATCCGGTCGGAAAACAGAATCCAGGCCCCTGAAAACACAAGGTAGATCAATGCAATTTTCAACGCCGGTTTACGATCGCTTGACGCGGATAAAAACGTTATCATTGGGAAGATCTCCTGGGCACCCATGAATTTCTTATGCCCCCGGCCGTTATCCAACGACTGCAATCATTTGTCCTGTGACATCCGGTTGACCCGGTAAGGCAGCCTGCGAATCAATACGATACCCATGTCAGACAAAACCAAAAAACGTAAAACGAATACAGCCATTGGGAATTGTTACATTCTACGCTTGCTCCCCTGTGTGCGTCAAGGCAAGGAGAAAATTTCCCTTTGAGGCCCCCAACAAGAAAATTAAGAGACTTGCCTATCCCCTGAATCTGGAATAATAATTGCAATTCAATTAAAATGATTGAACCGAAAATGAACGCAACACGAAACCTGCGGGGTGAGGGAATGGGCAAACAGATGACCGAGTTGTCTGCCGACGCAATGAAAACGATTCTTGACAACCTTTATGACGAGGTCGTGGTGGTGGATGCCACTGACAGGATCATCTATGCCAACAAGGCGTCGGAGCGCCACTACAGCGTCCGCAAAAAAAGCCTGGTGGGCAAAAAGGTCTATGAAATCCCGGCCTGGTTCAACTGGGAACCCAACACCCTGCCCATGGTGAAACGCACCAAAAAAAGAATCACCGTAGAGCAGACCTCCCCCATCGGAGAAAAAATCCTTACCACGGCCACACCGGTTCTGGATGACACCAATGATATCCAGATGATTGTATACAATGTCAGGGATGTGGCCCAGTTGGAATCCGTCAAACAGGATCTGGCCCTTACCCGGGAGCTGTTGGAGGAAATTGAGAACCAGGACGGGACAAAGCTGTTCTCTTTGCCCGACACCGACATTGTGGCAACGGACCGGGAGATGCAAAAAATTATCACCCTGGCGGAAAGCGTGGCCGTGGTGGACGCCACGGTTCTGATCCAGGGGGAATCCGGGACGGGTAAGGGTCTGATGGCCAAGTTCATCCACAACAACAGCCTGAGAAAAGAAGCGCCCTTTCTGGCCATCAACTGCGCAGCCATCCCCGAAAACCTTCTGGAGTCAGAATTGTTCGGGTACGCACCCGGCACCTTCACCGGCGGCCACAAAGACGGGAAAAAAGGGCTGATCGAACTGGCCCAGGGCGGTACCCTGTTCCTGGATGAAATCGGAGAACTCTCCCCCAACCTCCAGGTGAAATTCCTCCATGTCATCCAGGAAAAGGAATTCATGCCCATCGGGGGGCGTGAGGTAAAAACGGCTGATGTCAGGATCATAGCCGCTACCAACCGCCGTCTTGAGGAAATGATACACACAGGCGCATTCCGTGAAGACCTTTACTACCGCCTCAACGTCATCAGCCTGAAGATCCCGGCCTTAAGGGACCGGCCCGGGGATATCCCCAGCCTTGCCTATACCTTCCTTAGAAAATTCGATCAAAAGTACAACACCAGCCATGAGCTTTCCACCGCATTTCTGGACGCGCTTCTGGATCACGGCTGGCCGGGCAATATCCGGGAGCTTGAAAACCTCATGGAACGGCTGACGGTCACGGTGAGGGATGAAGTGATCGATACCCCCCATCTGCCCGAGCGGATTTCAACCCCCGGAACGGTGAAGTTCCAGGAAAAGTATCCCCTCAACACCTCCCTGGACGATCTGAAAACCGACATCGAAAAGGATCTGATCCGCCGTGCTTACGAGCGTTTCGGCAGCTCACGGAAAGTCGCCGCATCCCTGAAGATCAGTCAGACCAAGGCATCCAGGCTTATTCGAAAGCATGTAAAGCAATGAGTTAATTTTAACTCACTCTGATACCAACCCACTCAGTCCGGGTTCGCCTGTCAAAGGAAATCCCTTTTCCAGAATCCAATGGAATCTGCCCCCGCCAGCCCAACGAGTTGATTTTAACTCACAATATTCAGGATCGACTCAGATTTATCACATTTCACAGCCCCGGGCTTTTATTTAAAAAGCCCTATGAACCATACCCAAAGCGTGTTCCGGACAATTTCCCAAATTTCGATACACACTGGTACACCCTTTGCTCATACTGGAATCTTAAAACAGATCCAGACAAACACAAAGGAGAAGCAATGAAACTGGAAGATATAAAACAGATCACGGTCCTTGGCTCCGGTGTAATGGGCCACGGCATTGCCCAGGGATTTGCCATGGGCGGCTATCCCGTTACCATTTACGATATTGATGACAAAGTACTTGAGGTGGCCCTGTCCCACATCAGGGAAAGCCTTTCATTGTTCAGCGAGTCGGGATTGATCGGTGCCGAAGAAATTCCGGCCGTCATGGAACGGCTCAGCGTTTCCACCGACCTCAAAACAGCCGTAAGGAAAAGCCAGTTTATCATCGAAGTCATCCCCGAAGTGCTGGATCTCAAACAAAAGGTCCTAAGGCAGGTGGAAGCGGCCTGTCCGGAGAATGCTATCATTGCCTCCAATACCTCCCACCTCAGGGTCAGTGATGTATTTGCCACCCTTAAAGATCCTTCCCGCTCCGTAGGGGCCCACTATTTCAACCCGCCCCAGATCTGCCCCACCGTGGAAGTGGTGAAGGGGCAAGGCACCAGCGACGAGACCCTGGCCCTGACCTATGATCTGATGAAAAAAATCAACAAGGTGCCGGTCAAGCTGCACAAGGACGTGGTGGGACTGGTGGTGAACCGCCTGCAGACCGCCCTGCTCCGTGAGGCGTTTTACCTGTATGAGCAAGGGGTTATCTCCGCCGAAGACATCGACCATGCCGTCCGGGGCAGTTTAGGATTCAGGGCAGCCAGCATCGGTCCCATGGCCATGGTGGACATGGGGGGACTGGATGCCTGGCTGGACTGCTGTGAAAAACTCTTACCCATCATGGACAACACTACTGAAGGTCCAAAGGCACTCAAAGCCCTGGTCTCCGAGGGGCATACCGGTATCAAGAGCGGCAAAGGCTTTTACAAGTACGCGGTTGATTTCTCCCAGGGCGGGCTGGACGAGGCGGTAAAAAAGCGGGACAGGGAATTTTTAAGCCGTCTCAAGCGCCACTTTCTGGACGCCAAATAATCCGATGGAGCCCCCCATGACCACACGAGACATCATCCATAAGGTATTCAATGCCGAATCCGTGGCCGTTGTCGGCGCCTCTGCCGACCCCACCAAATACGGATACATGACCCTGGACTGCATTATCAAAGGCAAGTTCCGGGGACGAATTTACCCCATCAATCCCAAAGCCGAGGAAATATTAGGGGTCAAGGCATGGCCCTCCCTCCTTGACCTGCCGGAAACGCCTGATGTGGCGGTTATCCTAGTACCGGTAAAGGTGGTTCCACATGTGCTCAGAGATGCCGGGAAAAAAGGAATCCCGGCCGCGGTCGTCACCACCGCGGGCTACAGGGAGGTGGGCAGGGAAGATCTTCAGCAGGAACTGGAAGATATCGCCCGGGAGGAAAACATTCGGCTCATCGGCCCCAATATCGAAGGGCTCATCTATATGCCCAACCGTCTCAATGCCCAGTTTTTCCCGGTGCTCAAACACAGCGGCCCCCTGGCCACCATATCCCAGAGCGGTTCTTTGACCAACGGTCTGGCCGAATGGGCGGACCGGGACGGTTTGGGGATCTCCGCCTGCATCAACCTGGGGAATCAATCGGACATCTGCGAGGCGGACTTCATGGAATATCTGGCCGATGATCCCCACACCCGGGCCATGGTGCTCTACCTGGAAGGGGTGAAAGACGGCCGCAGGTTCCTGTCCGCCCTGAAAAAGACCGCCCCGAAAAAGCCGGTGGTGATCCTCAAGGCCGGGCGGTCCGATGCCGGCAGAACTTCCGTTGCCTCCCATACGGCCTCACTTGCCGGCGGCCACCGGCTGTTTGCCTCCGCCTGCCGGCAGTACGGCGCCTTTCCGGTGGCGGATCTGTCCACCCTGTACGACTACGGCAAACTGCTGTCCACCATGAAGAAACCTTCGGGTAACCGCCTGCTGATCATCTCCTCCTCCGGCGGTATCGGCGTGCTTGCCGTGGACGAGGCTGAAACCTCTGGGTTAACACTGGCAGAACTTCCCGAAGCCTTCAAGGAAGAAGTCAGCTCTCTTGGCCTGTCCCCCTTAGGTTCTGTATCCAACCCCATGGACCTTGCCGCCATCTGGGCCGAAGAGTTTTACAAGGTGGCCAAGCTGGCGGACAAATACGATGTGGCCGATGTCATCCTGATCAACTTCGGAGATCCCATTGAAAACGGCGGCGACACCCTGATCCGCCTGGCCGGTGAAATCTCCGCAGGGATTGCCGTGGCCTATATGGGCGGCGCCGAAGACGAACTTGCCGATCGCCCGAAGATGAACCGGGCCGGCATCCCCGTTTTCTCCACCCCCGAACGGGCCATCCGGGCCATCGGTGCAGCCATGACTTTCGGAGAATTCTCCAGAAGCCATAGGGAATCCCCCGAACCGTCCGCAGAATTATCCATACCCGCAAACGCCGGGAATGACCCCCGCCTGGTACCGGAACCCGAGGCCGCAGCCCTTCTGACCGAATACGGTATTGACTACCCGGCCCACGCCTTTGCCGAATCCGAAAGCCAGGCCGTTGAAGCGGCAGAAACCATCGGTTATCCGGTGGTACTCAAAGTGGTCTCCCCGGATGTATCCCACAAGAGTGACGCCGGCGGGGTACGCGTGAACATCGACTCCCCCGAAGCCCTGTGCCGGGCCTGGCAGCAGATTGAAACCGACGTCCGTGAACACAATCCCCATGCGGACATCTCCGGCATGCTGGTCTGTGCCCAGGCGGAACCGGGTCTTGAAATGATCATCGGCACCCTCACCGACCCGGTATTCGGCCCTTCGGTCATGGTGGGCATGGGCGGCATCTACACGGAAATCATCCGGGATACGGCCCAGCGGGTGGCACCGGTGTCAAAAAAAGAGGCCCTGGCCATGCTGAAAGAACTTAAAGGATGGCCCCTGCTTTCAGGTGCCCGGGGGCAGGAGCCTCTGGATACGGACACCCTGGCCGGGATGATTGCCGCTGTCTCTGATCTGGCCACGGCCGATCCCGACATCAGCGAACTGGACCTGAACCCCGTGCGGGTCTATCCGGACCGGGTCACCGCACTGGATGCGCGGTTATTGAAACGCTAACCTATAAATATAAAGGCATAAAAACATGAGCAACAACGAAATTTTCGACTACAGAAACCCCTACCAGTGGATGCAGAAGACCGCATCCTCATCCCTGCCCCCCCTGGTGATCTGCGTGGCCATCACCGGCGGCGTACAGGGAAAGGAGGCCAACCCCAACCTGCCGGAGACCATTGAAGAGCAGGTGGAACAGACCTATGACTGCTACAAGGCGGGCGCCACCATGGTTCACACCCACACCCGGGACCCGGAAAACATGGGGGACTGCACAGGGGACCCCGGCCGCATACGGGAACTCAACGCCGCCATCCGGGAACGCTGCCCCGACATCATCATCAACAACTCCACCTCTGCCGCCTACGGCATGTCCATCGATGACCGGGTGGCCTGCCTGGATGCCAACCCGGAATCCGCGTCCTTGAACCTGGGGCCGGACATGTACAAGTTGACCATCAAAGAACGCAAGGCCCCGCTCACTCATCCCCGGGCCGCCCAGGACCTGGATTCCTGCACCGTGGCCACCTACAAAGAGATTGCCCACTTCGCGAAAATGATGAAGGAGCGGGGCATCCGTCCGGAAATGGAGCTCTACCATCCCGGCCAGTACTGGGTGGTCCGCGACCTCATTTCCCAGGGCGTCATCGAGCCTCCCTTCCACATCCAGTACGTACTAGGATACGTTACCTCATCCTTTCCCACCCCGGCCAACCTTCTTGGCCTGGTGAACGAACTGCCGCCCCAAACCGACTTTTCCGTGGCAGGTTTAGGTCCTTACCAGCTGCCCATGAGCACCATGGCCATTATTCTGGGCGGACATGTACGCGTGGGCATGGAAGATAATGTATACTATGCCAAAGGCCGCCTGCTGGAAAGCAATGCCCAGGCCGTGGAGAGATGCGTCCGCATCGCCACTGAGCTGAACCGGGCCGTTGCCACCCCGGCCCAGGCCCGGGAGATGCTGGGTTTCTCACAGACCCCGAGCAGTTACTAAAGATCGACACCACAATATAGAGGTAAAAATGACCCAGAAACGCACCACCACAGGACAGACCGTCCATTCCGGCTTCGGGCTGACCGTATTTTCCGAAAGCCAGTTGAAAACCCTTTACTACAGCGCCCTCCAGGTGCTGAAAAACACCGGTATCAAGGTGGAGAGCCGTGAGGCGGCAAACATCTTCAAAGAGGCCGGTGCCGAAGTCGAGGACAAGGGCAGCCATTCCATCGTCCGGCTTCCCGCCTTTATGATGGCGGACGCCCTCTCTTCCGTACCGTCCACCACGGTGTACTACGGGCGTGATCCGGAAAAGGATTACGTGATGGAACCCGGCCGGGTAGGATTTTCCACCTTCGGGGAATGTGTCCAGGTGATTGATCCTAAAACACGGCAGGTGCGGTCTTCCACCCACGAGGATTTAAAGCGGGCCACCCGGCTTTGCGACCATCTGGATGAAATCAACGTGGTGGAGCGTGCCGTAGGATCGCTGGACAAGGTGTCCGGCCTCCAAGCGGTGTACAACTATGCCGCCATGGTGGAAAGCACCTCCAAGCACGTGCTGCTGGGGTTCAACAGCCGGGAAAACGCCAGACAGATCATTGAGATTGCCCACATTGCCGCGGGTGGTGAGAAAAATTTCAAGAAACGGCCCATCGTAACGGCCTTTGTCTGCCCTTTAAGTCCTTTGACCCTGGCGCAGACCTGCTGTGACGTCACCATTGAATGCACCCAAGAGGGTATGGGCATCGCCATTATCCCCATGTCCCTGTCCGGTGCCACAGCCACGGCCACCCTGGCAGGCCAGCTGGTGATCCACACCGCAGAGGTGCTGAGCACCATCGTTCTGGCCCAACTGGTACGCCGGGGCACGCCCTGCACCTTTGCCTCCTGCTCCACCATCATGGACATGCGGTTTGCAGGTCCTGCTGTCGGTGCCCCGGAGTACGGTATGATAGGTGCGGGCCTTGCCGCCATCGCCCGGTATCTGGAACTGCCCTGCTGGGTGGGCGGGGGCCATTCCGACAGCAAGATCCCGGACGCCCAGGCCGCTTACGAGGCCACCCTCACCGCCACCGTATCCGCCCTGGGCGGGGCCAACATCGTATACGGCGCCGGCTGCCTGGACCAGGGCATGACCTTTGACTTTGCCAAACTGGTCATGGATGCGGAGATGATCCGGAACGTCCATAAAACCCTTGAAGGCATCGCCATCAATGAAGAGACCTTAGGGCTGGACGTCATTCACGACGTGGGCCCCGGCGGCCAGTTTTTAGCCTCCCGCCACACCGTGAACCACATGCGGTCCCTGTCCCAGTCCAGGATATTTGACCGGCGCAACCGGGAAGGCTGGCGGAATGCCGGCGGCCAGGACCTGACCGAAAGAGCCTATAAAGCGGCGGAAACCATCCTTTCCTCCCATGAGGCGATGCCGCTGCCGCAAGGGGCTGCGGAAAAAATTGCCTCCTTGCTGGAGTTCTCTG
>MDTD01048288.1_pt1 | contig 33675 bp, 32 predicted proteins | sample 811221 | NCBI WGS metagenome assembly MDTD01 (sample SAMN05326646, study PRJNA326480) | marine metagenome | isolation source: seawater | place: Pacific Ocean: South West | collected 2011
GCTCTTGAGGCCGTCCTCGTCGACGTCGAACGAGTAGGAGTCCTTCATGATGAACTCGCGCCCGCGCAGGATGCCGGCGCGCGGCCTGGCCTCGTCGCGGTACTTGGTCTGGATCTGGAACAGCAGCAACGGGAAGTCTTTGTAGGAGCTGTACTCCCCCTTCACGGTCATCGTGAAGAGCTCTTCGTGGGTCGGGCCCAGCAGGTAGTCGTTACCACGGCGGTCGGCCAGCCGGAACAGATTGTCGCCGTACTCGGTCCAGCGATTCGTCGTCTCATAGGGCGCACGCGGCAGCAGAGCGGGGAACAGGATCTCCTGGCCGCCGATCGCGGTCATCTCGTCGCGGACGATCTTCTCGATCTTGCGCAGCACCCGCAGACCCAGCGGCAGCCAGCTGTACAGCCCCGGCCCCACGGGGCGGACGTAGCCCGCCCTGATGAGCAGCTTGTGGCTGGGGACCTCGGCGTCGGCCGGGTCGTCACGCAAGGTGCGCAGGAACAGCTCGGACATGCGGGTGATCACGAGCGACCACCTTACTGGTGGGGGCCGGAGCTCTCCCCAGCCCAACGTCGAGCTAAAGCTCTCCCCAGCCCAATGTCGAGCTAAAGCTCTCCGGCGTCGATCGCGTCCTTGACTTCCTGCGCATGCGCCACCTGCTGAGCCGTGTAGCCGATGAACAGCGCGGCGGCGCCGACGACGACGGCGACCGCGGCCACCCACAGCAGGCCGTAGGTGTAGCCCTGATCGAGGGCGTGAAGCTGCGCGGCGTTCATGTCACTGACCGGCCCGGTGGTGCCCCCGAGATAGAGGGTGCGCGAGGTGATGACCGCCTGGATGACGGCGAGCACGACGGGTCCACCGAGGTTCTGCAGCATCAACGCGATGGCCGACACGGGGCCGATCTGGTCGAAGCCGACCCCGGCGATGGCCGAGATCATCAGCGGGACCACGATCATGCCGATCCCGAGGCCACCGACGGTGATCGGGAAGACCAGGTTCGGGAAGTACGGGATGTCGGCGTCGAGCGTGGACCCGTAGATCATCGCGCCGAGCACGAGCACGCCGCCGGCGATGACCAGCACCCGCGGGGGGAACTTCGACACCAGCGCCGAGGACAGCCCCAGGCCGATGCCGAGTGCGATGACGAACGGGATGAAACCGATGCCCGCCCGCAGCGCGCTGTAACCCATGATGTCCTGCACGTAGAGGCCGATCAGGACGGTCAGCGTGAACATGACACCGCCGGCCAGGAAGATGGCCGCGAAGGTCGCCACCCGGTTGCGGTCATGGAACAGGCTGAACGGCACCACCGGGTTCTCTGCGGTGCGTTCGACGATCAGGAAGCCCACCAGCGCGGCCACCGCGATCACGCCGGAACCCAGCGTCAACGGCGACAACCAGCCCTGCTCGGGCCCCATCGAGAAGCCGAACACCGCGGCGGTACATCCCAGCGTGGCCAGCAGCGCGCCGGCGGCGTCCAGCTTGAGACGCTCGCGGTTGGTCTCCCGCAGCGTCTTGCGGGCCAGGTAGATCATCAGCAGGCCGATGGGCACGTTGACCAGGAACGCCAGCCGCCACGAGACCTCGGTCAGCGCACCGCCGACAACCAGGCCCATCACCGACCCGACACCGGTCATCGCGGCGAACACCGCGGTGGCCGCATTGCGGGCGGGGCCCTTGGGGAAGGTGGTCGCGATCAGCGCCAACGCGGTCGGTGAGGCGATCGCGGCGCCCACACCCTGCAGCAGACGGGCGATGACCAGTGTCGCCTCGTCCCAGGCGATGCCGCACAACACCGACGCGATCGTGAACAGCGTGACGCCGACGATGAAGGTGCGCTTGCGGCCGATGGTGTCACCGAGCCGCCCGCCGAGGAGCATCAACCCGCCGAACGTCAACACGTAGGCGGTGATGACCCAGCTTCGACCGGCGTCGGAGAGGTTCAGCTCGTCCTGGATCTTGGGGAGCGCGACGATGGCGATGGTGCTGTCCATCGTGGCCAGCAGCTGCATGCCGCCGATCGCGATGACCGCGGCGATGAAGCGCCGCGACGGCAGCCACGCCGCCGGCGACCTGCCAGGTCGTTGAGTGTCGGCACCCTGCCCGCCCAGCGTGGGCGTGCGTTCCGGCAACGCACGGTCACCGGCTCGCCTCGAGCCTCGCTGGTTTTCGCCTTCAGAATCACGGTGGATGGCGGCACGCTCCGCATCATTGAGAGCCGTCATAACAGGTTACCTTACAGTACTCTTAAGAATCCTTTAGGCGCCGAAGGCCGCCACCGCCCCGATGACGATGATCGCCGGCGGCCTGATGCCCTCGGCGCGGATTCTCTCGGGCGCATCGGCAAGCGTCGCCCGCAAAGTTCGTTCAGCAGACGTCGTGCCCTGTTGCACCACTAGAACAGGGGTATCGGCAGGGCGCCCCCCTTCTCGAAGAACTTTGGCAAACAGTTCGATCCGCTCGACGGCCATCAACAAGACGATTGTGCCCCGCATCGCGGCCAATGCATCCCAATTCACTAACGATTCAGGGTGCTCCGGCGCAACATGTCCGCTGACCACCACGAACTCGTGCGTCATCGCCCGGTGTGTGACGGGTACCCCGGCAAGCGCAGGAACCCCTATGGCGCTGGTCACACCGGGTACCACTGTCACCGGGATCCCGGCCTCGGCGCAGGCGATGATCTCTTCGTAGCCGCGCGCGAAAACGAACGGATCGCCGCCCTTGAGCCGCACCACGAACTTGCCCTCCTTGGCGCGGTCGACGAGCACGCTGTTGATCGCGTCCTGGGCCATCGAGCGGCCGTACGGGATCTTCGCGGCGTCGATCACCTCGACGTCCGGGGACAACTCGGCCAGCAGTTCCTGCGGCGCGAGGCGGTCGGCGACCACGACATCGGCGTGAGCCAACAGTCGGCGTCCGCGCACAGTCACCAACTCCGGGTCTCCCGGGCCACCGCCGACCAGTGCGACGCCGCCACGAACCACACCGGGGGTCACCGAGTCATCCCTGGCGATGACACCTTGCTGGAGCGCTTCGTGGATCGCCGAGCGGATCGCCGCCGACCGCCGATGCTCGCCACCGGCCAGCACGCCTACCGCCAACCCCTCGTACTCGAAGGAGGCGGGGGTGACGGCCGTGCCCTCGCGCGCGATGTCGGCGCGGACGCAGAAGATGTGCCGGGCTTCGGCCTCCGCCACGATGGCCGCGTTGACGTCGGGGTCGTCGGTCGCGGCGATGGCGTACCAGGCGCCGTCGAGGTCGCCGGTGCGGAACTCCCGCAGGTTCAGCGTGATCCCGTCGATCGCCTCGACCGCGGGCGTCGCGGAGATGGTGATGACGTGCACGTCCGCGCCGCTGGCGACCAGAAGCGGTAGCCGGCGCTGCGCGACGGTGCCGCCGCCGACCATGACGACCTTCTTGCCGGTGAGCCGTAAACCCACCAGGTAGGCGTTCTCGGAGCTCGCTTCGCTCCTCACGTGGGCGGGGGTCACCCGGCGAGCCTAGAGGCTGCTGCCGCCGCGAAGACGAACCGGGCGACGGCGTCCGGATGCGCCGCTGGGTGGGTGTGCAGATAGCCCGCGTGCACGCCGGCACGGACGGCGCCGTCGTCGACGATGTGGCCGCCGCGCCCGGCGAACCGCCACGCCGGCTGACGATCTCCGGTGAACTGCACCGCGGTGCGATGGAATTCATGACCGACCACCCGGTCGCCGACGCGGTGTAGCGGGGAGTCACCGACCGCGACAGCGTCGCGGTACCCCAGCGTCAACGTGTCGGTGAACGTCGCAGTGCCCGCCAGCACCCCGCACATCGGTTGCCCGTCCAGGTCGTCGACCAGGTAGGTCAGGCCCGCGCACTCGGCGTGCACCGGCGCCCCGCGCATCGCGAGGGCGCGAATCTGGGAGCGGACGATGTCGTTGGCCGACAGTTGCGGGCCGAACTGTTCGGGGAAGCCGCCGGGCAGCACGAGGGCGGCCGTCGTGTCGGGCAGCGGGTCGGTCAGCGGGTCGAAGTCCACGACCGTCGCGCCTGCGGCCCGCAACACCTCGACGTGCTCGGCGTAGTTGAAGGTGAACGCCTTGCCCGCAGCCATGGCCACGGTCACCCCGCCGGCAACGGGTTCGCACACGGCCGCATCCCACGGCGGTGCGGTGACACTGCTGGCCGCCACCGCGGCGACCGCGTCCAGGTCGACGTGGCGAGCGACCAGGCCAGCCATCGCGTCCACTGCCGCGCTGGCCAGGTTGCCGTGCTCGACCGCGGTCACCAGACCCAGATGCCGGGACGGCACCGTCAGCTCGTCGGCTCGCGGGATGGACCCCAGCACCGGTACGCCGGCATGTTCACACGCCTGTCGCAGCACCTCGTCGTGGCGAGCCGAGCCGACCCGGTTGAGGATCACCCCGGCCAACCGCACGCTGTGGTCGAAGGTCGCAAATCCGTGCAGCAGGGCGGCGATGCTGTGGCTCTGTCCGCGGGCGTCCACGACGAGGATCACCGGAGCCCCGAGCATCGCGGCCACCTGGGCCGTGGAGCCGTGGGCGGGACCGGGGGCGGTCGGACTGATGCGGCCGTCGAACAGACCCATCACGCCCTCGACGACCGCGATGTCGGCGTCGTCGCTGCCGTGCCGGAACAGGGGTCCGATCAACGAGTCACCGACGAGAACCGGATCCAGGTTGCGGCCGGGGCGTCCGGACGCCAGCCCGTGATAGCCGGGGTCGATGAAGTCCGGCCCTACCTTGAACGGCGCCACCCGGCGGCCGGCCGCGCGCAATGCGCCCATCAGGCCGGTCGCCACGGTGGTCTTGCCGCTGCCCGAGGCGGGAGCGGCGATCACGACCGCCGGGGTGCTCACAACTTCACGCCCTTCCTCCACGAGCCCTTTCCCAGCGACCGCGCGCTCACCACTCGCCTGCCAATCTGTCGTGGTTCGCTGCGCTCACCACTCGCCTGCCAATCTGTCGTGGTTCGCTGCGCTCACCACTCGATCCCTTTCTGGCCTTTGCGGCCCGCATCCATCGGATGCTTCACCTTCGTCATCTCTGTCACGAGATCGGCCGCATCGAGCAGCGCCGCCGGGGCGTCGCGGCCGGTGATCACCACATGCTGGCTGCCCGGACGCTCGGCCAGCGTGGCGACCACCTCGTCGACGTCGACCCAACCCCATTTCAGTGGATAGGTGAACTCGTCGAGCACATAGAAGTCGTGCCGTCCCTCGGCGAGTCGGCGGGCGACCTCGGCCCAACCCTCCGCAGCCGCGGCGGCATGGTCGTCCTCCGTGCCCGCCTTACGCGACCACGACCATCCCGCGCCCATCTTGTGCCACTCGACGGGACCACCGACACCGCGTTCCTCATGCGCCCGACCCAGCTCGGTGAGCGCGGTCTCTTCGCCGACCTTCCACTTCGCGCTCTTGACGAACTGGAAGACCGCGATGTCGAAGCCCTGATTCCAGGCACGCAGCGCCATTCCGAACGCGGCGGTCGACTTACCCTTCCCCGGTCCGGTGTGCACGGCCAACAGTGGAGCGTTGCGCCGTTGACGCGTCGTCAATCCGTCCCGGGGAATAGCCAATGGTTGACCCTGTGGCATCGCCAGCCCTTTCTACGCAGTGGCATCGCCGGACCTCTCTATGCGGCGCCCCGGCCGGCCTGAGATTTCACCAGGGCAGACAGATCGTCGGCCCGCAGCTGATCCAGTCGTACCGCCGGTGCATTGAGGTGCCGGGCCAAATCCTCGGCCAAACCCAGTCTGACAAAGGATGTCTCGCAATCCACGACCACGGCCGCGGCCCCCTCGGCGACCAACCGGGCCGCCGCGGCGCGGGCACGGTCGAGCGGGTCCACCCCACCGGTGGCACGCCCGTCGGTGAGCACGACCACCAGGCTGCGCCGCGCCCGGTCGCGCGCCCGTTCCCGGACCACCATGTCCCGGGCGGCGAGCAGGCCCTGCGCGAGCGGTGTCCGCCCGCCGGTCTGGAACTGCGCCAGCCGCCGGCTGGCGATGTGCACCGACGACGTCGGGGGCAGCACCACCTGCGCATCCTGCTGGCGGAACGTGATGACGGCCACCTTGTCCCGTCGCTGATAGGCGTCGCGGAGCAGAGACAGCGTCGCACCGCCCACCGCCGACATCCGGTCGCGGGCAGCCATCGACCCCGACGCATCCACGACGAAGATGACCAGGTTGCCCTCGCGCCCCTCGCGAACCGCCCGACGCACATCGTCGGGCACCACCCTCAGACGACCGACCCCGGTCTGGCGTCCCGCCGCGGCCTGGACGGTCGCGAACAGATGCACGCCGTGTCCGGCGCCGGGGTCGGTGGCCGCCGCAACGACCGTGCCGGTGCGGTTTCTGGCTCGCGAACGCCGACCGGGTGCGCCTTCGCCGATCCCTGGTACGACCAGCGCGCGGGTACGGAACTGCGCCGACGGAGGCGCACTCGTGCGCGGCGGCGCACCCGCACCGTTCGGTCGGGGCTGCGACTCCGACTGCGTCGATGAGGAGGACGAATCCTGTTGCGGTGCTTGGGCGTTCTGCTCATCAGCATTGTCCTGACCACCTGCCGGCGGGTCCGGTGGCGGCTCGGGCTCTTCGTCGGCGGCATCGGCGGCCTGTTGCATGGCATCGTCGAGGCGTTCGGGGTCCAGACCGGGGTCGTCGAACGGATCACGGCGTCGGCGGTGCGGCAACGCCAGTTCGGCGGCTACGCGAATGTCCTGCTCGTCGACGGTGGTGGCTCCCCGCCACGCGGCGTGCGCCACCGCGGTGCGCGCGACCACGAGATCAGCGCGCATGCCGTCGACGTCGAACGCCGCACACAACGCCGCAATGCGCCGTAACTCGTTGTCGGGCAACGTCACATCTACCAGCAAGGCGCGCGCCTCGGCGATGCGGGCGGCCAGCGCGGCATCCTCGCCGGCATACCTCGCGGCGAATGCGGCCGGGTCGGCTTCGAACGCGAGTCGATGCCGGATCACGTCGGTGCGCACGTCGACATCGCGGGAGGCCGCGACGTCGACGGTGAGCCCGAATCGGTCCAGCAACTGTGGACGCAACTCCCCCTCTTCAGGATTCATGGTGCCGATCAACACGAACCGGGCCTCGTGACTGTGCGAGACCCCGTCGCGTTCGATGTGCACCCGGCCCATGGCGGCGGCGTCGAGCAGGATGTCGACGAGGTGGTCGTGCAGCAGGTTGACCTCGTCGACGTAGAGGACGCCGCGGTGTGCACGGGCCAGCAGGCCCGGCGAGAAGGCGTGCTCGCCGTCGCGCAGCACCTTCTGCAAGTCGAGGGAGCCGATCACCCTGTCTTCGGTCGCCCCGATCGGCAACTCCACCAGGTGACCGCCGCCGGAGGCCTGAAACGCCGTGGTCAGCACCTGCGCCAGCCCGCGGACCGCGGTCGACTTCGCCGTGCCCTTCTCGCCGCGGATCAGCACTCCGCCGATGTCGGGCCGCACTGCACACAACACCAGCGCCAGCCGAAGGCGGTCGTGTCCGACCAGTGCACTGAACGGGTAGTTGACGTCGACACGATCGGCGAGGGTCATGGTTTCACCATCGACACGTGCGGAATGCCGTCGTCGAGGAATTCGTCACCGGCGCGGACGAATCCGTGCCTGCCATACATCTCCACCAGATAGGTCTGGGCGTTGATGTGGCAGGGGTAGTCACCGACCTCGGCCAGCGCCGCCGTCAACAGCCGCGCGGTGTGCCCCTGTCCGCGATCGCTGCGCTTGGTGCACACCCGCCCGATCCGGAACGCCTTCTGCCCGCCGGGGTGCTCCTCCATCAATCGCAAGGTCGAAACCACCTGTCCCTCAGAGTTTTCCAGCCAGAAGTGCCGCGTCTCGGCCAGCAGGTCGCGCCCGTCCAACTCGGGATACGGGGTGGCCTGTTCGACCACGAACACCTCGACACGCAGTTTGAGCAACTCATAGAGCGTGGCGGCGTCGAGATCCTTGGCCCAGCTGCGGCGGAGCGCGACTGTCATCAAGCAGTCACCGTCATGCGGTCGCCGAGGTGGCCGAATGACCGGTTCCCGCGACCGACACGTCACCGGGCACGTCGGGCACCCCGCTGGCCGGCTTGTCCAGCTTGAGCACCTTGGTCCCCCACGACCAGACTTCCTCGAACAGCGCGGGCTCACCCGACAGCGGAGTACCCAGCGACGGCACCATCTCGGTGAGCTTGGACTGCCAGCCCTCGTAGCGGTCGCCGAAACACCGTTGCATGACGTCGAGCATCGCCGGTACCGCCGTGGAGGCGCCGGGCGAGGCGCCGAGCAGGCCGGCGATGCTGCCGTCGGACGCCGAGAGCACGGTGGTGCCGAACTCCAACACACCGCCCTTGCCCTTCGCCTTGCGGATCACCTGCACGCGCTGTCCGGCGATGTCGAGCTCCCAGTCGGAATCTCGCGCGCTGGGCACGAATTCACGCAGCGTGTCCACCCGCGCCGACTCGCTGAGCAGCAGCTGGCCGATCAGGTACTTCAGCAGACCCATCTCGGTCATGCCGACACCGAGCATCGACACCAGGTTGTCCGGCCGCACCGAGAACGGGAGATCGGTGACCTTGCCCTGCTTCAGGAATTTCGGCGACCAGCCCGCGAACGGTCCGAACAGCAGCCACGAACGCCGGTTGATGACGCGAGTGTCCAGGTGGGGCACCGACATCGGTGGTGCACCCAGCGGCGGCAACCCGTACACCTTGGCCTGATGCCCGGCGGTCAGCGCGGAATTGCCGCTGCGCAGCCACTGGCCGCCCACCGGGAACCCACCGAATCCCTTGGCCTCCTTGATGCCGGCCTTCTGCAGCAACGGCAACGCACCACCGCCGGCGCCGACGAACACGAACTTGGCGTGGAAGGTGCGCTTGCGGTCGGTGCGGCGGTTGACCACCTGCACGCGCCACGTTCCGTCGGAGTTCTGCTTCAGGTCGGAGACCTCGTGGCCGAACAACGTCGACATGCCTTGTTTGGCACCGAAACCGATCAGCTGACGCGACAGCGCACCGAAGTCGACGTCGGTGCCGTCCTGTGTCCAGTTCAGCCCGACGGGCTCGGAGAAGTCGCGGCCCGCGGCCATCAACGGGAGCCTGCGGGTGAACTCGTCGCGGTCGTCGATGAACTCCATCGAGGCGAACAGCGGATTGGAGACCAACGCCTCGTAGCGCCGGCGCAGATAGTCCACGTTGTCGGCGCCCTGCACGAAACTCACGTGCGGGATGGGGTTCAGGAAACTGCGGACGTCGGGCAGCACCCCGTTCTCGACCGCGTAGGCCCAGAACTGTCGCGAGACCTGGAACTGCTCGTTGACGTTGACAGCCTTGGAGATGTCGATGGTGCCGTCCGGGCGGGACGGGGTGTAGTTCAACTCACACAACGCCGAGTGCCCGGTGCCGGCGTTGTTCCAGGCATCACTGCTCTCGGCGGCGGCGCCGTCGAGCCGTTCGACCAGCGTCATTGACCAGTCCGGCTCTACCAGACGCAACAGCGTGCTGAGCGTCGCGCTCATGATCCCCGCCCCTACCAGCAGGACGTCGGTCTTCTCTGGTTCAGACACCTCGTCGATCCTTCGCGTCGCGGCCCGTGGATCACGGCTTACCGATGTTCAGGTTATCCCGCGGGCCATGGTGACCACGTGGCGACCACTGCCCGCACCGCACCGGTCTACCCGCTTTCGGCATTAGGGTGGCATCCGTGCCTGGATGGGAGCCCGACGTGCTGCCCGGATATTGGCAGCGCACCTTCGAACTCGGCCCCGACCCCGACGGCGAGGGCGAGCTCGTGGCGACGCTGGTGAGCCGGGGCCACCCCGACGACGACGCCGCCCACCGCGCGCGTGACGCGGTCCTGGTGGTGCACGGTTTCACCGACTATTTCTTCCACACCGAACTCGCGGATCATTTCGCCGCCCAGGGGTTCCGGGTCTACGCGCTGGACCTGCACAAATGTGGTCGTTCGCACCGCGACGGTCAGACCCCGCACTTCACCACCGACCTGGCCCGCTATGACGTCGAACTCGGACGGGCGCTGGCGACGGTGGCGGCCGTGTCACCGGCGCGGGTGCTGATCTACGGGCATTCAGCGGGTGGGTTGATCACGTCATTGTGGTTGGACCGGTTGCGACGCAGTGGCGCCACCGCCCGCGCCGGGGTGGCCGGGCTGGTGCTCAACAGCCCGTGGCTGGACCTGCAGGGCCATGCGCTGCTGCGTTCGGCGCCGACCTCGGCGGCGCTGTCGGCGCTGGGGCGGCTGCGCAAGCACACGGTGGTGCGCCGTCCGGGCACCGGCGGGTACGGCACCACCCTGCACCGCGACTACGACGGCGACTTCGACTACAACCTGACCTGGAAGCCGATCGGCGGATTCCCGGTGAAGGTGGGCTGGATCCACGCCATCCGACGGGGGCAGGCCAGGCTGCACCGGGGCCTCGACGTCGGGGTTCCCAATCTGATCCTGCGCTCGGACCGCAGCGTGCGCGAGGTGGCCGACCCCGCAGCCATCCAACGCGGTGACGCGGTGCTCGACGTCGCCCAGATCGCTCGCTGGGCGGGCTGCATCGGCAATCGGACGACGGTCGTGCCGATCACCGACGCCAAGCACGACGTGTTCCTGTCGGTGCCCGAGGCGCGGCGGCAGGCGTACACCGAATTGGACCGCTGGCTGCGGTGGTATCGAACAGAACATCGAGGCGAGTGCACGGCATCGGCCGACGACGACGGGAGCGACGGGCATGGCTGACTTCGACATCGCGATCATCGGGACCGGTTCCGGCAATTCGCTGCTCGACGAACGCTACGTCGACAAACGCATCGCGATCTGTGAGAAGGGGGTGTTCGGCGGAACCTGCCTCAACGTCGGGTGCATCCCCACCAAGATGTTCGTCTACGCGGCCGGGGTGGCCCAGCAGATCCGTGATTCGGCGCGCTTCGGAGTCGACGCTCACATCGACGGGGTGCGCTGGCCCGACATCGTGTCCCGGGTGTTCGGCCGCATCGACCCGCTGGCCGCCGGCGGTGAACAGTACCGGCGTTCCTCACCGAACGTCGAGGTTTTCGCCAGCCACACCCGCTTCGCCGCGCGCAATGACGACGGCACCTATCGGCTGCACACCGACGACGGCGACGAGTTCAGCGCCGAGCAGGTGGTGATCGCCGCCGGTGCGCGGGCCACGGTGCCTTCTGCGATCGCCGAATGCGGGGTGGCCTTCCACACCAGCGACACGATCATGCGGATCTCGGAGGTGCCCGAGCACATCGTGATCGTCGGTGGCGGGTTCGTCGCCGCCGAGTTCGCCCACGTCTTCTCCGCGCTGGGCTCGCACGTGACGATCGTGCTGCGCGGCACGACGATGCTCACCCACACCGACGACACGATCTGCGAGCGGTTCACCGACATCGCCAGCCGCAAATGGGAGATCCGCAGCCGGCGAAACCTGGTGGGTGGGTCGTCTGACGACTCGGGTGTCACGCTTCATCTGGACGACGGGTCCACCGTGCGTGCCGACACGCTGCTGGTGGCGACGGGCCGCGTGCCCAACGGCGATCAACTCGACGCCCACCTGGCCGGTGTGGAGGTGTCGGCGGGCTTGGTCGCTGTGGACGAATACCAGCGCACCACGGCGCGAAACGTGTTCGCGCTCGGCGACGTCAGCTCGCCCTATCAACTCAAGCACGTCGCCAACCACGAGGCCCGGGTGGTCAAGCACAACCTGCTGCAGCCGTGGGACGACACCGACAACCTGATGCCGGCCAACCACGCCAATGTGCCCTCGGCGGTGTTCACCGAACCGCAGATCGCGTCGGTCGGGCTGACCGAGAACCAGGCCCGCGCCGCCGGTTACCGCTTCAAGACCAAGGTCCAGGACTACAGCGACGTCGCCTACGGATGGGCGATGGAGGATTCCACCGGATTCGCCAAGCTCATCGTCGACGACGACACCGGCCTGCTGCTGGGCGCACACATCATGGGCCACCAGGCCTCGTCGATCATCCAGCCGATCATCCAGGCGATGGCGTTCGGCCTTCCCGCGCAGGACATGGCCCGCGGCCAGTACTGGATCCACCCGGCGCTGCCGGAGGTGGTGGAGAACGCGCTGCTGGCGTTGTGCGGCGAGCCGCCGTGGCCACCGCCGCGGCGGCACTGATCTGCCGTCAGCGGGGTGCGACGACGAAACCCCAGGGCAGCTCGAGACGATGCGCGGCAAGCAGTTCAGCGTCCGAGAGCACCTCGGCGACAGCGCCGTCGGCGACGATGACGCCGTGGTCCATGATGATGGCCCGGTCGCACAGCTGGGCGGCGTAGGGCAGGTCATGGGTGACGATCAGCATCGTCGCATCCAACCGGGTCAGTGTCTCGGCCAGCTCGCGCCGGGCCACCGGGTCGAGATTCGCCGAGGGCTCGTCGAGCACCAGAACCTCGGGCTCGCAGGCCAGCACGGTGGCCAGGGCCGCACGTCGTCGCTGCCCGCCCGACATGTGCGCGGGGCTGCGATCGGCGAGCTGGCTCATCGACACCGTTTCCAGCGCACGTCGCACCCGCTGCTGCAGAGCGTCGCCCTCGATGCCGAAGTTGGCCGGACCGAACGCGACGTCCTGGGCCAGGGTCGGCATGAACAGCTGGTCGTCGGGGTCCTGGAAGACCAGCCCCACGCGGCGCCTGATGTCTCGCAACGTGTTTCGCGCCAGCACTGTTCCGCCGATCTCGACGGCACCGGCCGACGCCGTGAGCACCCCGTTGAGGTGCAGCATCAGCGTCGTCTTGCCGGCTCCGTTGGGGCCCAGCAATGCCACCCGCTCTCCCGGTTCGACGTCGAGGTCGATGCCGTCGAGGGCCATGTGCCCGTCGGGGTAGCTGTAGTGCAGACCCCTGACCCGAACCGCGGGCGCGCTCACCGCACCACCCACGCGCTGACCGACACCATGACCGCCGCCGACGCGGGGAGCAACGCCAGCACCCACTGACGCGGGGACGCGGCCGCGGCGCATCCGGTGCCCGCCGCCATCGGTGGAACCCGGCCGTCGAATCCGCGGCTCAGCATGGCCAGGTACACCCGCTCACCGCGCTCGTAGGAACGCAGGAACAGCGCGCCGACTCCCTTGGCGGTCGCCCCGATCTGGTGCAGCATCCGCGGTGAATCACCGCGCGAGACACGCGCCATGCGCATCCGGCGGGCCTCGGCGGTGAGCACGTCGATATAGCGGATCATCAGCGTGAGCACCGAGACGATCACGCCGGGCACCCGCAGCCGGCTCAACGCAACCGGCAGTTCGCGCGCCGTCGTGGTCGCCGCCACCGTCAGCGAGGCCGCCACGCCCAGCGTGCCTTTGGCCACGATGCCCCACGCCGCGTAGAGGCCGGCCACCGACAACTCGACCCCCGCCACGCTGACCCGCTCACCGCCTTCGGCGAACGGCAGGAGCAACGCCAGCACCACGAAGGGCACCTCGATCAGCATCCGCGGCAGGATCCACCGCAGCGGAATGTCGGACGCCCGCCAGGCAGCCAGGATGATCAACGCGTAGAGACCGAAGGGCCAGAACAACTCTCGGGGTGTAGCAACCACCGCCAGGACGAACACCACCAGGCAGACGATCTTGACCTCGCCGGGCAGTCGATGCACCGGTGAGTCGCCATCGCGGTAGAGCGGATGGGCGTGCCCGCCACCCATGATCAGTCGCCGGTGCGGGATGTGGTGCGGGAGCGGGCGATCAGCCAGAAGATGCCACCGGCGACCAGCACGGTCACCCCGACACCGACGATGCCGGCCAGCCCGCCGGTCCCGTCCCGGCCGGCGAGGGCGTAGTCGGCGAACGGCGAACCGGCCAGGGAGTGCTCCTCGGCGTGCTGGGCGATGCAGTCGCCGCGCAGCTCTTCGCCGTCAGCGGTCTCGACGACCTCGCAGCCCTTCAGCGTCGCCGAGTCCAGCCCGTCCGGGCTGGAACTGGCCAGATAGGAGACAGCGCCGGCGATGAGCAGCGTGACCACCGCGAAGCCGATCCAGAACCACCAGCGACGCTGCGTTGACCCGGTCGTGGCCGAGCTCATACGGATGCCTCCATCTTCGCCGGATTGGTGCGCAGCAGATAGACCAGGTCCGGGCGGGCCCGGGCCACGGCCATGACGGTCAGCGCGGTGATGACGCCTTCACCGACACCGATCAGGACGTGGGTGCCGAACATGTACGTGGCCACCGTGCCCAGCGATGTACTGGCCGCCCCGCCGAGCGCGTACTCGACCACGAACCCCATGGCCGCACAGACGGTCCCGATCAGGGCCGCGACGAAGGAAAGTGCGCCCAGGATCCCGACCGACACCTCCGTCTTTCGACGCAGCAGCCGGTACAGCAGCACTGCGGTCAGATATCCGGCGGTGACGCCGATGACCGACATGTTCACGATGTTGGTACCCAGCGCTGTCACGCCACCGTCAGCGAACAGCAGCGCCTGCACGATGAGCACGACGGCGACACACAGTGCGCCGGTGAAGGGGCCGACCAGGATCGCGGCGAGCGCGCCGCCGAGCAGGTGCCCGCTGACGCCGGGCAGGATCGGGAAGTTGACCATCTGGACCGCGAAGATGAACGCCGCGACCAGACCTGCCAGGGGCACGGTCCGCTCGTCCAGCTCGGTCCGGGCGCGGTAGACGCAGAGGCCGAGCGCCAGCGCGGCGATCCCGACGAAGAGCAGGGAAACCGGGGCGTTGACGATACCGTCGCTCATGTGCATGGCGAGGATGTGCTCGTTCACACCCAGCACCCTATTCCGCCATCTGAACATCTGTCTAGCTGATCAGATGACCAGCGGTGGCCTGCCCATCCGGGCAGGCCGGGCTGCGCGCCGTCAGGCCGTGAGGCCGTCAGGCCACCGTCGCCCGGCCTCCGTCCGGCGTCAGCACGAACCACTCCGCACCGAAGAGCTCGACGCCATGACCGTTGATCTGTCCGGGCATGTCGTCGCCGGCGTACCAGTAGAGCGGGTGCCCCTGGTAGGTGACCTGCTCACTGCCATCGCGGCGCGTAAGCGTGCCGACGTCGGCCACCTGGATGCCGATGCCGCCCGCCGGATCGCCATCCACCAACAACGGCAGCCAGGTGTCGGCGCAGGCTCCGTAACAGGTGGACGTCTCCGGGCCGTCCGAGGACGACGCGTACACGGTACGGCCGACCCCGTCGACGACGATCGTGCCCAATCCGTCGACGTCGTCGATCTCCAGCCACCGGGAGCCGACCGGGAGAATGCGGTCGTTCGATGGGGGCGGGGTGGGCGCCTCGCCGCCGAATGCCGCCGGCGGCGGAGGTGGTGTCGCCGTGGTGGACGGCGTCTCGGATCGGTTGTCCAGTGCGCAGCCCGACACCCCCAGTGCGGCGGCTGACAGAAGGGCAAAGACGGTCGTTCGGCGCGTCATGGTGGTCGCGTTCCCCACCCCGAGCGCGGCTGAAACCTGCGCTCGGGACACTCGGCATGCCGAAAGACCGTCGCCATCTCGAGAGACTGTCGCCGTCTCGGGCGCGAGCCGAGGAAATCATCCGACCCGTCTGTGCCACTCGCGCGTGGTCTACTTCGACGATGTCCACAAGGCTCGCCGCCGGCGACGACATCATCGCGCGCCGACTCGACACCATCGACGGTGCCAGCGTGCAGGTCCCCGATCCTGGCCGCCTGGTGCATCTGCAGTTTCGCCGGTTCGCCGGCTGCCCCATCTGCCATCTGCATCTGCGGTCGCTGTCCCGGCGCTACGACGAAATCGTCGCCGCCAGGGTCTCGGAGGTGGCGGTGTTCCACTCGACTGCCGAGTCGCTGCGCCAGTATCAGTCCGATCTGCCCTTCGCCGTCGTCGCGGATCCCGAGAAGGCGCTGTACAGACAGTTCGGTGTGGAGGCATCGCTGGCCTCGGTGCTGCATCCGCGCGCCTGGTGGGCCGCGGCGCGCGGCGTGGCGCAGCAGCGCTCACTGCGCGCCGGGATGGGGCCCGGTGAGGAACATCTGGGCAGACCAGCCGACTTCCTGATCTCGCCACAGGGTGTGCTGCTCGCCGCGAAGTACGGCGCGCACGCCGACGATCAGTGGTCGGTCGACGAGATCATCGCACTGGCCGCACGATTCGGTGCAGGCAGTTAGCCGTGCCGCGCGCCGATCCAGTGCAGCAGGTCGTGCACGGTGTCGTCCTCGAGCCGGTAGGTCACCGAGCGCCCGGCACGGGTGTTGGTGACCCAGCCCTGCTGGCGTAGCACCCGAAGTGCCTGCGACACCGCGTTCTCCGAACGGCCCAGCGCCGCGGCCAGGTCGCTGACACAGATCCCGGGCGAGCGGTGCAGGCACAACAGGATTTCCAACCGGTGCGGGTCGGAGACCAGGTCGAAGCGCTGCGCCCAGCCGGTGGTGTCGACCTCGGCCAGCGCCGAGGACGCCCGCTCGACCAGCCCTTCGTCCTCCATCCCTGCAAATCTAGTCCCCGACGAGCGCGCGCAAAATGCCAGCCTGCGCGGCGTGTCGATGTGCTGACGCGCGCGCTCGCGGAACAAGTCAGTCCAGGAAGCCGTGCAGCAGCGTGGCCGAACCCCGGACGTGCGCGGCCATGGTCTCAGCCGCCGTGTCGGCGTCGCCGGCCAGGATCGCCGCGACGATCGCGTCATGCTGCTCGTCGGAGTGGGCGATGTTGCGGGCCAGCAGCGGGATGTGGTCGAGCAGTTCGTTGAGCCGCATCCGGTTCTGCGCCACCAATGGGACCAGCGACGGCACTCCCGCCGCCTCGGCGATCGCCAGATGCAGTCGCGAATCCAGGCGACGGTAGTCGGCGCTGTCGGCGTCGCGGACGTCGGCCAGCCGACCCGACAACTCCTGACGTTCGGTGGCGGTCAGTGTCCGGGCCGCCGCCATCCGCGCCGCCCCGACTTCGAGGATCTCGCGCAGCCGCACGGTGTCGTCGATGTCGGCACGGGTGAGCCGGACGGCGTCCCCGCTCGGGGCAGGCAGCTCATCGGCCAGGAACGTGCCGCCGTAGCGCCCGCGCCGCGACACCAGATACCCGGCCTCGGCCAGCGACTTGATGGCCTCACGCAGCGTGTCCCGGCTGACGCCGAGGCGGGCCGCGAGGTCCCGCTCCGGCGGTAACGACTCCCCCGGCTGCAGCAGTCCGAGCCGGATGGTCTGCAGCAGCCGTGACACCGTGTCCTCGAACGCGTTGAGCGGCCGCACCGGACGCAGCAGCGCGTCGCTGGCATCGGTGCGCTCGGGCGAGCCCGGTTCGGCGGCCATCGGTCCAGGTGGGTTTACAGCGGTGTGACGTAGGCGGAGCTGATGCCGCCGTCGACCAAGAACGACGAGCCCGTGATGAACGAGGCGTCGTCGCTGGCCAGGAACGCCACCGCCGCGGCCAGTTCTTCCGGCTCGGCGAACCGGCCCACCGGAACGTGCACCAGACGGCGCGCGGCACGCTCGGGATCCTTGGCGAACAGCTCCTTGAGCAGCGGTGTGTTGACCGGGCCCGGGCACAGGGCGTTGACCCGGATGCCCTGGCGGGCGTACTGCACGCCCAGCTCGCGTGACATCGCCAGGACCCCACCCTTGGAGGCGGTGTAGGAGATCTGCGACGTGGCCGAGCCCATCACCGCGACGAAGGAGGCGGTGTTGATGATCGATCCCTTCTGCTGGGGCACCATGTGGCGCAGCGCCGCCTTGCAGCACAGGAACACCGATTTGAGGTTGACGTCCTGCACCCGCTGCCACGCCTCGAGCCCGGTGTTCTCGATCAGGTCGTCGTCGGGCGGTGAGATTCCGGCGTTGTTGAACGCGATGTCCACCGACCCGTAGGTCTTGGCCGCGGTGTCGAACAGCGTGTCGACGGCGACTTCGTCGGCAACGTCGACCGGTACGAAGGTGCCTTCGACCTCATCGGCGACGTCCTTGCCGGTCGCGGGGTCGATGTCGCCGATGACGATGGTGGCGCCCTCGGCGTGCAGCCGGCGCACGCTGGCCAGTCCGATACCGCTGGCGCCGCCGGTGACGACGGCGACCTTGCCGGCGAGGCGTTGGGTCAGATCCATCAGTGAGCCTCCTGCTCTGTCTGAACAGCGATGAAGACGTTCTTGGTCTCGGTGAACGACAGCGGGGCGTCGGGACCGAGCTCCCGGCCCAGCCCCGAGGCCTTGAAGCCCCCGAACGGGGTGTTGTACCGCACCGACGAGTGGGAGTTGACCGACAGGTTGCCGGCCTCGATCGCGCGGGACACCCGCAGCGCTCGGGACAGGTTGTCGGTCCAGATCGAGCCGGACAACCCGTAGGCGGTGTCGTTGGCCAGTGCCACGGCGTCGGCCTCGTCGTCGAACGGCAGCACGGCGACCACCGGCCCGAAGATCTCCTCGGTAACGGATCGGTCACCGCGCTGCGGCGTGAGCACCGTCGGGGGAAACCAGAAGCCGGGCCCCTGGGGGGCGGAACCGCGGAACGCGACAGGGGCGTCGTCGGGCACATACGAGGCGACTGAGCTCCAGTGCGCCTTGGACACCAGCGGGCCCATCTCGGTGTCCTCGGCGTTCGGATCACCCACGGCGACGCCCTTGACCGCCGGTTCGAGCAGCTCCATGAAGCGGTCGTAGATGTTGCGCTGCACCAGGATACGGCTGCGCGCGCAGCAATCCTGACCGGCGTTGTCGAACACCCCGTAGGGCGCCGTCGCCGCGGCGCGTTCCAGATCGCAATCGTCGAAGACGATGTTGGCGCTCTTGCCGCCCAACTCCAGCGTCACTCGCTTGACGCGCGCGGCGGCGCCCGCCATCACCCGGGTGCCCACCTCGGTGGAGCCGGTGAAGACGATCTTGCGGACGTCGGGATGGGTGACGAAACGCTCCCCCACCACCTCGCCGGCGCCCGGCAGCACGCAGAGCAGGTCGGCCGGCAGGCCGGCTTCGACGGCGAGTTCGCCGAGCCGCAGCGTGGTCAGCGGAGTCCACTCGGCGGGCTTCACCAGCACCGCGTTGCCGGCGGCCAGCGCGGGAGCGAAGCCCCACGCCGCGATGGTCATCGGGAAGTTCCACGGGGTGATGATCCCGACCACGCCGAGCGGCTCGTTGAACGTCACGTCCAACCCACCGGCCACCGGAATCTGCTTGCCCGACAGTCGTTCCGGCGAACCCGCATAGAACTGCAGCACGTCGCGGACGTGCCCGGCCTCCCACCGCGCTGAACCGATCGGATGACCGGAGTTGGCGACCTCGAGTGCGGCCAGCTCCTCGACGTGGGCGTCGACGACGGCCGCGAAATCCCGCAGTGCGCGCGCCCGCTCGGCCGGGGCCAGCCGGGCCCACTTGCGCTGAGCCGACTGTGCGCGGGCGACCGCGTCGTCGACGCCGGCGGTGTCGGTCAACTCGACTGTGCGCAGCAACTCCTCGGTCGCCGGGTTGATCACCTCACAGGTCGTCATGCACTCACCTTCTGTGTTTTTCGCTGCGCGAACGCCGACGACGCCTGCACCAGACCGGCGAACAGCCGCAGGTCGTCGAGCCGCTCCTCGGGATGCCACTGCACGGCCACCACCCAATGATCCGGGTAGCGGCGCGGGTCGGTCTCCACGGCCTCGATCACGCCGTCGGCGTCCAAGGCGCTGACGATCAGCCCGTCGCCGAGGCGGTCGATGGCCTGGTGGTGGTAGCACTGCGCGTCGGTGGCGGCGCCGACCAGCGCCTGCACCCGGGTACCCGAGACAGTGGTGATCGAGGACGTGGAGAACACCGCGTTGCCCTGCTGATGGCGGCTGTGGCCCACCACATCGGGCAGGTGCTGGTGCAGAGTACCGCCGAGCGCCACGTTGAGCACCTGAGCGCCCCGGCAGATGCCCAGCACCGGCAACCCGCGGCGCAGCGCCGCGTGCAGCAGGGCGAACTCGAAGTCGTCGCGGATGCGGCTGTCCTCGGCGGGTTCGTCGGTGGCGGGATGCCGGGGGCTGCCGTACGCGCCGGGGTCGACGTCACGGCCGCCGGTGATGATCAGCCCGTCGAGGCCGTCGAGCAGCGCATCGGCGGCCGCCGCGTCGACCGGCTGGGGCGGCAGCAGCACCGACATGCCGCCGGCGAGCCCGACCCCTTCGAAGTAGATGGCCGGCAGGAAACTGGCCCGCACATCCCACACCCCGGTCTGCGCCTGCTGCAGATAGGTGGTCAGCCCGATCGCGGGCCTGCGGCGGTGTTCCGGGCTAGAGCCGTTCAAAACAGCGCCTCCTTTCCCAATCGGTCACGGCGGCGTTGAAGGCCGCCAGCTCGACGCGTGCATAGTTCAGGTAGTGGTCGACGACGTCGTCTCCGAATGCGGCGCGAGCGATTTCGGATTTGTCGAGCAGTTCGGCGGCCTCACTCATCGTGGTGGGCAGCCGGTCGGCGCCGCTGGTGTAGGCGTTGCCGTCAGTGGCATCGGGCAGCTCGAGGCCCTGCTCGATGCCGTGCAGGCCGCCGGCGATCAACGCCGCGGTGGCCAGGTACTGGTTGACGTCTCCACCCGGGGCGCGGCACTCCATGCGCATGCCCGCACCGTGGCCGACCACCCGCAGTGCACACGTGCGGTTGTCGAGCCCCCAGGCGATCGCGGTGGGCGCGAAGCTGCCGTCGACGAAGCGCTTGTAGGAGTTGATGTTCGGGGCGTAGAACAACGTCAGCTCGCGCAGGGTGGCCAGTTGGCCGGCCACGAAACTCCGGAACATGGCCGACATTCCCAGCGGGTCGTTGTCGTCTGCGAACACGGCGGATCCGTCGGTGCCCTGCAGCGAGATGTGGATGTGGCAGCTGTTGCCTTCACGCTCGTCGAACTTCGCCATGAAGGTCAGGCTCTTGCCGTGTTGGTCGGCGATCTCTTTGGCGCCGTTCTTGTAGATGGTGTGGTTGTCGCAGGTGACCAGGGCGTGGTCGTAGCGGAAGGCGATCTCCTGCTGTCCGAGGTTGCACTCCCCTTTGACGCCTTCGCAGTACATTCCCGCGCCATCCATGCCGAGGCGGATGTCGCGCAACAACGGTTCCATGCGGGTGGAGGCCAGCATCTGGTAGTCGACGTTGTAGTCGGTGGCCGGCGTCAGGCCTCGGTAGTCGGCTTTCCAGGCGTCACGGAATGCGTCGTCGAACACCATGAACTCGAGTTCGGTGCCGATGTAGGGCACCAACCCGCGCTCGGCGAGACGATCGATCTGGCGGTTGAGAATGCTGCGCGGCGCCTGCTTCACCGGCTTGCCGTCAGTCCAGGACAGATCCGCCATCACCAGTGCGCTGCCGGGAATCCACGGCAGCAACCGCAGCGTGCTGAAGTCGGGGGTCATCACCATGTCGCCGTAGCCGGTCTCCCAGCTGGAGATGGCGTAACCGTCGACGGTCTCCATGTCCACGTCGACGGCCAGCAGGTAGTTGCAGCATTCGGCACCGTGCTCGGCGACGTCGTCGACGAACAGCCGCGCCGAGACCCGCTTGCCGGTGAGCCGGCCCTGCATGTCGGTGAAGGCCACGATCACCGTGTCGATGTCACCCGTAGCGACCAACTGCTCGAGCTCGGCCTGCGTCAACATGCCCTTTTGTGCACCCATCACTTCTCCTCGCCACGCCGTCGAACACGGTTGTCTGTGCTGGCAAGTCAACCATTGGCTACCCGCCGCGGGACCGCCATCGCCGGTATTCACCGCACATCCGACGTCGAAAGGTAGGACAGCAGACCTTTTCAAATCATATGGTCCGAAAGCAAGCTGCACACCCCGCCGAGTGACCAGGATCGCGAACCCGACGTCAGTGCGCCGGTTTGGCAGAGTTCCCCTAGGGTAAATATTCCGTTGCCGATGCGGCCTCAACCAGGGCCGCCGACAACGGCGTCGATGTCAGCCGACACAGAGTAGGGTCGAACAGGTGTGTGGAGCCACCGGCGAGGTACGCCTCGACGGAAGAACCCCGGATATCGGTGCCGTCTCCGCGATGGCCCAAGTCATGGTCCCCCGCGGACCCGATGCCGCCGGCGTGTGGTCCCAGGGCCGGGTAGCCCTCGGGCATCGCCGACTGAAGATCATCGACCTCACCGAGGCCGGCGCCCAACCCATGGTCGACTCCGAACTCGGGCTGTCGATCGCCTGGAACGGCTGCATCTACAACTACGAGCAGTTGCGCGACGAACTGATGAGCCACGGCTACCGGTTCTTCTCGCACAGCGACACCGAGGTGCTGCTCAAGGGCTACCACCATTGGGGCGACAAGTTCGTCGACCACCTCAAAGGCATGTACGCCTTCGCCATCGTCGAACGCGACAGCGGTCGAGTGCTGCTGGGCCGCGACCGCCTGGGCATCAAACCGCTCTACATCAGCGAGAACTCCGACCGGATCCGGTTCGCGTCGTCGCTGCCCGCCCTGCTGGCCGGCGGAGACATCGACACCCGGATCGACCAGGTCGCGCTGCACCACTACATGACCTTCCATTCGGTCGTGCCGCCGCCACGGACGATCCTGCGCGGCGTCGGCAAGCTGCCGCCGGCCTCGCTGATGGTGATCGAGCCCGACGGCACGCGGACCACGAAGGTCTACTGGGAGCCCGACTTCACCCGCTGTGACGAGCGCGCCGACTGGTCCGAACGCGACTGGGAGGACGCGGTTCTGCACTCGCTGCGGGTGGCGGTGGAGCGGCGCCTGGTCGCCGACGTCCCGGTGGGATGCCTGTTGTCCGGCGGGGTGGATTCCAGCCTGATCGTCGGGTTGCTCGCCGAAGCCGGCCAGCACGGACTGAAGACGTTCTCCATCGGCTTCGAATCCGTCGGCGGCGTCGAGGGCGACGAGTTTCGCTACTCCGACATCATCGCCAAACGCTTCGACACCGATCATCACCAGATCCGGATCGGCACCGACCGGATGTTGCCGGCCCTCGACGGCGCGATCGGCGCCATGAGCGAACCGATGGTCAGCCATGACTGCGTGGCCTTCTATCTCCTCAGCCAGGAGGTCGCCAAACACGTCAAGGTGGTGCAGTCCGGCCAGGGCGCCGACGAGGTCTTCGCCGGTTACCACTGGTATCCGCCGATGGGCGAGCCTTCGGCAGCGTCGGTGGAGGGGTCGGTCGCCAGCTATCGGGCGGCGTTCTTCGACCGCGACCAGTCCGCCTACGCCAAGCTGGTATCGCGGGCCGTGGCCACCGAAGACGATCCCAGCGAGCGGTTCGTCGCCGAACATTTCGCGCGCCTCGGCGCCGCTACCGGGGTTGACCGCGCGCTGCGCCTGGACACCACCGTGATGCTGGTCGACGATCCGGTCAAGCGGGTCGACAACATGACGATGGCCTGGGGCCTGGAAGGCCGGGTCCCGTTCCTCGACCACGACCTGGTCGAGTTGGCCGCCACGTGTCCACCCCAGTACAAGACCGCCCACGACGGCAAGGGTGTGCTCAAGCAGGCCGCCCGGCGCGTGATCCCCGCCGACGTGATCGACCGGCCCAAGGGGTACTTTCCGGTGCCCGCGCTGACCCACCTCGAAGGGCCGTACCTGGACCTGGTCCGCGACGCGCTCTACGCCCCGGAGGCCAAGGAACGCGGACTGTTCCGGCCCGACGCCGTCGAGCAGCTGCTGGCCGACCCCAACGGCCGGCTGACCCCGCTGAGGGGTAACGAGCTCTGGCAGATCGCGCTGCTGGAGCTGTGGCTGCAGAAGCACGGCATCCGGGGCCCGGCCGCATGAGCACACTCGACCCCCGTGCCGAGCAGGCCGGTGAGCAGACCGAGGCGATCACGCTGTCGCTGCACCAGGCCTCCCCGCCGGAGCTGGTCGAGTCGATGTCCGAGGACGTGGTCCTTGAACTCGGTTGGGGGCGATTGATTTTCGGCCAGACGTTCGCGGACCCCGAGAACCTCGCCGACGTGCTGCGTGAGGAGGCCAAGGGGCGGCGCGACATCTGCATCTACGCCCGAGAGCCGCATGTGCTGGTCTCCCGCGCCCCGGCCGAGCTGTTCATCGATCCCAGCCACACCTACCGGCTGCGGTTCACCGACGACGACCACACCGCGCCGACCCAGCGCGGATTCACGATCCGCGCGCTGCGCAGCCGTGAGGAAGCCGACGAGATGAACCGCGTCTACGTCCGGTGCGGAATGGTGCCCGCCCCCGTCGACGTCATCTGGGACAACCACTTGCGTCGGGATGCGGTGGACTATCTGATCGCGGTCACCGACGACGGCGCCGTTCTCGGCACTGTGACCGGCGTAGACCACGTGGAGCTGTTCAGCGATCCGGAGAACGGCTCGAGCCTGTGGACACTGGCGGTCGACCCGGCGGCACCGCTGCCCGGGGTGGGTGCGGCGCTGACCCTCGCCCTGGCCGAGTTGTACCGCACACGGGGCCGGTCCTACATGGACCTGTCGGTCGCCCACGACAACGGCGCCGCGATCGCGCTGTACGAGAAGCTGGGATTCACCCGGGTCCCCGTCATGGCGGTCAAACGCAAGAACGCCATCAATGAGCCGCTGTTCACCCATCCCCCGGAAACGGTGGACGACCTCAACCCGTACGCGCGGATCATCGCCGACGAGGCCATCCGCCGCGGCATCTGGGTCGAGGTGATCGACGCCGAGGCCGGCGAGATGAAGATGTCGCACGGTGGACGCAGCGTCATCACGCGGGAGTCGTTGTCCGAGTACACCTCTGCCGTCGCGATGAGCCGGTGCGACGACAAGCGACTCACCCGGCGCATCGTGTCCGAGGCCGGTATCGCCGTGCCGCTTGGGCGGCTGGCGACCTTCGACCAGGCCGACCACGACTTCCTGGCCGAGGTGGGCGACGTCGTCGTCAAACCCACCCGCGGCGAGCAGGGCAAAGGCATCACGGTCGGGGTCACCGACTCCGGGGAACTGGACGCGGCGCTGGCGCGGGCCCGCGAGCAGCACCCCGAGGTGCTCATCGAACAGCGCGCCGAGGGTGACGACCTGCGGCTTGTCGTCATCGACGGCAAGGTGGTCGCCGCGGCGCTGCGTCGGCCGGCGGAGGTCACCGGCACGGGCCGGCACACCATCCGTGAGCTGATCGAAGCGCAGAGCCGCCGCCGGGCCGCCGCGACGGGCGGCGAGTCGGTCATCCCGATGGATGCCGTGACCGAGGCCACGGTCACCGAGGCGGGCTGGTCGTTCGACGACGTACTGCCCGAGGGTGAGCGTCTGCGTGTGCGTCGCACCGCGAACCTGCACCAGGGCGGAACCATTCACGACGTCACCGCGATCGTGCATCCGGACCTGCGCGCAGTGGCCGTCACCGCGGCCGCCGCGATCGGCATTCCCGTGACCGGCATCGACCTGCTGGTACCGGACGTCACCTCGCCCGACTACGTGTTCATCGAGGCCAACGAACGTCCCGGGTTGGCCAACCACGAGCCGCAGCCCACCGCAAAAGCATTCGTGGACTTCCTGTTTCCGAACCAGCCGGGGTTGCCGCAGGCCTGGACCCCGGACGAGGCGGCCCGCACCAGAGATCAGCAGCGGTAGTACATCACCACGTGCTCGTACGCATGACGATCTCGGTCGCCAGTTGGGCCGTCGAATCGGCCGCGTTGCGCCGGCCGAGCAGGTCCACGATCCGGTACTCGCCGTAGACGAAGCGCTGGCTGGCGACCGCCATGGCGCGGGCGGCTTTGGTGCTGACCAGAATCGTGGTGTTCAGCTCCACCGGCGGGCAGTGCTCGTCGCGGATGACTCCGGCCGGATCGGCCACCCGCGGGTGCCCGCGGTCGACGGCCACCAGCCCGATGAACCGGTCGAGCCGGGTGGCGGCCAGCTCCCAGGCCAGCTCACCGCCCAGCCGGTCACCCACCAGTAGCGCCCAGCGCACATCGAGCGAGTCCAGGATGCCGACGACCGATTTGCCGGTCAGGCGGGGATCCGGGCCGATCACCACGGTACGCAGGGACGCGGTGTGCAGCCGCTGACAGACAGGATCGTAGGCCGCCGGGGCCTGATGCGCGGCACCGAGCACGACCACGACCGAACCCTTCTCCGGGCCCGCCACCTCGACGGGCACGCCGAAGCCGTCGACGGTCACCATGGGAGAGGGCATTGCGTCACGCTACAGCCAGCGGCGCTGTCAGTGGGCAGCTTTCACCGCTCTTGATGGGCGCAGTCATGCGGCCTGCGCGGCCTTGTCGGCCTGCTTGGCCATGACCTCCAAAAACGTCTGCGGCAGCGTGGCTTTGACGTCGATCGTGGGATCCGGGGTCGGGAAGGCGATCCCGAACACCGCCATCGAGCCGACGTTCTCGAACGAGAAGAACACGCTGCGCTCCGCCCCCGCCAGATGCATGGTCTGCTCGTACACCAGCGCCTGCGGTCGCGGGGTGTCCAGCCGCGTCGTGGTCATCGGGATCCCCGGATCCGACGGATCGAAGAACGTCTTGTACGTCGCACACCGTTCGGCAGTGGCTGCCAGCCGGTCCAGATCCAGCGACCACGTGAGCACCGTGATCACCAGGCGCGCACCGTCATAGTCGACGACGTACTCCGCAGCACTGCCAGGTCCCCGCTCCGCGGTGTCGGCGATGTCGCGAGTCATCCCGTCGGTGCAGCCCTCCGGAGTGGACAGCATCGGCGGCGGTGCCCCCGCGCCGTCCCCCTGGCCCGGGTCGCGGTTGATCCGTTCGAAGCCGACACCGGCGGGAAAATCCGCGGCGGTCAGCACAGCCCGCTCGAGACGGGCGCCGGGCCACGTCGGCGTGCCGGTCACCGCCTGCCCGCAGCCCGTCAGGACAACCACCGCCATCGCCGCGCCCACCGCGTGCCGGATCATGGACCCAGGCTACCGATGCCTCACAGCTGGGTCAGGATCTCCGCGCCCGAGTCGGTGACCACCAGGGTGTGCTCGAACTGCGCGGTCCACTTCTTGTCCTTGGTGGCGACCGTCCAGTCGTCATCCCAGATCTCGTAATCGAGCTCGCCGAGGTTGATCATCGGTTCGATGGTGAACGTCATGCCGGGTTCGAGCACCGTCTGCACCGAGGGCTGGTCGTAGTGCAACACCACCAAGCCGTTGTGGAAAGTCGTACCGATGCCGTGTCCGGTGAAGTCGCGAACCACGTTGTAGCCGAAGCGGTTCGCGTAAGCCTCGATGACGCGACCGACCACCGACAGCGCGCGGCCGGGCTTGACCGCCTTGATGGCACGCAGGGTGGCTTCGTGGGTCCGTTCGACCAGCAGCCGGTGCTCCTCGCTGACGTTACCGGCCAGGAACGTCGCGTTGGTGTCGCCGTGCACGCCGTCGATGTAGGCGGTGACGTCGATGTTGACGATGTCACCGTCCTCGATGACCGTGGAGTCGGGGATGCCGTGGCAGATGATCTCGTTGAGCGACGTGCAGCATGACTTCGGATAGCCCTTGTATCCCAGTGTCGAGGGATACGCGCCGTGATCGACCATGTACTCGTGGGCGACCCGGTCCAGGTGATCGGTGGTGACCCCCGGCGCGACCGCCTTACCCGCCTCGGCGAGCGCACCGGCGGCGATGCGCCCGGCGACCCGCATCTTCTCGATCACCTCAGGGGTCTGCACCCACGGTTCGCTGCCCTCCCGTGCGGTCGCCTTGCCCACGTACTCGGGGCGCTCGATCGAGCGTGGCACCGGCAGCGTCGGCGAGACCACACCGGGACGGAGGGCACTGCGTACAGACATGTAGCAATGCTAGCCGTCGAAGATCTGGGTAATCTCGTCGCGCTTGTTCGACATCTCGTTCTCGATATAGAACGCGTTCGCAAGGGAGAGCGCCAACAACACCGCCGCGAGGATGCGGACCCACTGAGCGGCACCCATGAAGAAGGCGAGAGCGGTCCCAGCGGCAACGACAGCTACGCCCATCCACACCGGACCCGAACCGGTCATCAGGCTGACCGATTGCATCGACATAAAGAGCCCGATGACGACGAGGACGCAGACGCCTACCGCGACCGCCGCCTCTTTGCCACTGTTGGACGTAGCCGCTGGGCTCGACGCGGGTCGACTCGGGGTTGACTCGGCGACGTTGTTCCCCGTGGGCCCTAATGCTGGTCCAGGCCTGTGGGTTGGCACTAGCTCCAACTCGTCAAAGCCAAATGCGTACGGATCGGAGTCGCCGCTGAACTTGACACAAACTCCGGAGCCATCCTCCAACAACGCGTAGATCGTCCCGATATGCCCGTCGTGGTCGTCGCCCGGCGCGACCACCCTCACTAGGTCCTTTGGGCGCAAGCGGGATGTTCTAGTTCTCCCCGGCTCGACCTTGGGCTGTGCAGCACGTGGAGCAGCGGTGTGGCTCTGTCTGTGCTCGCGTTTGCCACTGGGCAAGCCCTCGGCGACGACGAGAGCTGATCCGCACTCCCCGCAGAAGTGCTGACCGTCAGGATTTCCATGGCCATTCGGACACTTCGTCATAGCTTTTCGCCCCCAGCTTTCAGTCAGCGCAGGCAAGGATGCGCTTCCCGTCCTTCCGCTCGCCCATTGCCCTTCGATCCCCGAGTGTTAAAGCGCGAACATACCGGATCAGCGGTGACTGCCGCGGCGATCTTTCTGCGATGGACTCCGTAGCAGGTTAGGTGCATGACAACGGCTTTGACCGTCGACGTTTAGCTGTTTGTTAGCGTTCCGGAATGCAGGTCACCCCTGGACACTTGTTCGCACAGCTGGACTTCCGAGACGTCGAGGAATCCGACGAGCGCCTGGTGATCGAGTTGGACAACCGTCCCGATCTGGTGAACCGGCGCGGTGCGCTACAGGGTGGGCTGGTGGCCACGCTGATCGACATCGCCGCTGGTCGTCTCGCCGACCGTCACGTCGGGCCGGGTCAGGACGTGACGACCGCCGACATGACGATCCATTTCTTGGCGCCCATCCTGGAGGGTCCCGCTCGGGCCGAGGCCACCGTGGTGCGAGCGGGGCGACGGCTGTCGATCATCGCCGTCGACGTCACCGACGCGGCGCGGGACCGCCTGGCGGCGCGCGCCACATTGAGCTTCGCGGTACTCGACCCGCGCTGACACCGGACAGGCGGCTCACGCCACCCCGGCCGGACAGCCGGCTCACGCCACCCCGGCCGGACAGCCGGCTCACGCCACCCCGGCCGGACAGGCGGCTCACGCCACCGTGATCGACGCCAGCGCCGAGCGCACCCGCGTAGGCAGTGATCCACCGTGGACGAGCCAGTCGTCGAGCGCGACCCGCACCGAGGCCATGGCCAACGCCCCCAACAACCGCGGGCGTGGGTCATCTGGCACCAGGTCGGTGAACCGCGGGGTCACGAGCTCGGCGATCGCGGCTTCGTAGCGCAGGTAGATCTGCAGCGTCCAGGCGCTGAACACCGGCGACGACCGGGTCAGCGCGGCCAGCTCGCGCACCTGGTCACTGATGGCCTCGAACCCGTCACCGAGGTCGTCGAACGCGCCGCGTACCGCGGAGTCGGCGGCCAGGCCGGGGGGCTGGGTGGCCAGGGCGACGGTGATCACGTCGAGCCACCAGGTGGTCATTCCCTCGGCGACCGCGTCTTCCTTGGCCGAGAAGTAGCGGAAGAACGTGGCTCGTCCGACCTCGGCCGCGGCGGCGATCTGTTCCACGGTCGCGCCGGCGAGCCCGTGGTCGGCAACGGCGCGTGCCGCGGCCGCCGCGATCCTCGCCTTCGTCGCGCGCTGCTTGCGCACGGTCAGACTTTCGCGCGAATCACGACTCGAGACGGCGTCCATGATGAGACTATGTCTCACTGTGGAGGTAGAAGGCAACGACGTGGCCGCCGCGGCGCTCGCCGGGTGGGGATTCGTTCGCGAGATGATGGCGGACCTGACCGCGACGGTCGTCGACGATGCGGCCGACGAACGTGAACTGCTCGAAGGCCTGCAGGTGCTGGCCAAGGTCAGCGCACTGTGCACCGAATTGTCCGTGGAGGCCGACCCGCAGCGCCCGCTGTTCTTCGACATGTGCACGCCCACCCGGATGATCGGCGGACCCAACCCCGACGGGCGTTACCTGCTGGCCGCGATCCGCGGCGACCGGGCATACCGGATCAGCGGAACCCGCGGCACCACTGCCTATCTGGGCTTCCAGGTACTCGCCGGCACCGGCCTCACACCGCGCCGGATGGCCGCCTATCTCGGTGACCGTGACCTGCACTACGTCGATGGATCCTTCGAGCTGTTGCTTTCGTCCACCCGACCGGCCGCAGACGAACTCGGCACCGCGCAGTGGGTTCCGATTCCCGACGACGCCTCCGCGGTCGTGGTGCGCGAGTACATCGCCGACAGGTGGTCGGAATCGGCGGCCGTCATGGCCATCGACTGCCTCGACGCGGAAGCGCTGCAGCCGGTCTCGGATGCGGCCACCGGCGAGGCGTTCACCGCGATGGCCTGGACCATGGTCAAGCTCGCCACCCTGCACCGCACGGTGATGCCCGAGCTGCTGGCCCAGCCCAACCGCCTGGTCACCGCTGAGGCCGCCGAGCTCGGCGCCGCCGACACGACGCCCGACAACCTCTACATGATCGGCTCGTTCGCGCTGGACCCCGATGAATCGTTGGTGCTGGAGTTCACTCCCCCGCAGACCCGGTTCTGGAACGTCACGCTGGAAAACGTCTGGCACGAGTGCCTCGAGCCGCGCCACCGGCACAGCTCGGTCACCAACAAGGGCGTGGCACCGGATCGGTCCGGGGTGGTGCGGATCGCGATCGGCGCCGAGGACTTCGGACACGGACACTGGCTGGACACCGGGGGCCGGCGCCGCGGCTTCGTGATCCTGCGCTTGCTGGACAACCCGGCGCCTCCGACGGTGCACACGTCGGTCCGGCAGCGAGGCGACGCGTCGTGAGCACAACACGTTTCCGCCCTGACGACCTGATCGAGCAGGCCTGCGACGTCGCCGGTGGTGCCGACTTCGGGGAGGACGGCTGGCGCGAGGGGCTGGACAGGGTGTGCGACGGTCTGATCACCCAGGCCCGACTCAACGCGCTCGGGGTCGAGATCGCCTCGGCCGACCTCGTGCGGGCGCTGACCCACCGCCTCCAGATCACTGCCTGGCGCGAGACTCACCCCGAGGTCGCCACCGCACCGGTCGAGCGACCCATCGTCATCGTCGGACAGCCCCGCACCGGCACCACGATCCTGTTCGATCTGCTGGCCACCGACCCTGCCCTGCGGGCGCCGCTGACCTGGGAGGTGGACAACCCGCATCCTCTCCCAGATCCGAGGGAGTACGAGACCGACCCGCGCATCGCCGCCACCCAGGCCGCCATCGAGATGTCCGAGCAGATCGTGCCCGGCCTGCTGGTGCACCATCCGATGGGGGCCCGAGTCGGCCAGGAATGCGTGCGCATGACCGCCGGCCAGTTCACCAGCATGATCTTCTCGGTGCAGTACCGCCTGCCCGACTACTACCGGTGGCTGCTCTACGACGCCGACCATGGGCCGGCCTACCGGTACCACCGGATGTTCCTGCAGCATCTGCAGTCCGCCGTTGGCGGGCAGTGGCTGCTGAAATCGCCGGCGCATCTGTGGCATCTCGACGCCCTCATCGCCGAATATCCCGACGCCCTGATCGTGCAGACCCATCGCGACCCCCTCAACGTGATCTCCTCGATCAGCGCGCTGACTCATCATCTGCGCCGGCTGGCCTCCGATGAATCCTCGATCACCGACTGTGCCGCCCAATCCTGCGAAGAGATCGTCGTCGGGTTGGAACGGGCCACCGAGATGCGTGATTCCGGGGTGCTGCCCGAAAGCCAGGTCATCGACGTGCACTTCGCCGACTTCATGCGTGACCCGCTGGCCACTGTCCGCACGCTGTACACGGCGCTGGGCCGAGAACTGGACTGCACCACCGAAACCCGGATGCGTGAACACCTGGCCGCCCATCCCGGCGATCACGGCGGCACGCGCTACCGCTGGTCCGACACCGGTCTTGACGCCGGCGAGGTGCGGGAGCGGGTGCGCCGATACCAGGAGCGCTACGGCGTGGGCGACGAACCCCTCAGGTAGTGCGGGCGAACCGGTTGCGCCGCCACCCTTTTCGGGGGCCCCGCACGTCGACCGAGCCGCAGACCACCTTGCCGGTGAGGATGACGTGCGGCTTTCCCTCGGCGGGAGCGTCTTTGCGGTGATCGTGGGCGCGGCCGACGTTGACCTCGACATCGTCGATGGAGGCGCTCGCCCCGTCGGGAAGTCGCAGTTCGAGTCCACCGAACACGAGATCCAACTCGATCACCACGATGGGACCGGCGAATCGGGCGCGGGTCAGGTCTAGGTCGCCCGAGCCCATCCGGCGGTGCAGCGCCAGCCGGGTCGGCACGATCCACTCACCCTGGCGGGTAAGCGAACCCAGCACGCCGCGCAACTCGACGCGATCGGCGGCCGACGTGACGATCGCCCCCGGTCCGGGCAGGTCCCCGACCAGGGCGTCCAACTCCGAACGCAGCCGGGCCCGTGACACCAGCGCCGAGCGTTCCTCGAACTCGTCGATGTCGATGAGTCCGAGGGCCACCGCGTTGTGCAGTCGGCGCAGCGTGCCGTTGCGGTCGGCGTCGGAGATCCTCATCTCGACCGCGTCCGCCGACGCGCGCACCAACGACGCGTCGGCGACGCGGTGGGTTCTGCCGTGGTTGATGTCGGTCATGACCCTTCCACGGTACCGCCGTCAGGCCAGGAAATCGGGCGGAAGGGCGTCGAGCATGCCCTTGAGCATGCGCACCGCGTACTCCGAGCTGCCACCGCCGACGATCAACGCCGAGAACGCCATGTCCCCGCGATAACCCGTGAACCACGAGTGCGAGCCGCCGGCGAACTCCGCTTCACCGGTCTTCCCGCGCACGTCACCGGCACCCTGAAGATCTTCGGCGGTCCCATTGGTCACCACCAGCCGCATCATCGGTCGCAGGCTTTCCACGACCTCGGCCGGAATCTGCGCCCGGTCCCCGGTGATCTCGGTCTCCCGACCGTCGATGAGCTTGGGCACTGGGGTGTGCCCGGCCGCCACCGTGGCCGCCGCCAGCGCCATCCCGAACGGGCTGGCCACCACTTTGCCCTGACCGAAACCGTCCTCGGTGCGCTCGGTGAGATTCACCGTGGGGGGCACCGACCCGCTGACCGTGGGAAGCCCGGCGATGCGGTAGTCGGGTCCGATGCCGTACTGGGCGGCGGCCTGGGTGAGCCCGCGCGGCGGCATCCGGCTGGCCAGTTCGGCGAACGTGGTGTTGCAGGAACTGGCGAAGGCCCGCGACATCGGCACGGTGCCGAGGTCGAAGCCGCCGTAGTTGGGCACGCTGCGGTGGCCGATGTCCATCCGCCCGGGACATCCCAGCAGCGTGTTGGGGGTCGCCATATCGCGCTCGATGGCCGCACCCGCGGTGACGATCTTGAACGTCGACCCCGGTGGGTAGAGGCCCATCGTGGCGATCGGGCCCTCCCGGTCGGCGGCCTCGTTCTGCGCCACGGCCAGGATCTCGCCGGTGGAGGGTCGGATCACGACGATCATCGCCTGCTTACCGGTGATGTCGACGGCGTTCTGCGCCGCCTCCTGCACCGATCGGTCCAGGCTGATGCTGACCGACGGCGCCGGGTCACCGCGCACCTCGTGCAGCACGTCGACGTCGGCGCCGTTCTGGTTGACCGTGACGACGCGCCAGCCCGGCGTCCCATCCAGGTCATCGGTCACCGTCTTCTTGATCTCGTTGATCAGGGTGGGCGCGA
>MDTD01100061.1_pt1 | contig 33667 bp, 27 predicted proteins | sample 811221 | NCBI WGS metagenome assembly MDTD01 (sample SAMN05326646, study PRJNA326480) | marine metagenome | isolation source: seawater | place: Pacific Ocean: South West | collected 2011
AATATCTAAAAAAAAAGCTCTATTTGCATCAAAAGAAAATATCAAAGAAGTCGAAAAAATTAAAAATGATCTTAACAAAAAAGAACAAGAAAGAAAGAAATTAGCCAAAGAAATTTCAGAAAAATTACAAAATAAAAATTTCGAGGTAAAAAAATTAAGCACTGAAAATAAAGAACTTTATGGTTCCGTAAAACCTAGTGAAATTTCAAAAATTATTCTTGAGAATTGTAACACTGAAGTTAAACCTTCATTAATTCAACCTGTCAAAGAAATAAGATCTTTGGGTATTTTTAAAGTAAATTTAAATTTACATTCTGACATCCAAACTCAAATCGTTTTAAAAGTAATTCCACAAGAAATAAAATAATTATACATTTTTTTCCCCATAGTATATTTTTATTGAACTAAAATTAAATAATATTACATTCAACGAATGTCTAAAACTTTTAATCTAGTTAAAGATATTAATAAAGAATTACCAAATAATATAGAAGCTGAACAATCTGTAATTGGATCAATACTCGTTTCAAACGAATTATTCGACGAAGTTAATATGGTAATTTCAAGTAAAAATTTTTACGACCCAATGCATCAAAAAATATATTCTGCAGTAGAAAAATTAATATTTGGAGGTATGTTAGCAAATCCAATAACTTTAAAAAATTATTTTGATAACGAAAAAGACTTACTAGATATTCCAGATTATCTAGTAAAAATTACAAAATTTTCCTCATCTACAAGACAAACGGTTGAATACTCAAAATTAATTTATGACCTTTTTGTTAAAAGAGAATTAATAAAATTATCTGAAGATATAATTGATGCTGCAAAAATAAATGATCCCAATCAAAATGCAAAAACAATAATTGAAAATTCAGAAAAATCTCTTTTTGATTTAGCAGAAGGTGGATCATTTGGTTCATCTTTAATCAAATTTGATGAAGCTATGAAATTAACTATCGAAATGGCTACTAATGCCTACAAAAATGAAGAGGGAATAGTTGGTGTGCCGACAGGCCTAAAAGACTTGGATGAGAGATTAGGAGGAATGCATAAATCTGATCTTCTAATCATTGCAGGAAGGCCATCAATGGGTAAAACGGCACTGGCCACAAATATAGCTTTTAATGCAGCAAAAAAAATACAAGATGCAAATAAAAATTCTTCTATCGCTTTTTTTTCTCTTGAAATGTCATCTGAGCAACTGTCTACAAGAATTTTAGCTGAACAATCAAGAATAAAATCTAATGATATAAGGAGAGGAAAAATTTCCGAAGAAGACTTTGATAAATTTATTGAGTCCTCAAAAAATATATCAGAACTTCCACTATATATTGATGAAACGCCTGCGATAAGCATTGCAGCACTCAGCAATAGAGCTAGACGTATTAAAAGATTGCATGGCTTAGATTTAGTGATTGTTGATTATATTCAGCTAATGAAAGCTTCTAATTTTAAGGAGGGCAGAGTTCAAGAAATATCTGAAATAACTCAAGGTCTTAAAGCTTTAGCAAAAGAATTATCTGTTCCTGTTTTGGCCTTATCTCAACTCTCTAGAGCAGTTGAGCAAAGGGATGATAAGAAACCTCAATTAGCTGATTTGAGAGAATCAGGCTCTATTGAACAAGATGCAGATGTGGTAATGTTTGTTTATAGAGAGTCATATTATTTAGAAAGAAAAGAACCTCGGCCAGCAACAGTTGAACACGCTGAATGGCAGGCTAAAATGAATGAAGTTTCAAATCTCGCAGAAATAATAATAGGTAAACAAAGACACGGTCCGACTGGCAATATTAGTCTAGAATTTGAGGCAATGTTCACCAAATTTAAAGATATTCAAACAAGTTAATTTAAATTATAAATTGCTTGTTTAATGTTTGCTAAATTTTATCAAGAAAATATTATAAAAAAACCCAAATTGATTTTATCAATATTAATCTGCATTTTGGTATTTTTTTTATATCAAGCAAAAAATTTTAGATTAGATGCTTCCTCCGAGACTTTATTAATAGAGGGAGATCCAGATCTAAAATATTTAAGTGAAGTCAATGAAAGATATAATGCCAAGGAATTCTTAGTTTTAACATATTCTCCATATGAAAATATGATTTCAAATTCTTCAGTAAATAATCTTTTAAGTCTTAAATATAAAATCCAAAGTTTAGATTGGGTTCATAATGTGGTTACTTTGTTGGATATACCTCTCTTAAATAGTACTGATGAGAATTTATCAGATAGATTAAAAAATTTTAGCACATTAAAAAGTGATGGAATTGATAGAAAAAAAGGATTTGAAGAAATCTTGAATAGTCCAGTATTTAGAAATTTTGTTATAAGTGAGGACGGGAAAACCACAGGTATAATCGTTTATCTTAAAAAAGATGAAAAATATCAATTTAAGAATAACCAAGAATTAGAAATTTATAAAGATATCCAAAAAAAAAAGAGGCATCATAATATATTAGAGATAAGAGAAATTATTAACTCCTACAGTAAAGTAGCAAAGATACATCTTGGTGGGATCCCGATGATAGCTGATGATATGATGACTTTTATTAAAAATGATATTTTGGTGTTTGGAATTGGAGTTTTATTATTTATTATAGCTACTCTTTGGTTTGTTTTTAAAAAATTAATTTGGATAATTGTTCCAATTAGTAGTTGTTTCTTTTCTGTGGTAATAATGATTGGATTATTAGGTTTGCTGAATTGGAAAGTAACTGTCATTTCGTCAAATTTTGTAGCACTAATGCTCATACTTACAATGGCAATGAATATTCATATGAGCACAAGATTTTTGCAATTGAAAAGAAACTATTCTACGCTCCCACAGTTTGAATTATTAAAAAAGACATCTCAAAAAATGTTTTGGCCAATTGTATATACTGTATTAACCACAATATGTGCTTTTTTGTCTTTAGTATTCAGTGAAATAAAACCAGTAATTGATTTTGGATGGATGATGACACTGGGTTTAATAACATCATTTTTAGTAACATTTACATTACTTCCAACTTTGATTCACTTTGTTTCCGATAAAAAGTTAGTTTTAGAAAAAGAACATAAGTCTATGATAACTAAATTTTTAGGAAACAATTCTATCCAAAATAAAAATTCAATATTTTTAATATCAATTGCATTAGTTATTATAAGTATAGTTGGTATATCAAAACTAGAAGTTGAAAATAGTTTTATAAATTACTTTAATAAAAAAACTGAGATTTACAAAGGAATGAAATTAATAGACGATAAGCTTGGTGGCACAACGCCTATGGAAGTTATTATTAAGTTTGCAAAGTCAGAAGAAGATAAGTCTTATGATGATGATTGGGGTGATGAAAGTCAAGATAATGAGAATAAATATTGGTTTACTAAAGATAAGATAGATAAAATTGAAAAAGTTCATAATTATTTAGATAATCTAGCACCAGTTGGGAAAGTAATATCTTTTTCATCAATAATTGAAGTAGCTACACAATTAAATAACAATAAACCACTTGGTACATTGGAGATGGGTGTATTGTATTCAAAAATACCAGATTCAATTAAAAGAGAGATTGTAGACCCTTATATATCAATAAAAGACTCTGAGGCTAGAATTAATATAAGAATAAAAGATTCAACAGAAGGATTAAAAAGAAACGATCTAATCATTAAAATTAAAGATGATTTAGTCAATAAACTTGGATTAAAAGAAGATGAATTCAAACTTGCAGGAGTGTTAATACTTTTTAATAATTTACTACAAAGTCTTTTTACTTCACAAATATTAACTTTAGGATTTGTTATGATAGGAATATTTGTAATGTTTATAATCTTATTTAGGAATATTAAACTTTCTTTAATAGGAGTTGTTCCTAATTTTATTGCAGCTTTTTTTATATTAGGAATCATAGGTTTAGCAGGAATACCATTGGACATGATGACTATTACTATTGCTGCAATAACAATTGGTATTGCTGTAGATAATAGCATCCATTACATTTACAGGTTCAAAGAAGAATTCGAAAAAAGTAGAAATTATAAAGATACAATTAAAGTTTGCCACGCTACTGTAGGAATAGCAATTTTAAACACTTCGATTACTATAATTTTTGGATTTTCTATATTAATTTTTTCAAATTTTATACCTACCATTTATTTTGGTGTATTTACTGGGATTGCAATGTTATTAGCCATGATCTCTGTGTTAACACTTTTACCATCTATGCTTTTAGCATTTAAACCTTTTGAAAAAAAATAATGGAGTTATTTTTTGATTTTTCTAAGAAGTTTAATTTATTTGATAGTGTATATATAATTATAACTTTGTGGTCTGTTTTATCTTGCTTAAAAAAAGGTTTTGTTTTAAGTATTTTATCAGCTTCGAAATGGTTGCTTGCTTATATACTTACTTTATTTTTTTTTCCAAAAATTAAACCTTACACTGACGGTTTTTTAGATAATGAATATATTTTAGACTTAATTTTAGGAGTTAGTATATTTGTTATTATAATATTTTTAATATTATTAATAAATAAAGGAATTAGTAGGGCTGTTTCTTATTCGGGACTTGGAAGCTTAGATAGATTCTTCGGATTCTTCTTTGGTTTTATAAAAGCTTATATAATTTCAGTATGTGTTTATTCAACTATAAATATAGTTTATAATCATAATAAATGGCCTATAAATTTAAAAAAATCATATTCTTTTGAATGGGTTGAAAAAGGTAGTAACTATCTTATAAAAGAATTTCCAAATGAAAAACAATACAATAATGCCAAAGATAAAGTACAAGAACTATAATCCTAAACTTAAAGAGGAATGTGGAATTTTTGGAATAAGCAACAATTCTGATTCTTCAACCTTAACTGCTTTAGGATTGCATGCATTACAACATAGAGGACAAGAAGGATGTGGAATTGTTTCTTATGATGGTAAAAAATATTATTCAGAAAAAAGATATGGTTTAGTAGGAGATAATTTTAATAAAGAAGAAGTTTTAAGAAATTTGCCAGGAAATTATGCTATAGGTCACAATCGTTACTCAACAACAGGAGGAAAAACTCTTAGGAATATTCAACCATTTTTTGCAGATACTAATGCAGGTGGAATAGCTGTCTCTCACAATGGAAATCTAACAAATGCAATAACATTAAGAAATAAATTAGTACAAGATGGTGCTATTTTTTATACCACTTCAGATACTGAGACTATAGTCCAATTAATTGCAAAATCTAAAAGATCAAAAACTATAGATAAAATTATTGAAGCAGTTTTTCAAATTCAAGGAGGATATGCATTAGTTATGATGACACAAAAAACTCTTGTAGGTGTAAGAGATCCTTATGGAATTAGACCACTTGTAATAGGCAAACTAAAAAATTCTTATGTTTTCACCTCAGAAACTTGTGCATTAGATATTATTGGAGCCAAATTTATTAGGGAAGTAGAAAATGGAGAAATTGTTTACATTGAAAATGATAAACTTAAAAGTTTAAAACCTTTTCCTACAAAAAAAATTAGGCCTTGTATTTTTGAATATATATATTTTTCAAGGCCTGATAGTATCTTATCAGGTAAAAATGCTTATGAATATAGAAAACAGTTTGGCATTGAGCTTGCAAAAGAGGATGGGCTTAATCCTGACATTGTAGTTCCAGTCCCAGATTCTGGTAATGCTGCTGCACTTGGATATAGTCAAGAAAAAAAGATAAAATTCGACTTAGGTTTAATAAGAAACCATTATGTGGGAAGAACATTCATTGAACCAGCTCAAAAAATTAGGAGTTTAGGAGTTAAATTAAAACTAAATGCAAATATTTCAGTTATAAAAGGCAAAAGTGTTATGTTAATTGATGACTCTTTAGTTAGAGGTACAACTTCACATAAAATTGTTAAAATGTTATATGATTCAGGGGCAAAAGAAGTACATATGAGAATTGCAAGTCCTCAAATAAAATATCCTGATTTTTATGGTGTTGATATGCCTACTAAAAAAGAATTATTAGCTGCAAATAACTCTGTTGATGAAATGAAAGACTTTATAAAAGCAAAATCTCTTAGATTCTTAAGTTTAGATGGTCTTTATAAAGCTATGGGTTTTAATGAAAGAAATAACACATATCCACAGTTGACAGATCATTATTTTACTGGAGAATATCCTATAGAAATAACTGATGAATTGGGAGAAGATAAAGTTACACAATTATCGTTACTAAGTACTGCTTCTAACAATTAATTATGAAAAAAGTAAGTTTTACAGAAATGAAAAAAGGCACAAAAGAAGATTATCTTTTTTTGGATCGTCATGAAAAAGATTATGCAAGTAAAACAGCAGACAGAATAATGACATTTATGGCTAGTTTGACAGAGACATTAGAAGGTTACCAAGTTTCTAGACTTGAGCATTCTCTCCAAAGTGCTTCGAGAGCTTTACGAGCTGGAGAAAGTGAAGAAATGATTGTAGCAGCTCTCCTACATGATATTGGTGATGAACTTGCTCCCATGAATCATTCAGAATATGCTGCTGCAATACTTAAACCTTATGTTTCAGAAAAAACACACTGGATAATTGAGAAACATGGTGAGTTCCAAACTTTTTATTACGCTCATCATCTTGGTGGGAATAGAAATAAAAGGGACAAATATAAAAATCACAAATATTATCAGGCATGTGTTGATTTTTGTGAAAAATATGATCAATCGTCGTTTGATCCTAATTACAAGTCATTTCCTTTAGAAAAATTTAGGCCAATGGTAAAAAAAATATTTTCCCGAAAACCTTATTCACAAATCTAAATTGCCAAATAGTTTACAAAAAGAAAAAAGTCCATATTTGAAACAACATGAAAATAATCCTGTAAACTGGGTATCATGGAGTCAAATAAGTCTAGAAAAAGCAAAAATTGAAAAAAAACCAATTTTTTTAAGTATTGGTTATTCAAGTTGTCATTGGTGTCATGTTATGGCTCATGAAAGTTTTGAAAATGAGGAAACAGCAAAATTATTAAACGAAAAATTTATTAATATCAAAGTTGATAGAGAAGAAAGACCAGACCTTGACTCAATATTTCAAAAAAGTTTAAGTATATTAACTGGGGCCCAAGGTGGTTGGCCACTATCTATGTTTTTAGATGAAAATGGTGTTCCTTTTACAGGAGGTACTTATTTTCCACCAAAAAAAATGCAAGGTAGACCAAGTTTTAATCAGGTAATAATGAATGTATCGAAAGTTTATAAAGAAAATAGAGAAAAAATTATTACACAAGCACCCCATTTAAAGAATGTATTTAAAGGAATAAATAGAAGGGATTCAATACTAAAACAGGATTTAGAGCCATTCGCAAAAAAAATATTAGAATATTTTGATAAAAAAAAAGGTGGTTTTAAAGGTGCTCCCAAATTTCCTCAATTTTATATATATGATGCAATTTTATATTTTTATAATAAAAATAAGTTGTCAATTTTTTATGAAGCTGTCAAAGTATTATTAGAAAACATTTCATCAAAAGGTATTTATGATCATCTTATGGGAGGTATTTCTAGATACACTGTGGATGAAAATTGGATTATTCCACATTTTGAAAAAATGCTTTATGACAATATCCTTTTTATAGACCTCATGAATAAATTTATTAAATTAAACAATTCTGAATATTTTAAAAAAAAATTGAAACAAACAATTTTATTCATAAACTCAGAATTTATCTCTGAAGATTTTTTGCTAGGATCTGCATATGATGCTGATAGTGAAAATGAAGAAGGTAAATATTATACTTGGAGTTATGAAGATTTAAATAAGATATTGGGAAAAAATTTAGAAATATTTAAAAAGAAATATCTAATAACGAAAGAAGGTAATTTTGAGGGCAAAAATATAATTGTTGAAAATACTAATTATGATCAAAACAGTGAAGATGAAAGAATAAATTACAAAAACGAGACTATATTGTTAAATGAAAGAAAGAAAAGAATAAAACCTTTTTTTGATAATAAAATCCAAACTGATCTCAATTGTTTTTGGTTATATACAAGTCTATATTCATCTTTAATTCTTAATGACAATGATCTTTATAGAAAATCATTAATGAATTCAAAAAAGATAATTGAAAAATTAAAAGATGATTTGGTGCATTGTTATGGATATAATGATAATCAAAAAAGTGTCTTTTTAGAAGATTTCGCATATTTTGCACAATTATTAATAACAGTTTATGAATTTGATAATGATAAAAATGCATTATCTCTTTGTAAAAAAGTTATGAGAGAAACCTGGGAAAAATTCTACAACAATGAATACAATTTATTACAAAAAAATATTGTCAATAAAAACGATTTGTTTGTAAATTCAATAGATATATTTGATGTAAATATTCCTAATGGAAATAGTATATTTCTATCAGTTTGTGTTAAGTTAAAAAATATTTTTTATGAAGAATACTGGTCTGAAAAAATTGAAATTTTAAGTAAATCGCTTAATTCTTATTTAAGTTACAATTATTCACAGATGTTTAGTCATATCAAAATTCTAGATGTGTGTGAAAACAATATTTCAATAACTTTGCATGGTAATCGCTATGAAATTGATAAATATAAATTGGATTTAATTAAAATGTTTATGGGCAATGTATCTATAATTTATGGAAATGAAGAAACAAATTTTTTTGCGGTAGTATGCAAAAACCAAACTTGCTCAGATAAATTAAAATCTTTTGCTGAAATTAAAGAATATATTAAAAACTATATTGATGTTAGATAATTTTAGTAATCAAAAAAAGGGGTCATTGTTAGCGTTTATAGGAGTAATGTTCATAACTCCAGATTCATTACTGATAAGACTTGCAAATATTGAAACTTGGGGTTTATTATTTTATAGGGGTACCATACCTTTTTTAGTTGTGTTACTTGGTTTGATTTTTTTTTATAAAAAAAATTTTTTTTCTGCTATTGCAAATATTGGTTGGCCTGGTTTTTTTTATATAATTAGTTTTTCTGTTTGTAATATAACTTTTATAATTTCAATTCAAAATACAAATGTTGCAAATACTTTAATAATGGTTGCAATGGCTCCAATGCTTTCAGCTATTTTGTCTGTAGTTTTTTTAAATGAAAAACAAGATAAAAATACTTGGTTTGCAATTTTTGTTACATTTTTTTCAGTTGCGTATATTTTTTACGATTCAATTCAATTAGGAAATTTTATTGGAGATTTTTTTGGTTTCATTACTGCTTTAGGATTGGCAATAAATGCTAATCTAGCAAGATATGCAAAAAATAGAGACTTGGTTCCATCAGCAGTCATTGGAAAATTATGCGTTGCTATTTTTGCATTTTTTTTTGTTGAGGATTTCATACTGAATAATTCTGATATTATAATTGTACCTTTGATGGGATTAATGTGTGTCGCTATACCATTTGTTCTAGTTACAATAGCTCCTAGATTCATAACAGCTGCTGAAGTTAATCTTTTTTTTTTATTAGAGGTCATTTTGGGTCCAATTTGGGTGTGGTTAGTAATTAATGAAGTGCCTAGTTTTAAAACAATCATAGGAGGTATCATTATTATAATTACAATTGCAATTCATTCTTATCTTGCCATAAAAAAAACAAATTAAAATAATTTGTTGTATTTTAAATAAAAAGTAATACTCACCAAACAATGAACAAAATATTAAAGAATTCATGGGCTCTTTTTACTGGAATGGGTTTAATAATGTTAGCTCATGGTTATCAAGGTTCTTTGTTAGGTGTAAGAGCTGTTCAAGAAAGTTTTAGTTTAACAGCAACAGGATTTATGCTTTCTGGGTACTATATTGGTTATTTTATAGGTGCAAAAATTATTCCAAATTTAATTTTAAGAGTAGGTCATATAAGGGTTTTTGCAGCATTTGCCTCAATAGCATCAATAGTTATATTAATGCATTCTATATTAGTGAATCCATTTACTTGGTTTATTTTAAGAATAATTACAGGAATAAGCATGGTATCTTTATATACAATCGCAGAGAGTTGGTTGAATGATAGATCAAGTAATAAAAATAGAGGAACAGTATTATCTGTTTATATGATAATTCTTTATGCTTCTATGGCTATAGGAATGTTTTTTTTAAATTTTAGCTCCCCTAAAAACTATCAACCTTTTATATTAGTCTCTTTATTTATGTCATTATCTTTAATTCCAGTATTGTTAACTAAAAGGAAAGCACCAAATTTTAAAAAAATTACAGGGATGAGTTTAAAAGAATTATATTTAACATCGCCACTTGGAATGGTTGGATCTTTGTTATACGGAACTGTTCAATCTGCATTATTTTCGTTGCTAGCAGTTTATGCGGCATCTATGAATTTTTCAATTTTTGAAATTTCTATTGTGACTTTTCTTTTAGCAGTATCTGGGGCAATAGCTGGGTGGCCAGTTGGAAAATTATCTGACACTTTTGATAGAAGAAAAATAATAATTTATACTACTTTTGGATCTGCTTTTTTTGCAATTTGTGCTATTTTTTCTGCAGGACAAATGTATTTACCAGGAGAATTAGCAACTACAAAAAATTGGTTTTATTTTTTTTTAATTTTATTTTCTTTTTGTAGTTTGCCTATGTTTGCAATTATTTTTGCTCATACAAATGATTTTATACCTAAAGAAAAATTTGTAGCTGCTGGAGCTGGATTACAATCTGCCTTTGGTTTAGGCGCTATGTCGGGTCCTTTTTTATGTTCATTGTTTATGGATTTAGTTGGATCTAATGGCTATTTTATATTTCTTGCTGTTTTTCATTGTTTGATAGGTGCTTTCGCAATTCATCGAATGAAAGTTAGAGAAGCTGTTGAAAATCCAGATTCTCAATTTACACCTATGCCACAAACGATTACTCCTTTAGGAATGGAGTTAAATCCTACAACAGAACATATAGAAGAGCCATATAGTGAAAAGGTTAAAGAAATATTAATTAGAAAAGGTGTAAGTTTTAAAAAAGAAGACAAAAATATTTAAAATTTTAAATATTTAGAAAATATATTTAATCTACTTATAGTTGTGAATTTTTGTAAAAACTTATTGTTGTAAATTTTTTTATTTTCTGTTGAAATAGGAATTTAAAAAAATGCGAATAAAAAAAAAAACTAAAATAAAAAAAAAATTTCAAGATAAAAAAGACTCAAGCTTTATTTCTCACATAGCTGAATTAACTTCATCTACATTAGGTAAAGCTTACAAAGGATATAAACATACCCAAAAGATTAAGGAAAAAAGAGAATTAAGATTAAGAGAAGACAGTATTAAAAAAGATTTTGAAAAGTTAAGGATAAGAGAAAAAGAGCAAAAATTAAAAGATAAAGACGTTCACAGAAAAGAAGAGGAATTAAGATCCAAAGAGGATGAAATAGTCTCAAAAAAAAATACATTAAAAGATAAAGAAAGTAATCTCAAAATTAAAGAAAAAGAATTATTTTTGAAAGAAAAAGAACTAAATATTAAAGAAGAGGAACTTAAAATTAAAAAAGATAGCATTTATAAAAAAGATGAGGAAATTAAATTGAAAGAACAAGAAAATAAATTTAAAGAAAAGGATTTAAAAAAATTAGAAAATGATTTGAAATCAAAAGAAGATGAACTTAACAGAAAAAATATTGATATTAAATTTAGAGAGGAAGAACAAAGAAAAAAAGATCAAAGAGAATTGAGAAGAAAAAATAAAATACAAAGAGAAAAAGATTTAAGTGAAATTAAGACTAAACAAGAAGAAGAATCAAAATTAAAAGAGTGGGAAGAAAGATTTGATAGAGAACAAAAAATGAAGGAAAAAGAAGAAGAATTAAAAATTGAAAAATTGAGACTAAGAGAATTGGAAGAACAAAGAATGAAAGATTATCAAGAAAATCAATTAAAAGAGGAATTATCCTCAAGACTAGAAAATCTAGATATTGATAAGTCAAAAAAAAATTAGTTGAATAAAGAAAATGCCAGTTACCTGTGGAATTCAATACAAAAAGCTGGTGATTATTTAAAAGATAAATTGCCATCACATCCTTCACATCCACAAGGAAGAAATGCTTATGCTCACATTGCTTTATGTATTAAGCAAAAATTTAAAATGAGCTACAAAGAAATAAATGATGAAAAATTAGAAGAGGTGTTGAATTATATTGAGTTTTTAAAAAATAATCCTAGCTAATTTTTTTATAAAGTTTCATAACCAAACTCTAAAGAAGCGTCTGTTAGTGACTCATATAATGAATGCCCAAAACTTCTTAAGCAAAAAAATCTTACTTTACTTGGATCATAATCTATAAAATCAATTGTTATTGTTATGCCATGAAATGTTGAATTAATGCAGCTGTCTTTTTTAATATCATTTAGATTTATTGGGCACCCTTTTTTTATTACTTCAAATGTTAATTTTCCCTCAATTTCTATTATTGCTCGAGAATGTGATAAATCTGTAAGAGCAAAAATTCTATTATCTATTTCTTTATTAATTTCACTCATTAATTTAGGTAATGTGGTTATAACAAGCCAATTGTTTGGTCCATTCCATAAAATTCTTGTGTTGTCATTTGAATTCACTCTTAATGGTAATGAAAGTTGGAGATTGTCAATATTTAAATCATTTTTAATATTTTCTTTTGAATTAAATTTAACAACTTGAAAAATATAAACAGTTTTAATTTCTTTTATTTTTATTAAATTTTCTCTTTTTTTTTCAGTACTACCATAAATTCCTTTTTTATAAATATCATATAATGGAGAAATATTTTTCATGATCTTACTCTCTCTCCTTTTGGATCTACATAATGAGACGATATTATTTCAACTTCTATTGAAGTATTTTTTAATGGTGAAACTGCAAATAATTTTTTACCAATCATATTTTTTCCATCATGTATGATTGCTAATGAAAAAGGGTTATTATTTTCTACACTCCAGCATGATGATGAAACGTGTCCTAATTTAGGATTTGGTAATTTGGCATCTTTATCTAAAACTAAATGTGAACCTTCTGGTATATTTGATTTTCTATCTATTGGAATTAACCCAACAATTTTTTGTCTTGTTGGATCATTAAAAGCTACTCTATTAAGTGATCTTTTACCTATAAAATCCTTCTTTTTAGATACCAAACCATCTAGTGATAAATCTTGTGGAATAGTTCTTCCATCAAGCTCTGGGCCTGCTACGTGGCCCATTTCAATTCTTAATGTAGAAAGTGCTTCAGTACCATATGGTTGAATATTATATTCTTTACCCAATTCAATTACTTTTTCCCACATAAACAGTCCATTATTTGACTCAACATTTATTTCAAATGCTAATTCTCCTGAAAAGGAAATTCTAAATATTCTTGCGTTGACACCAAAAAAGTTTGCTTCTTTGTAGCCCATAAATGGTAATCCTTCGTTAGATACGTCTTCATTTGGAAACATTTTAGATAAAAGTTTTCTTGATTGTGGTCCAGCGATAGCTGCACCAGCCCATTGTTCGGTAGTTGAAACAACGTTAACTTCCAATTCTGGCCAGACTACTTGTAGATAATATTCTAAATGTGAAAGAACATTTGCTGCTTGAGCCGTTGTTGTAGTCATATGAAAATGGTTTTCAGAAATTCTAGTTGTTGTACCATCGTCCATAACGATTCCATCTTCTCTTAACATCAAACCATACCTAGCTTTCCCAATAGGTAACTTCATCCAAGCATTTGAATAAACTCTATTCAAAAATTCTGCTGAATCTGGTCCCTTAATATCAATTTTTCCCAATGTAGTTACATCGCAAATTCCAACATTTTTTCTAACATTTTTTGCCTCTCTTTTTGATGCTTCAAACAAGTTTTCATTTCCTTGCTTGTAATATCTTGGCCTTTTCCAAGCGCCTGCATCTACAAATACCGCGTTATTTTCTTCGTGCCATTTGTGTATTGGTGATTTTCTAGTTGGCATATAATGATGTCCAATTTCTCTTCCGACTATTGTTCCAATTGTTACAGGGGAAAATGGCGGCCTAAAAGTTGTGTGACCCACCTCAGGGACAATTTTTTTTTCAATGTTTGAAACTAATTGAAGACCGTTCAAATTACTTGTTCTTCCTTGATCAGTTGCCATTCCTAGCGTTGTATATCTTTTTACATGTTCAATAGACCTATATCCTTCTCTTATTGCAATTTCTATATCAGATACGGCAACATCATTTTGAAAATCTACAAATCGTTTAAATTGTTTCTTACTATGTAATGGTGAACACCAAAACTTGTCATGTGAAGTTTGTTTTTTTTCATTTGCATTCGGTACTTGAATCTTATTATTTTTATTAGTTATTTGATTTGATTTTACAAAACCTTTTTCAAAACCCTCTTCAAGGCTTTTCTTTAGTGTGAAAGTACCATTTGCCGACCCTATTGATATTTCTTTTTGCTTTGATATGTTAGGAACGAATGCATCTATATTAGCATCAAATTTTAGTTTATTCCCTGATTGAGAGGACAAATGAACCGTAGGTGTCCAAAATCCAGATACACATATACAATCACACTTTACAGTTTCTGTGTTTAAGAATTCTGTTTTATCAGAATTTAATTTTCCTATCACAGCTGAATTAACTTTTTTATAGCCATTTGCTACTGAAATAGCATGTGAAAATTTTATCTTAATACCTAAATTTTTTGCTTCATCGATTAATTCAGATTTTAGTTCATCTCTAGAATCTAATATTAAAGGAGTAATTCCGTTTTTCTTAAATTCAATAGCAACTTCATATGCACTATCATTGTTTGTAAAAATTAGTGGTTCTTTACCAACTAAAACACCGTAAACTTTCATATATTCTTTTGCTGCGGCTGCTAGAAATATACCAGGAGTATCATTATTGCCGAATACTATTGGACGTTCTATTGAACCAGTAGATAGTATAACTTCTTTAGCTCTTATGTACCAAAGTCTCTGTCTAGGAATAAATTTATCTTTGTCATTTAAGTGATCACCTGTTCTTTCAACCATTACCAGCATGTTATGATCATAATATCCAAAAATTTGCGATCTATTTTTTATTTGAACATTTGGCATACCTTTTAATTCTGATACAATTTTTTCAGCCCAGTCTTTACCTGATAAATTGTCTATGTTTACATCATCAGTTAACAGAGAGCCTCCATATCTAGGTTTATCTTCTGCTAAAATAACTTTTGCGCCATTTTTGGCAGCTGCATAAGCGCTGGCAAGTCCAGATGGACCAGATCCAGCAATTAATAGATCACAATATTCATATTTATGCTCATATCTCTCTTTATCTTTTTCTACAGATGCTACTCCTAAACCTGCGGCCTTTCTAATAAAAGGTTCATAAACTTTGTACCAAAAACTTTTAGGCCACATAAATGTTTTGTAGTAAAAACCTGCAGGAAAAAACTTATTTAAAAAATTGTTTATAGCACCAATATCAAAATTGACTGATGGCCAACAGTTTTGGCTTGAAGCTTTTATTCCATCTACTAGTTCAATTTCTGTAGCATTTACATTTGGTTCTGAGTGACCATTAAGCTCAACTTGTAATTTTGCATTTGGTTCATCCGCTCCTGCACCAAATAAACCTCTAGGTCTATGATATTTAAAACTACGGCCGACTAAATGAATATTGTTGGCCAACAAAGCTGAAGCCAAAGTATCACCTTCATAACCATAGAATTTCTTTCCATTAAATTCAAAAGAGATTTCCTTATCTCTGTTAATTAAGCCTTTATCTTTATCTTTAAGTCTATGGATTTGTGACATTAAATTTTTTTGTTTATTTTATATGTTTTAAAAATCTCATGTGTAGAAGTATCTCTCTCAACTTTTATCCATTGTCTGCATCCTGAAAGATGTTGCCATAATTCCAAATGTTTTCCTCTTGGGCTTTTACGTAAATAAACAAAATTGTCCCACTCTTTATCTGAAATTTGAGAATTTAATTTTGGCCTTATAACTGTTGCGTCACCTCCGTAAGAAAATTCTTTTTGTGATCTTAATCCGCAATAGGGACATTCAATGTGTAACATATTTTATCCAATCCAAGTTTTTGTACCAAGTCCCTTTTCATCTAATAAATGTCCCTTGGAAAATCTATCTAATCTTAATTCAGAATTTAATTCATGGACTTTATCTTGAGCGATTGTGTGAGCAAACGTCCAGCCGGAAACTGGAGTAGATTTAAATCCGCCATAACACCAACCACAGTTTAAATATAAACCATCTATATGTGTTTTATCAATAATAGGTGATCCGTCCATGGACATATCCATTATACCGCCCCAAGTTCTTAACATTTTAAGTCGACTTAAAAATGGAAATAAAGCTAATCCTCCAGTCAAAACGTGTTGTATGGTTGGCATGTTTCCTCTTTGGGCATAACTATTATATCCATCAAGATCGCCACCCATCACCATTTCGCCTTTATCTGATTGACTGATATAAAAATGTCCGGCACCAAAAGTTACAACGCCGTCAAGCAACGGCTTTACAGGTTCAGATACACATGCCTGCAAACAATGAGTTTCTATCGGAAGTGTCATATTTAGTTTATCTGCCAAAATATTAGTACTTCCTGCTACACATAATCCTACTTTGTTTGATTTAATTTTTCCTTTAGACGTTTCAACTCCAACTATTTTTCCCTGCTGAACATCAAAACCTAAGACTTCACAGTGCTGAATTATATCAACCCCCATTGAGTCAGCTTGTCTTGCGTAACCCCAAGCAACAGCATCATGTCTTGCTGTACCTGCGCTAGGCTGCATTAATCCACCAAATATCGGAAATCTAACCTCATCAGAATAATCAGCTTGTGGTATAATTTTTTTAACTTGATTTCTATTTAACAAAACTGCATCTATATCATTTAATCTCATAGAATTTCCTCTTCTAGCGTAAGCATTCATTTGTGCATCTGAGTGAGCTAGATTTAATATTCCTCTAGGTGAAAACATAACGTTAAAATTAATTTCTTGACTTAAATTTCTCCATAATTCCATGCCGAACTCGTTAAATTTTGCGTTAGCATCGTACATAAAATTAGATCTTATAATCGTAGTGTTACGACCTACATTTCCCCCACCAATCCATCCTTTTTCTATGATTGCAACATTTGTAATTTTATGCTCTTTAGCTAAATAATAAGCTGTAGCTAGACCATGCCCTCCTCCACCAATAATTATTACATCATATTCTTTTTTAGGTGTTGGGTCCTTCCAAGCTACTTCCCAATTTTCATGATTTGAAAATGCATTTTTGATTAAACTAAAAACTGAGTATTTCTGCATAAGTTAATTTTAATATATAAAAAAAAATAATTTCTTATTATTTATATATATATAATTTAGAACTTTCAAAACCTATCAAAAAAGGTTACTACTCTCAGTAATTATTTGACTATTTAAGACAAAACTAATGACAAAATCAGATATTGAAATAGCTAGAGAAGCTAAAATGAAACCGATTAAGGACATTTTAGAGAGTATAAATGTCGCTGATAAACCTGAAAACTTTAGTCCAATTGGTAGACACATAGCTAAAATAAATTTGGATTATATAGAGACTTTGAAGGATAAATCTGACGGAAAACTTATACTTGTAACAGCTATAACACCAACTCCCGCTGGAGAAGGTAAAACAACTACGTCAGTTGGTTTGAGTGATGGGCTAAACAAAATTGGAAAAAAATCAATAGTTTGTTTAAGGGAACCAAGCCTTGGTCCGTCTTTTGGAATGAAAGGTGGTGCAGCTGGTGGTGGTTATGCGCAGGTTGTTCCTATGGAACAAATAAATTTACATTTTACTGGAGATTTTCACGCAATTACATCTGCACATAATTTATTATCTGCATTAATTGATAATCATATTTACTGGGGCAATAAATTAAATATTGATGTGAGAAGAGTTGCCTGGAAAAGAGTAATGGACATGAATGATAGATCTTTAAGATCTATAGCAATCAATCTTGGGGGAATCGCTAATGGTTTTCCTAGAGAAGATGGTTTTGATATTACTGTTGCTTCTGAAATAATGGCAATTTTTTGTTTGTCAAAAGACTTAAAAGATTTAGAAAAAAAAATTGGAAATATAACAATAGCTTATACTAGAGACAAAAAACCTATTTATGCAAAAGACTTAAATGCTCAAGGACCCATGACTGTACTTTTAAGAGATGCTTTGAAACCAAACTTGACACAAACTTTAGAAAATAATCCTGCAATAATACATGGGGGTCCATTTGCTAATATAGCTCATGGTTGTAACTCTGTAATAGCAACTAAAACAAGTTTAAAACTTTCTGATTATGTCGTAACTGAAGCTGGATTTGGGGCTGATTTGGGTGCAGAAAAGTTTATAAATATTAAGTGCAGAAAAGCAGAATTAAAACCTGATTGCGTAGTTTTGGTAGCTACAATAAGAGCTTTAAAAATGCACGGAGGTTTAGGAAAAGAAGAATTAAAAAAAGAAAATGTTAATGCACTAAAAAAAGGTCTTATTAATTTAGAAAGACATATCAATAATGTGAAAAAATTTGGATTAAAAGTTACCGTGGCGATTAACCATTTCGTGACTGATACAGATAATGAAGTTTCAGCTATTATTGATTTTTGTAAAAAGTTTGATGTTGAGGCTTCTTTATGTTCTCATTGGGCAAATGGTGGAGAAGGTACGAAAGAATTAGCTCAAAATGTTGTGAAAATTTGTGAAGAAAAAAACCAAAACTTTAATTTTTTATATGAAGACAACATATCCTTATTTAAAAAAATTGAGAAGATAGCAATTGAAATATATCATGCTAGCGAGGTTGTTGCTGATACTAAAATTAGAACTCAATTAAAAGATTTTGAGGAAAAAGGTTTCGGGAACTTGCCAATTTGTGTAGCAAAAACTCAATATAGTTTTTCAATCGATCCCAATTTAAAAGGAGCCCCTTCAGGTCATGTGCTTCCAATTAGGGAAGTTAGATTGTCATCAGGGGCCGAGTTTATTGTGGTTATTTGTGGAGCTATCATGACTATGCCAGGTTTACCTAAAGTTCCTGCTGCTGATAGTATAAAGATTAATGATAAAGGAGAAACAGAAGGTTTATTTTAGATTTTCTAATTCATCCCAAAAATTTTTTGCTAAGTTTTTTCCTGTTAAATTTTGAAATTGTGGCAAACCTGTTGGAGAAGTTACATTAATATCTCCTATCAAATAATTTGAAATTAAATCTATTCCTGCAAAAAATATTTTGCTTTTTTTTAATTCCTTGGCTACTCGAATTGAAATTTTTTTTTCTCTAGTAGTTAGATTTGTTTTAAATGCTAGGCCCCCTTGGGAAATATTTGCAAGATTCGATCCTTTTGATGGAATTCTTCTTATTGCTCCCATAACTTTACCATTTATAATAAATACTCTTTTATCTCCATTTTTAACTTCTGGCAAAAATTTTTGAACCATTATATGTCCATATGTTTTTAAGTAATCATTAATAGTTTTTTTATTATATGAATTTAAAAATTTAATATTTTTACCAGAGTAACCATCAATTGGCTTTAAAACTATTTTTTTATTTTTTTTTTGAAACTTATTAATTTCATTTATATCTCTTGTAAAAATTGTTGGGGGCATATAATTTAAAAATCTGATTGAATAAAACTTTTCAGAAGTATTTCTAATAGCTGATGGAGTGTTAATTACTTTTTTTGAATTAATAAAATCTAGGTAATATGTAGAATATATATAATTCATGTTAAAAGGTGGGTTTTGTCTAATAAAAACATAATCAGCAGTAGATAAATCAATTTTTTTTTTTTTAATAACTTTAATTATTTTTTTTTTATGAATATTTATTTTTATTTCGTGACCTTTTGCAAATAAGCTAGAGTTAAATATAGATAATTTTTTATCTTCGTACCAAAATATTTTAAAATTTCTATTTTGAGCTTCTAAAGCGAGCGCTAGTGTAGTATCGGTATCAATATTAATAGAATTAAAATTATCTGATTGTATTGCTAATATTTTTTTCATTATTAAATTTTAAAATAATTTCTTCCGCTTTTGACATTTTATTCAACAATATAATATCTAAATTTTTTAAGTAAATTCTCTCATCTTTAAAATTTTTATTTTCTAATTTTCTTTTATTAAGTCCTGATTTAGAAATTTTTAATAATTCTTCAAGCCAATAGAGAATAGTTTTTCCATTAATTTCAGTTTTTAAACCCTTTCTATGACAATTTTTATATGCTGAAATCAAATCATTTTTTTCCCATTTGTCTACTATTTCTAAAGCTTCATCTAAATTTCCATAAACTAAGCCGGTAAAAAATGCAGGTCCAGCACAATGACAATCCCATTCACAAGCATCTAATGACCTTAGTTCAATATAAGTTTTCAGTCTTAATTCAGTAAATATTGTTGATAAATGTAATTTTAGATTATCAAAATTTGCTTTATTATTCTTTATCAAATCTTTATATTTCAAATTTTTCGGGAATTCATAATTTTCATTTTTTTGAATAAATAATAAATCAGTATTTATTATAAAATCTGCATATTTTTCAAAATTCATTTCTTCTAAAAAGAAATCCGGTAAACCTCCTCTTGAGGTACTTTGCCAGACTTTTGAACGATAAGAAACTGATCCACTTAATTTATTATCTTTAACTGCAGAATTGGCAAAAGTTGCAATTGAAAATGGCACCAATCTTGCAAGCAATTTAAATTTATTTGAAAAATCTTTCTCAGATACATAATCCAAATTGATTTGCGTTCCACTTGTTTGGTACATCATTTCAAGACTTAATTCACCTTTTTTAGGCATCTCTTTTGACATGATTTTGTACCTCTCTTTTGGATTATTTGGAACATCTTTTAAATTAGTCACTGGATCATAACCAATTGAAAGTGTTTCAAAATTTAAAATTTTACATGCTTCATTTAATTGGTCTTGGAATTTAAATGACTCATTACATACCTCATGTATACTTTTTAATTGATCACCGGCTAGTTCAATCTGATTGCCTGGCTCTAAAGTAATTGATTTTCCCTTAAACTTTAATCCTATTAAATTATTTTTTTCTTTAATTTCTTGCCATCCAAATTTTTTTAAATACTCTAAAACTTTAACAACTTGAGCATAATTAGCTCTTTTTTTATCTTTTTTATCAAAAATAAATTTTTCATTTTCTACACCTATCATTTCAGTTTTTTTACAACCACTTGTAAAATAATCAATTATTTGATCTTTTGAATTAATTATCATCTAAATATTTGATCCAATTTTCTAGTTCTCTCATTCTGTCTTTTATATCTAATTTAGTATTTTCATTTTTAATTAACTCAATATGATTATTAATTTCAGTCTCATTTTTAAAAACATTTCTAAAATTGATTAATCTATCTTTTCTAAATTTAATTAAACTTATCATTTTATCATATGTAATTTCTGGGTGGTATTGTAATCCCCATATTTTTGATTTTCCGTATTCAAAAATTAAGGCTTGAACTGTGTTAATATTATTCGAAGCAAGTAAAGTTGAATTATTTGGAACTTTAATTACTTCATCAAAATTGAAAGCTGGGGAGTTAAATTTATTTTTTTTATTTTTATATATAATATGGTTAATTCCATCTTGATTAATTTTAATATTTTTAGCTATACCAATATGCGAACCTTTTGAAGATTTTTTTACTTGACCACCAGCAGCTGTGACAGCAACTTGCAAACCCCAACAAATAGCAAGAATTTTTTTTACTTTTTTAAAACATTCTTTCATAAAAGATATTTGGTCTCTAATCTCAGAAGTATCATTATAAATATTGAGGCTACTGCCTCCCCAAACTAACCCATCATACTTTTCGAGATTTTTGATCTTTTTATTTGTTTCACTGCTAGAGGATGGATTGAAAATATCATAATCAATATCTTTTCTAAAGTGATCAACACTTTCCTGAAGACTTTGTGCATGAGTTTGAATTCCAGCTTTTTTAAAATTCAAGTTTTCAGATACTAAATTTCCTTCAACAATTAATATTTTTAATCTTTTATTCAAATAATTTTCCTTCCAAACTAAATTCGTAAATTTTTTTTAGATCTTCTTTTGTAATTTTCTTTGGGTTACCCGCAGTAGATGGATCTTCATAAGCTTTTTTTGATAAAGTTTCTAAATCAATATTACTTACTTCTAAGACTTCAGATAATTTATGAGGAATATTTAGTTCTTTTCTCAGATATAAAATCCATTCAATAAAAGCATTAAAATTTTTATCTAAATTTAAAAATTCACAAATATCTATAATCTTATTCTCTATTGATGATCTATTAAAAGTGAAAACATATGGCATAAAAATAGCATTTGATAGTCCGTGATGAATATCATGTTCTGCATTGATTGGGTGGCTTAAAGAATGAATTGCTCCAAGACCTTTTTGAAAAGCAGTTGATCCCATTGATGCTGCAGAAAGAAGATTCATCCTTGCTTTTATATTTTTCCCATCATGAAATGCTTTTAGTAAAGAATTTTTAATTAATTTAATTCCTGCAATAGCTATTCCATCAGCCATAGGATGAAAACCAGGAGCAAAATAGGCTTCTAAATTATGTGCAAGTGCATCCATACCTGTTGCTGCTGTTAGACGAGGAGATAAATTAATTGTTAAATTTGGATCAAGTATAACTATTGAGGGCATCATTTTTGGATGAAATATTATTTTTTTTATACCAGTAACTTTGTTTATTATCGCAGATGCTCTTCCAGTTTCTGATCCTGTCCCAGCTGTTGTTGGAACTGCAACAATTGGTGGTATTGTTTTGTTGCTAGCTCTTGTCCAGAAATCTCCTATATCTTCGAAATCCCATAAAACTCTTGTTTGTTTTGACATAAAAGCAATAGCTTTTCCTACATCTAACCCACTACCTCCTCCAAAAGCGATAACTCCATCACATTTTGAGTTATTATATATTTTAACACCTTCCTCTACATTTTCTCCCACAGGGTTTCCAGAAAAATTTGAGAAAATTATTGGTTTTAAATTACTCTCTAAATCTTTTATTATTTTTTTTACCATTGGTAAATTGATCAAATCCTTATCTGTAACAAACAGTGGATTTTGAATTTTTAAAATCTCACATGCATTTCTTAAATAATTAATTTGATTTTCTCCGATCCAAATTGTTGTAGGATAATTCCATTTCATCACCAAGAGATCGAAAGTTTTTTGTTATTACATATTGTATCAAGAACACTGATCATTAATTTAAATTCTTTTTTGTCAAACTCTTTCATAATCAGTGGACCAATTTCTAATGCTAATTCTGCTCCTTCGATAGTAACATCTTTCATATATTTCTCTTTAGCAACAGAATATAGTATTCCATTTCCTAGATAGTTTCCCATTTTACTATTTCTACCACCCGCAGCACTTACATATAGATCACCAAGTCCAGCAAGTCCGTAAACTGTACTTTCTTCACCTTTTAATTTTTTTGTAATTTTCTTCATTTCATTTAAAGATTTATAAATCAAGGAAGCTGAAGTATTTAGAAAATATTTTTTTTTTAAGTCGGTACTTAGATTGTCACTGCTTAAACCCTCTGCTGCCCCTATAAGCATAGAGTAGATATTTTTTATTGCTGCACAAACCTCAACTCCAACAATATCATTTGAAAATTCAGTCCTATAATAATCGGTTTGGATAAGTTTACTAATTTTTTTTACAATCTCTATATTTTCATTAGCAAGCACTACACTGCTTTTTACTCTATTTGCTAAACTATTAGCTAAACATGGTCCAGCAACTGCTGAAATTGAAGTTTTTTTTAAACCATTTTTTTTTAAAATTTTTTTTAATTTTTCTGCTAAAGTTTCGAATTTATTTTCGATTACTGCCAAACCTTTTGTAAGTAATAAAATATCCGTGCTTTCTTGGTAAAATTTTGAGATTTCTTTTGAAATCCACTCAATCCCTTTTGAATTTACTCCTACAACTAAAAGATCTATATTTTTTTTTAGTTTATCATCGAATTCTGAAAATTTTAGAAGCTTAACTCTATTAGGTATTTTACATTGTAATGCGGGATGAAAATTATTTTTTTTTCTAATTTTATCTATAAATTTATCCTCAAGATGAGATCCGACTAAAAACACATCGTTAGAATTATCAATACAAGGAAAAGAAAATGCAGATCCCATAGCCCCTGAACCTATAATAATAATTTTTTTCATATTTTATACATATCTAAAAACAAAAAAAGCAAAAATAATAGAAATAACCGTTGCAATCCATAACATTGGTCCTATTAGTCCAAGCCAACCTAAGTGAATATAAGCTGCACTTAGTAATGATACAAACAATCTATCTCCACGGGTAGTGTCTAATCCTAGTATACCTTTTCTAGGACTTCCCCCTGGGTTTTTTCTCTCCCATAAAACCATTCCAACCAAACATAAAACTATAAACAAAAAGAAAGCTGCCGTTTGCCATGTCCATGCCATCCAAGTTATAAATTCAAAATCAAAAAAACCCTTTTCATTATTTTTTGAAACTGAGTCCCAAGTATTTGCAGCATTTGACTTTGTAAAAATCATACCCTTCCTAACGCAAATCCTTTAGCTATATAGTTTCTAACAAAATAAATAACTATTGCTCCAGGTACAATTGTTAAACTTCCAGCGGCTGCTAAAAGGCCTAATTCATAACCTGATGTACTGGCAGTTCTGGTCATTGTAGCGGCAATTGGTTTTGCAGCAACAGCTGTTAAAGTTTTAGCCAAAAGTAATTCTACCCAAGAAAACATAAAACAGAAAAACATTGTAATCCCAATTCCTGCAGTAATAGTTGGTATAAAAATTTTGAAGAAAAATTTCCAAAATGAATATCCGTCTACATATGCTGTTTCATCAAGTTCTTTTGGGACTGCTGACATAAAACCTTCAAGTATCCAGACTGCTAGAGGAATATTAAATAAACAATGTGATAGAGCAACAGCAACATGAGTATCAAATAAATTAACAGATGAGTAAAATTGGAAAAAAGGAAGAGCGAAAACTGCAGGCGGAGCCATTCTATTAGTTAATAACCAAAAAAATAAATGTTTATCACCAAGAAACTTATACCTGGAAAATGCATAAGCAGCGGGTAATGCTGCTGCAACTGAAATTATAGTATTTAAAACAACATAATATATTGAATTCAAATACCCTGTATACCACGTACTGTCTGTAAATATCTTTTTATAATTTTCTAGTGTAAATTCTTTTGGCCAAAGAGTATAAGTATTTATAATTTCGGTTGTTGTTTTAAATGACATATTTAACAACCAATATATCGGTAACATCAAAAAGATTATGTAAACTGTGGGCACTATCCATTTATATTTCTTCATGACTGTCCCTCGTTTTTCATCATTAGATTATAAAAAACCCAACAAACAGTTAGAACAATAAAAAAATATATCAAAGACATTGCAGCAGCTGGGCCAAGATCAAATTGACCTAAAGCCATTTTTACTAAATCAATAGATAAAAATGCTGTTGCATTTCCTGGTCCTCCTCCTGTAAGAACAAAAGGCTCTGTGTAAATCATAAAGCTATCCATAAATCTCAATAAAATTGCTATTGTTAAAACTTTTTTCATTTTGGGTAATTCTATATATCTAAAGACAGACCATCTACTCGCACCATCAATTTCCGCTGCTTGATAATATGCTGGCTGAATAGATCTTAATCCTGCATAAGAAAGTAAAACAACTAATGAAGTCCAATGCCAAACATCCATTAAAATTGTTGTAAACCATGCATCGCCACTCTGTTGTGTAAAATTATAATCAAAACCAATTGCATTTAAAGAATGTCCTAAAAAACCAATGTCTGGAAGAGCAAAAATATTCCACATAGCGCCTACAACGTTCCAAGGTATTAATAATGGCATAGACATCAATACTAAGCAGACAGATACCCCAAATCCTTCTTTTGGCATTGTTAAAGCTATAAAAATTCCAAGAGGTATTTGGATGAATAGTATAATCATTGTAAATAAAAATTGTCTACCGAGGGCTGCATGAAATCTATCTGATAATAAAATTTGTTTAAACCATCTAGTTCCTTCCCACATGAAAACGTTATTTCCAAATGTTTCTTGAAAAGCGTAATTGACGACAGTCATTAAGGGTATTATTGCATTAAATGCGACAAGTACAAAAACAGGTATTACAAAAAACCAAGCTTTCTGATTAACGGTTTTATTCATCATTCAACTATCCAGTTATCTCCATAAAAGAATGTAAAATCCTTTTTAAAATTTAAAAAAGCAGAGCCATTAGGAATTTCGTATGAAGACTTAGTGATAACTTTTATTTTGCCGCTATCACTTTGTGTCTCTACAACTTTATGACGTCCAGTGTTACTCACGTTTAATATTTTTACAGGCAAACCTGATTGGTCAAAATCAATAAACTCTGGCCTAATTCCTATTTCAGTTTTTGAAAATTTATTATTTGAAATTTTTTTGTTAATTTCTATCTTGTGACCATTTATTGTAACATTTCCATTTTGAAGTTTACAAGGCAAAATATTCATCCCTGGTGAACCAATAAAATGACCTACAAATGTATGTTTTGGTTTTTCAAAAAGATCAATAGGAGTTCCAATTTGGACGATTTCTGCCTCATGCATTACGACAACCTGATCTGCAAATGTTAAAGCCTCTGTTTGATCATGAGTTACGTAAATCATTGTTCTGTTAATTTTTTGATGTAATTCTTTTAATTTTGACCTTAATACCCACTTTAGGTGTGGATCAATTACAGTTAAAGGTTCATCAAACATAATTACATTAACATCAGATCTTACTAACCCTCTTCCTAAAGAAATTTTCTGTTTTCCATCTGCTGTTAATCCTGATGCTCTATTATCTAAAGTCGATGTTAACTCTAGCATTTTAGCAATTTCTAAAACTTTATTCTTTATCTCTTGATCAGGAATTCCTCTATTTTTAAGTGGAAAAGCTAAATTATCATAAACAGTCATCGTGTCATATATGACAGGAAATTGAAATATTTGAGCAATATTTCTTTCTACTGGATTTTTTAAAGTTATATCAACATCATTAAATAAAATTTGGCCTTCAGTTGGTTTTATAAGACCGGATATGATATTTAAAAGTGTTGTCTTTCCACACCCAGAAGGACCTAAAAGTGCATAGGCACCTCCATCTTCCCAATCAATATTAACATTTTTTAATGCCCAGTCCTCTTTTATTTTTTGAGAGTTTAAATAACTATGGCTTAAATTTTTTAAAGAAATTTTAGACATTGTTTACCAATCTATTATTCTCATCAAAATATAGAAATTCATCTGAATTCATAAATAATTTAGTCTTTTCTCCTACATTTTTTTGATGAATTCCATTTGAAAGAGACACCCAATTAAGATTACCGTTAGTAAAATGAATTAAACTTTCAGAGCCGCTTAATTCAGAGATCAAAACTTTACCCTCAATTTCAAGAGGATTTCTTCCTTCTTTATAAGTTGTAATATTGTGTGGTCTAATTCCTACTTTATACTTTCCACTTCCTAATACCGATTTTATTTTCCATTTTACATTATCTGTTGTTAAACTGCATTCGTTGCCATTAGTTTTAATTTCTGCAATATTCATTGGTGGATCACTAAAAACTTTTGCAGAATTTAAACTATTTGGTTTGTTATAGACTTCTAATGTTTTGCCATGTTGCACAATTTTACCTTCTAATAATGTTGCGGTATATCCTCCTATTAATAGTGCGTCTGAAGGTTCAGTGGTTGCGTAAACTACTATACAGTCTCTATCTTTGAACAGTTTTGGAAGTTCCTCTCTTAATTCTTCCCTTAATTTAAAATCTAAATTTGCTAATGGCTCATCTAATAGAATTAAATCTGAGTCTTTAATTAAAGCTCTTGCTAATGCTGTTCTTTGTTGTTGTCCACCTGATAATTCGTTAGGTTTTTTATTTAACATAGGTGTTAATTTTAGCAATTCAGCTACTTTGCCAACCCTATCTTTAATTTCTTTAGAACCTACGTTGGTTATTTTTAGCGGCGAAGCAATATTATCAAATACATTAAAATTGGGATAATTAATAAATTGTTGATATACCATTGAAACATTTCTTTTTTGGACTTTCACACCAGTAACATTTTTTTTGTTAAACCATATTTCACCACTAGTCGGTTTATCTAAACCTGCCATAATTTGCATTAATGTGGTTTTGCCGGCTAAGGTGGAACCTAGTAAAATATTAATAGTATTTTTCTCTAAGATTAAATTAGTTTTATAAATATGAGTTTGAAAACCAACTTTTTTTTCGATGTTTTTTAGTTCTAAACTCATACAACTATTTTTTTTGGGTTAATTTCAAATGAGGGGCTGTAATAGCCCCTCATTACTATGAAGTTATTTACAAAACAAAACTAGTTCCACGCTTTTTCGTAAGGAACTGTCTTACCTTTTGGTTTTTCTTCTCTTTTAGCTTTAGGAGAACCTGGTTGACCAAGCCAATAACTTGCTCCTTTAGGTTCTGCTAATCTTGGACCGCATCCTCCATATGTATTATTAGCTTTATCCGCAGCTTCCATACGTGACATTACTAGATTCATTTCTTCTGCTAGACGATCCATAGCTTGTTGAGGAGAGAAAGCACCAGAGTTTACATCACCAATTTGTTGCCACCAGATTTGTGCCAACTTAGGGTAGTCTGGAACATTTATTCCAGTTGGTGACCAAAGAACTCTATTCGGAGATCTATAAAACTCTACAAGACCACCTAGTTTGCCTGCTCTGTCAGTGAAAGATTTGTGATTAATATCACTGTCTCTTATTATTGTTAAACCAACGTGGCTTTTCTTTAAAGAAACTGTTTTTGAAACAACAAATTGAGCATATAACCAAGCTGCTTTTCTTCTTTCAACAGGAGTTGACTTAAATAATGTCCAAGAACCTGCATCCTGATATCCAAGCTTCATACCTTCATCCCAGTATGGTCCTTTTGGTGACGGTCCCATTCTCCATAAAGGTTTACCGCTATCATCTACAGTTTTATTACCTGAACTTTTTGGTGCAACCATTGAAGCTGTAAAAGCTGTATACCAAAAAATTTGCTGTGCAACGTTCCCTGATGAAAGAGCAGGTAGTGACTGATAAAAGTCCATACTTGCTGCCCCAGGAGGTGCATATTGTCTAAGCCACTCATCCCATTTTCGGATTGCGTAAACTGCTGCAGGTCCATTAGCTGCTCCACCTCTAGAAACATCAGCTCCTACAGGATTACATGTTCCTTTTTCCATTCTGATTCCCCATTCATCAACAGGAACACCATTAGGTTTACCTACAGATCCAGCACCTGCCATTGAAAGCCATGCGTCAGTCATTCTCCATCCTAAATCAGGAGCTCTTTTACCATAATCCATATGACCATAAACTCTTACACCATCAATTTCTTTGACATCATTAGTAAAATAATCAGCGATATCCTCGTAAGCAGACCAATTTACTGGCACCCCAAGATCATAACCATATTTTGCTTTAAACCCTTTTTTTATTTCAGGTCTATCAAACCAGTCTTTTCTAAACCAATACAAGTTTGCAAACTGTTGGTCAGGTAATTGATATAATTTTCCATCTGGACCAGTTGTAAAAGACTTTCCTATGAAGTCATCGATGTCTAGAGTAGGTAATGTAACTTTTTTACCCTCTCCAGCCATCCAATCTGTTAAATTAACAGCGAGCTGCAATCTTGAGTGTGTCCCAATTAAATCTGAGTCATTTATATAAGCATCATATAAATTTCTTCCAGTTTGCATTTGTGTCTGAACTGCTTGTACTACTTCACCTTCACCTAACAATTGATGGTTTACTTTAATACCAGTAATTTCCTCAAATGCTTTTGTAAGGACTTTAGACTCATATTCGTGAGTTGGAATAGTTTCAGAAAGAACATTAATCTCCATACCTTTAAAAGGTTTGGCTGCTTTTTGAAACCATTTTAATTCTTTCACCCTTTCTTTTTCAGATAAAGTTGAAAGACTAAACTCACCAGTTGCATATTTCTTAATTGCATCGGCGTAAGAAGATGTAACTAGTAATGAGAATGAAACAGCAAAAGCTAAGATAGTTTTAAATGATTTTATCATTATTTTCCCCTCTATGTTTTGTTGTTGAAGACTTATTTAACTAAAGAATGATAATGATGTAAAGTCTTAATAAAAAGAATCAATTGTGAGTTGAGTGCTATATAATTAAAGCTCTTTCTATTGCTTTCTTCCAACCTTTAATAAGATCATTTCTCAGATTTTTTTTTATTTTTGGATTAAATTTTTTATCCAATTTCCAATTTTTAGAAATATCATTTAGTGATTTATAAACTCCAATTTTTAATCCTGCCATAAATGCAGCTCCTAGTGCTGTTGTCTCATTAACTTTAGGTCTTAAAACTTTAACATCAATAATATCTGATAAAAATTGGGCAAACCAATTATTTTTAACCATACCACCGTCAACTCTTACAATTTTAGGTTTTAATCCATCATTTTTCATTGCTTCAAAAAGGTCAAAAGTTTGATAACCAACTGACTCTATAGTTGCTCTTACTATTTCACTTTTTCCAGTATCTCTAGTCAAGCCACTTAGCACTCCCCTAGATTTAGCATTCCAGTAAGGAGTTCCTAAACCAGTAAAAGCTGGCACAAGATATACTCCTTGATTGCTTTTTAGTTTTTTAACAATCCTTTCTGAGTCTGATGCTTTTTTTAAAAATTTTATTTTATCTCTTAACCATTGGACTCCCGCACCAGCAATAAAAATGGATCCTTCCAAAGCATAGGTACATTTACCATTTAGCCTATAACCGATTGTTGTTAAAAGTCTATTTTTAGAGTAAATTATTTTATTTCCAGTATTTAATAAAGCAAAAGCCCCTGTGCCATAAGTACTTTTTAGAGATCCCGGTTCAAAGCAACACTGTCCAATCGTAGCTGATTGTTGGTCACCGACTACACCATTAATAGGTAATTTTATTCCTATAATTTTTTGATTAGTAAATCCAAAATTATCTGATGAATCTTTGACTTCAGGAAGAATATGTTTTGGTATCTTTAGCAATTTTAATATTTGATTGTCCCATAAATTGTTTTTTATATTAAATAACATTGTTCTGCTTGCATTCGTTGCATCAGTAAAATGATTCTTTCCTCCTGAAAGTCTCCAAATTAAAAAGCTATCTACTGTACCAAACAATAATCTTTTACTTTTAATTAGTTTTCTTGCAGATGGTACGTTGTCAATTATCCATTTAATTTTTGTTGCTGAAAAATAAGCATCAATCAAAAGGCCAGTTTTATTATAAATAATAGTTTCTTTATTTTGTCTTTTTAGTTTATTACAATAATCTACTGCTCTTCTATCTTGCCAAACAATAGCATTATATATTGTTTTACCAGTCTTTTTGTCCCACAAAATTGTTGTCTCTCTTTGATTAGTTATCCCAATTGTTAAAATATTTCCTTTTAATTGTTTGCTTTTGTGAATAACAGATTTTAAAACTTTTATAGTCGTTTTCCATATTTCCTCAGGATTATGTTCTACCCATCCGTCTTTTGGAAAAAACTGTCTAAACTCTAGTTGTGATGTAAACTTTGGATTGCCTTTTAAATCAAAAAGTATTGCTCTACTTGATGTAGTTCCTTGATCTATAGAAACAATAAATTTTTTCATTTCTGTTACTCCATGCCAAGCAACTTTTTTCTTCCCTCGGCCCATGTTCTAATAAGATTGTCCACCGCTAGACCTATAAAAGCTACACATAATCCTAACATAAGGCCATTTCCAGTTCCTTGCCGGTCGGACAATGCTTTAAGTATATATTGTCCTAGGTCAGTTGTTCCTATCATAGCTCCAATAATAACCATGAACAATGCAAACACGACTGTTTGATTAATCCCAAGCATCATATGGGGAAAAGCTAAAGGCAATTCTATTCTAGTCCATCTTTGCAATCTATTAACTCCTGACATTGAGCCAGCATCGTGTAATGCTGAAGGAACACTTCTTAATCCCTCTATAGTATATCTTGTTGCAGGTATAGTTGCATAAATTACAACTGCAATTAAAACAGATGTATCTGTCACTCCAAATAACATGATAACAGGGATTAAATAAATAAAAGATGGAAACGTTTGAAGTGTATCACATACAGCTAAAGTAATTTTTGTGCTTGTTTTAGTTTGTGCGCTTAGAGTTCCTATTATTATACCCAGGATACCTGAGACAATTACACCAAATGTTGCCATGTACATAGTTATTAATGCTCTATCCCACCACTCGGTTAAGGCTATAAATAATGTGAAACTTCCCACTACTATTGCAGATCTAATTCCTCCTATTATATAACCCGCGCCCATAAATAATACAAAAGTCGCTACTGCTGGCATCCTTAAGAAGGCATTTTTCATAGGAATCAGAACTTCTGTAATAAGCCAAGTATTAAAAACTTTTAATGGATCAAAAAAATTATCAAGTATCCAATCAACACCTGAATTCCAAAATGCTTCTGTAGAAATTCCTTTGTTATGAGGTACAATAAATAAATAATTAAATCCTTCTTTAAAGTAAAAAGTTCCAATATATGATAAAATATAACCAGTAATTACAACTCCAAAAAAAATTATAAAATATTTATTTCTTTGAAAAAAAGTTGGATTCTCAAAATAATTTATTTGTTTATTTGCCCAAGCTAAAGACAATTTATCTAATAAAACAGCTATTAATGTTATACATATTCCTGCCTCTAAAGCTAATCCTATTCGTAATTGATTTAGAGCTAACAACAAATTCCAGCCTAATCCTTTCGCGCCAATAAAAGATGCAATAACTGCCATTGCTAAACACTGCATAATTACTTGATTAACACCAATTAATATATCTCTTCTAGCTGTTGGTATTAGTACTTCAAACAAAAGTTGGAAATTACTACACCCACTCATTTTTCCTGCTTCTATAACTTCAGGAGAAACTTTCCTTAATCCTAACAAAGTCAATCTTACCATAGGAGGTGTTGCAAAAATAATTGTTGCTATTGCTCCGGCATGGTCACCTATACCAAATAAAACCATGATAGGTACTAAATAAGAATAATGCGGCATAGTTTGTGCAACGTTTAGAAGTGGGTTTAAAGTATTTTCAACTCTCTTGCTTTTATAAGCCCATATCCCAAATCCTAAACCTAATAAAAAAGATATAGGAGCAGCAACCATTACAAAAGATAGAGTTTGCATTGATGGCTTCCATTGACCGAAAGCTGAAATATAAATCATTGTTAATCCTGCAAAAATAGCGAGATTTCTACCATTTAATTTATATCCTAAAACTACAGCTGCACCTGCAACAATAGTCCAAGGAAGACCTGGTAATTCTGCCCAAGGATTTTTATCTAGCCAATCCCAACTAGTAAATGCTACAACAGTTTCAACTCCTCCAATTAAAATTTCTCTTATAAATTCAATCATAAAAAGCATTGATCTAGAAATAATTCTTGTTATGTGAAGAACAACTGGACGAGATTTTGTTTCTTGAATGTCGCTGTCGAAATATTCTATAGGTGCCCATTCATTTAATAGAAAAAAAACTGAATCATTTATCCATCCAGGCATCCATGCTATAAAAGCAGGTA